>OAWJ01001161.1_pt1 | contig 16245 bp, 8 predicted proteins | sample 1517021 | NCBI WGS metagenome assembly OAWJ01 (sample SAMEA2580121, study PRJEB22360) | human gut metagenome | biome: human gut; feature: human-associated habitat; material: faeces | place: Denmark | collected 2008/2010
ACGCCCCAGAGACTAACTAAATTTAGTCTCCGTGCGTTAAATTATAGACGTAACCGAGGCACTTACGTGCCCCTTCTCCGTCACAGTCTATTTTACTGTATTTTTAGCGCTTTTTTCTTCTTGCCAAAAATGCTGCAACTACCGCAAGAACCGCTGCCATTCCTGCCGCGCCCCATCCGATTGGAGATGTTGTGTCGCCAGTTTTAATGACATTATCTTTACCTGTCACTGGATTTTTCGGTGCATTTGACACATCTTTTAACTCAGCATTCATCTTAGCTGTAATACTGATTAATTTGCTCAACGCATTGTCTACTTCCTCCTGAGTTGCATCTTTATCATTTAACACTGCTTTCGCTGCAACAAGTGCCTCCTGATATGCTTTCCAGTTTTCTTTTGAATGATTTGCTTCTTTGTAGAATCCAACACATTCATCATAGAATTTCTGAAGTTTAGACTTATCCGCTTGTGTTGTCTGATCTGTTGCTTTCACAAGACCTGCACGTGCAGACGTTAATGCCGCAATTGCCTGATCAATCTCAGCCTGACTTGCATTTTCTTTTGCTGAAACTGCTTTTGCATTTTCTAATGCATTTGCAAATACTTTCCAGCTTTCTGCTGTGTAATCTTTTTCATTTAATCCACTGTACTGTGTGATCAAGTTATTTAATTCTGTTTTGTCACCTGCTTCTGGTGTCTCTACTGCTTCTAAGCCCTCGATAGCCTCTGTCAGGTTCGCTATTGCAAGAAGTACTTCATAATCTGTTGCTTCTGGATCAGCATAAACTTTCTCTGCTGCCGCAAGTTTTGTAGTTAATACTTCCCATGTCTCTGCTGTATAATTTTCTGCCTTTAATGCTTTTGCTGCATCAATCGCTGTCTGTAATCCAGATTTGTCAACTTCGATTGTAACGTCTTGTTTTGCTCCCATCAGACGAATTTCTGCTGCTGCTGAGAACTTGTTCGGTTGATCTCCTAATGTAGCTTTTGGCACAATCTTAACATTTGTTACATTCTCAATATTTTCAAATGTAACTACCTGCCATCCGCTTCCTCCAAAACTTGCATCTGCTACTTTCACATAATCCGCATCCGTCGTTTTAACCCAGATTTCTGCTTCTTTAATCACACCGTTTTTACCAGATCTCTGCTGAAGTCTCACTCCACCTACTGTTGTCGGTTCTGCAGTTGCAATATCAATCCATTGTTTATCAAAACTATCTACAGATGGTGAATACTGTGTATGCCAGATTGTATTCGCATCTCCATCTAATACATTACTTGCTGGTCCTTCGCTTCCTGTTGTTCCCTGCTGGCTTCCTGCAGTCGCAGTCATACCCTCTGTAGAGATATCTCTTGAGTCATCTGTTGCATCAAGACCTTTGGAATTATCCATTGTAACCATCGCACCTTTTAATGCATAGTATGCTTTTTCGATATCTTCCTGTGTTGAGTTATCTTTGTCAAGAGCAACCTGTGCTTTTGCGATTTCTTTTTGGAAGTTGTTCCATACTTCTGCTGTATAATCGTCTTCGCTATATTTTGTTTTTGCGTCTTCGATCAATGCCTTCAACGTATCTGCTGTAACTTCTTCATCTACTCTTTCAATTACAAGATTATCAAGAACAAGCTCTTGGTATCCACCAAAGTTTGCTGCTGATCCAGATGTTCCCTGAAGATCTGCTGCTTTATCTGTAGAATAGATACCGAACCATGTCTGTCCTGTAGAGTCACCTGTGATCTGAGTAGTATAGTGACCATCAGCATCTTTGCCCATTGCCATCGGAAGCTCTTCAAGTTGTACATTACCATTGTACTCACCGATTCCCACTGCTGCTGCATAGATTCCATCTGTTCCTGCCTGATAATCAAAGCTTACTTTGTATGTCACACCTGGTTCAAAACGGAAGTTCTGTGGAATCGTCTGGTATGCCAATGTAGATCTCTGTGTCAATCCGTTGATCTTCACTGACCATTTTCCGTCCAAAACATCATCCATCTTCTTCACATCCCAGCCTGCCTGTGTATATGGAGCATGTAATTCTGATAAGTGAATTCTGTTATCCTCAACACCTTCAATACCAGCTACTACAAATGGATAAAGTCCCTGTACGCTCTTTTCGAAATCCTGCTCGAATTTTACAACTTCACCTTTTTCGTTTGTTGTAATGTTCTTAGAGTCATTTTCAACGATACGTACATCATCGAAATATGTATCTCCCTCACCTGCTGCCTTTGAAAGTGTAAGTGTTACTTTACCGCTTTCTGGCGCTGTAAAGAATACATACATGTTCTGGAAGTAACTGCTTCCATCTACTGTTGCGCTAGAGTTACTGTGTGTATATGCTTTTACATAGTTCTTTGCAATTGAGCGAGTCGTATAGTTTGTTGCCAATACTTTATCGCCTGCTTTTACAGTCATAGATGCTTTTGCATCACTTCTGTTATCTACACCAACTAAAACTGCATACTGTTTTCCAGCCTCTAAGTCTGTCAGTTCCTGTGTCATAGATACTTTTCCGGATAATTTCATCATTGGGTTGCTATACTGACTCTTTGCAATCTCAGCTTTTCCTTCTCCGTCTTGTTTCCAAGCATCAAAGTTACCACTGTTAAATCCTGCATCTACGATGTGCATTCCTTCACTCCATGTAATCTCAAGGTTTGCTTCATCACCTTTACATACTACATATGGAGTTTCAGCGTCTGCCTCTAAAGTAATTTTTCCATCTACCACTTTAACAGTCTTTTCATCCGTCTTACCAAGGTCTGTCAATTTGTATACTTTGACATCCTTCAGACCTGACCAGCTGTCTGGGAGTTCCCATTCGCTTGATCCACCTTTTGTATTCCAGTGATATAATTTTTCATCTTTTGCATCTACTTCATCACCAGTCTCAGAATCCCAGATCCATGGAAGCAGATATTTTTCTGTTCCGCCTTCTCCGTTATCGCCTCTTGCAACAGCACCTGTTGCGATTACCTTACCGTTCAATGTCATTGTTCTGTCACGGTATGCCGCTTCATCCGGATTGTCAGATCCTCTTTCAAGAACAAGTGTATCGTCACCATCTTTTAATGTGATCTTCATCTCCGGTGTCCATGTGTAAGCTTTTCCATCCGGATCATTCTTGGTAAATGAGTTTTCAGAATCTTCCCAGTCTGTGATTTCATAGTGCTGAATAAATTTTGTTGTCAGATCATGTGTATAAAGGTTCTTGATGTAAGCATCGTAATCATTACGTCCTTGCCATCCTTCGAAGTCTTTCATGTTGTATCCACCAAGGAGTGGTGCCATTGCAGCTCCGCCGTATGATGGATAATCACCTACCCATGAATCTTTCTGATGGTTACGTAAGAAACGCATTACCTCGCTGTTCTCACCTTTTAATTTATATCCACCATATGTAAGGTCTGTTGCCCAGTGCTGGAATGTGGAATCATATTCATTCGCTGATCCCCACTCTGTAGCCATACGCCATCCATTATCATTGATCTCTTTTGATAACTTACGTGTCTGCCAAGAGTCATCGCTTCCACCTGTCTTATTTCCCCAAATATCTACATATACGAAGTCTAAGTTCTGTCCGACTTTTTCTTCTAACTCATCAAAACGTTTTTCACGAAGTCCCATTCCAAGATCGTATACACTGTCGATTCCGATACCTTGGTCAATCCAGTTCCATCCATAACGAAGGTTCCCGTTTGCATCACGTCTTACTAAGTCTTCACTAAATGCTTTTGCTTCTGGATACATCTCACCTGCATTGACATGGATACCAAATTTTGCTCCATACTCAGCACCTTTTGTCATCAGTGTGTTCATATCCTCTGCTCCACCGATTCTCTCTCCGATGTCTGCGTAATCAGGATGTCCTGAATCATGACCTTCATTACCATATCCTTTTAATAATACGGACTGTCCAAGTCCATCTGTATGCATTGACACACGTTTTACGTTATCCAATGTTGTAAGGAATGGGTTCTGGGCCTGTCCACCAAAGTTCATTGCAATACGATATGCAACTAATTCCGGCACTTCTTCACTCTTATATGGATTGTGCATAATGTCACGGAATGCTACCGCACCATCCTGCCAGTCAATCTCTTCATCACCGTTCACATTTCCGGCGATTGTAACTTTTGCCTGTGGAGTATCTGTCTCATCTACAAGATGCCATGTTCCTTTCGAATCTTGTTCTTCTCTGTGCCAGTACCATTTTGTACTTCCAAGCCCCAAAGATACATAACCGTCTTTTTCTTCTGTAGTTGCCATGACTCTTGTGTTATGGCTTCCTCCAGATACGCCAACCGCTTTTGCAGAACCTTCATTCTCAGAGTTGCTCCATAATCCGGCGCTCATCTCGCTGTTTGAGATAAATGCATACATATAATCCTGTGAAAGTTCTGTGTTAGCTGTAATCTCATGATACTCATCACCGCTGATTGTTGTATTAGAAGACATTAATGCGCCTTTTAAGTTTGCATTTTCCTGTGTGCTATTTACAGAAATCAAGCTGTGATTTGGGATCTCAATGCTCTGTATTGCATACACATGTCTTTTATCTACTATTTTTGTTTCATCCAAATTATTTTTTACTTTTGTAATCTCAAATGAAACTGTATCATCTTTTGCAACTAACTCTGCTGTAAGAACTGCATCAATTGTATCACCTGATTTTACAGTCAGCTCATAAGTAGCTTTGTTGTCTTTAAACGTTGCTTTCACATCATCTTTAGAAAGTTTGATGTCTGTTCCGTTGATACGGATTGTGTTGATCTCTGAAGTCTGTCCATAGAATGTCTTTCCTTTCAGATCACCTTTTTTCATCTCGTATCTCACAACGCTTGGGAAGTTCTTTGCTACATGAACATCCATATAATCTGTAGAAAGTACTTCTGTCTCTACTTCTGCAACTTTTTCTAATTTTACAGTCTCAACTTTCAAATCTTCATCTGCTACTGTCACAGATTTTGTTGCTGTCTGATATCCTGTTTTTGCAACTGTCATATCATATGTTCCAGCTGCCAATTCCAAAGAATATGCACCTGACTTATCTGTTGTTGCTGTTTTATCACCAACTTTGACTGTAGCACCTTCCAAAACTTTGTTATCTGCGTCAGTTACTGTTCCTGTTACTGCATATGTAGCTGCTTCTTTTTGTCCTGTGTAGTGAATGTCTTTGATAAGGACATCAGACACATGCCCTGACCAGCTTGTACACTTGAATGCAATCTGAGTTCCAAGAACATCTTTGATAGAACCAAACTCTTCATTTGTAAATACAGCCTGATCATTTAATTTCAATGTCATCTTCTGATCTGCTGTCCACTCAATGCGTACATTCACTTCCGCATTGTCTTTTGGCGCAGCTGTTCTTCCGCCTGTAAAATAAGCTCCATTACCATCTTTATATTTCTGCCAGAACCATCCTTGGTTATCATATCCGATAAACATACCGTTCTTTGCAGTATTATATCCAAGATATACACCAAATCTGTCACTATTATCCTGACTTGTATTTGCATTGTTTGATTTCATTGTGAATGAGAAATATCCCGCTTTTGTAAAATCAAATTTGTTTGGGTTCACAACCATCAATTGTTTTCCACTGTTAGGAGTATTGTCATTCTGTGCTCCTGATTTTAAATTAAGCCATCCGTTTTCTACTGCACATACTGCGTCTTCGCCAGCTTCGTTTTCCAGAGTCCAAGCATCATTGATTCCATCTTCCAGTACTGCTGTCTCTTCTGCTTTTTCTGTCTTTTCTTCTGTAGCAACAGATTCCTCTGCTGATACAAGCTGAAGATTAGACGGAAGCATTGTACCTGTCATAGATGCAACCATAGCCAGACTCAATAGTCTTAAGACCATTTTCTTCTTCATGTTTTACCTCCTGTCTTTCAATTGGTCGTTTTCACAACCAGTTATATTGAATTTCATATTTGATTATACCAAATCACCAATTTTTGGCAATACACTTTTCGCATTTACGGTTTTTTGTACAAAAAAATGTATATATTGTGCAAATAGGCAGGATGCACGTATGCACATCCTGCCTATTTTCTATGCTTATAACATCCAATTCTTTTCATCGCAAAAAAGCCGAGAGATAACTCTCTCGGCTTTTAAATGCTCTCTATGAATTATTTTAATTCTACAGATGCACCTTCTGCTTCTAATTTAGCTTTGATTTCTTCAGCTTCTGCTTTAGAAACACCTTCTTTGATTACTTTAGGAGCTCCGTCTACAACTTCTTTAGCTTCTTTTAATCCAAGTCCTGTGATTTCACGAACAACTTTGATTACTTTAACTTTAGATGCTCCTGCAGATGTTAATTCTACGTTGAATTCATCTTTTTCTTCAGCTGCTCCAGCTGCGTCTCCACCTGCTGCTGCAACTACAACACCTGCTGCTGCAGATACACCAAATTCTTCTTCACATGCTTTTACTAATTCATTTAATTCTAATACTGATAATTCTTTGATCGCTTCGATCATTTCAGCTGTTGTTAATTTTGCCATTTTATTTACCTCCATTGTTTTAAATGCTTTGATTTTCAGGACTGTATCCTGTATGATTCTTTTAGAATCCTCTCTGAGTCTTACAATTACTCAGCTGTTACTTCTTCTGCTGCTTCAGCTGGAGCTTCTGCTGCCTCTCCACCTTTTTCAGCGATTTGATTAAGAACACGAGCGAAGTTTGTAATAGGTGACTGAATGCTTCCAAGGAATTTGGAAAGTAATTCTTCTCTTGAAGGGATTTTTGATAATTCCTGAACTCCAGCAACATCATATACTGTTCCTTCAACCACACCTGCTTTTACTTCTAATTTTTCAGCTCCTTTTGCAAATTTGCAAATAATTCTAGCTGGTGCTGTAGCGTCATCTTTAGAAATAGCAATAGCACTTGGTCCTTCTAAGTATTCGTTCAATCCTGCAAAATCAGTTCCTTCGAACGCTCTTTTCATCATTGTGTTTTTGCAAACTTTGTAGATGATTCCTGCTTCTCTTAATTGTTTACGTAATTCTGTATCCTGAGCTACAGTTAATCCACGATAATCAACTAATACAACTGATGCTGCATCTTTTACGTCCTCAGCGATTGCTGCAACGATTGGTTGTTTTAATTCAACTTTTGCCACGAATGGTGCACCTCCTTATAGATTATTGTGTACCGCCGTTCGAATAAAGATAAAAAATCCTCTCGCCACACGACAAGAGGACAGTAAATTCACATAATTCATCGAATTCAAATCTCCTCGGTAGGCGTTTCACTACTTATGCCTTACGGCACCTACTGTCTTCGGCAGTTTTCTAATATAAGTTATCATATTTTTTTCTATATGTCAAGCTATTTTTGTAATTTTCCAATGGTAATTTCGAGGGATTTCCTCTGATTCAACCGAACGGCTGTAAAATAGAAAGAATTATTGCCAAACTAAAATTTAGTAAGGCAATAATTCTTTTTGTATATTTTTGAATATCAATTATACTAATTTAGCTGGGTTAATTTTCACACCCGGTCCCATTGTAGATGTTAAAGTAACGCTCTTTAAGTACTGTCCTTTAACAGCTGCTGGTTTCGCTTTCATAATTGCATCAATAAGCGTCTGGAAGTTGTCCGCTAATTGTTCTTCTGTGAAAGAAGCTTTTCCAAGTGGCACATGGATAATGTTTGTCTTGTCTAATCTGTATTCGATCTTACCAGCTTTGATATCGTTAACAGCTTTTGTAACGTCCATTGTTACTGTACCAGCTTTTGGGTTTGGCATTAAACCTTTTGGTCCAAGTACACGACCAAGACGTCCAACAACACCCATCATATCTGGTGTAGCAACTACAACATCAAATTCAAACCATCCTTCGTTCTGAATCTTCGGAATTAAGTCTTCTGCTCCTACGTAATCTGCTCCTGCTGCTTTTGCTTCTTCAGCTTTAGCATCTTTTGCAAATACTAAGATACGAACTTTTTTACCTGTTCCGTGTGGCAATACAACAGCACCACGGATCTGCTGGTCTGCATGACGTCCGTCACAACCTGTTCTGATGTGAGCTTCAATTGTCTCATCGAATTTCGCTACTGCAGATTTTTTAACTAATGCAACTGCTTCTTCTTTGTCGTAAAGATTTCCTCTTTCGATCAATTTCGCAGCTTCTACGTATTTCTTTCCTCGTTTCATATTCAATAACCTCCTAGTGGTAATATCGGGAGAGCCCCTCCCACGTTACATGTTTACAATTTTACTCTTCTACTGTTACACCCATACTTCTGCATGTTCCTGCGATCATGCTCATAGCAGCTTCTACTGTTGCAGCATTTAAGTCTGGCATTTTTAATTCAGCGATTTCCTGTAACTGAGCTTTTGTGATTGTAGCTACTTTTGTTTTGTTCGGAACTCCTGAACCCGATTTTAAACCACATGCTTTTTTAATCAAAACTGCTGCCGGTGGTGTCTTTGTGATGAAGCTGAAGCTTCTATCATTGTAAACTGTGATAACTACAGGGATGATCAAATCACCTTGATCTGCAGTTTTAGCATTGAATTGTTTTGTAAATTCAACAATGTTTACACCATGTTGACCAAGAGCTGGACCAACCGGTGGTGCTGGAGTTGCCTTTCCAGCTGGAATCTGTAATTTAATATAACCTTGTACTTTTTTTGCCATTTTGTGTACCTCCTTGTGGTATTCGCGGGGATTTCCCTCCCACTTTTACTTGTTACATTTTTTTCACTTCTGAGAAACTTATTTCTACTGGCGTTTCACGACCAAACAATTCTACATTGATTACAAGACTTTGTTTTTGAGCATTCACTTCCTGGATTACTCCAATAGTATCTTTCCATGCTCCTTTGGTAACTTTTACAACCTCACCAATCTCAAAGTCTACAACAATATCTGCATCCATAATTCCAAGAGCATCAATCTCAGCCTCTGTAAGCGGAACCGGTTTAGACCCCGGACCTACAAATCCCGTTACCCCTCTGGTATTTCTTACAACATACCAGGTGTCATCATTCATAATCATATGAATCATCACGTATCCAGGGAACATTTTTTTCTGAGCTGCTTTCTGCGTTCCGTTTTTCATCTCAACAACTTCCAGCATAGGAACTCTTACTTCTAAGATCTGATCCTCAAGGTGTCTGTTTTCAATTGTCTTATCAATGTTTGCTTTTACTTTGTTTTCATACCCAGAATAAGTATGAACTACATACCATTTTGCTTCTGACATAAAATCACCTTTCATAATTGCTGGCAGCCATTACTTCACTAAGAAGTCGACACCATATTTTACAATGACATCAACAACCGCAATAATTGCTCCTAATACTATCGAGCACGCCGTAACTGCCACAGTCTGCTTAGCAAGTGTTTTTTTATCCGGCCAAATGATCTTTTTAAATTCTGCTTTAAGACCTTTGAACCAGCTTGTCTTTTTGGCTTTCTCTTTTTTTTCAGCCATTCCGTTCACTTCCTTTCCACAAACTATTTTGTTTCTTTGTGCATTGTGTGTGATTTGCAGAACTTACAATATTTTTTTGTTTCCATACGTTCCGGATGAGTTTTCTTATCCTTTGTCATATTGTAGTTACGCTGTTTACATTCTGTACATTCCAATGTGATTCTTGTGCGCACAACTTCCACCTCGCTTTATTTATTTCTTTTACGTGTTACATGGCAGTTTGCGAGACTGCCCAATTTTAGGCATAAAAAAAAGACCTACTTCCATTCGCTAGTACAGTTTACCATACCAGCGAATGGGCGTCAAGTCTTATTTTTTCATATCGATTTTCTCAATATACCGATTTATTTTTTATTTTTTTCTTTTTTTGCTGATAATCACACCAACAATTGCACCGATTGCAAGAACTGCTACAACAACGATTCCTACAACTGCACCTGTCGACATGTTATCTCCTGTTTTTGCAGCCTTCTGATCTGATTTTTTATCCTCTGAAGGCTTTTTGTCCGGCTCGTCTTTCGCTTTCAGGTTATCCTTTGCAACCTTCAAATCTTTTGCCGCTTTATCTACTGCCGCCTGATCTGCATTCTCATCGTTAAATACTGCCAATGCTTTGTCGTATGCTTTTTGCACTGCCTCTGCACTTTCTGCTGTATACAATGAGAAATCAAGTTTTTCTGTCTCTTTCAGCAAGTCTTCCAAAGCATCCTTATTCGGAATCAGTCTCAAAGCAAAGATTGCCTGCTGCAAGCTTGTATACGCACTGTCAACTTCCTTCTGAGTCGCTTTCGGATTGTCATATACTGTCTTCGCTCCTGCGAGGGCTGCTTTCAATCCTTCTACTGTGACAGGTGTATACTTTGTAAGGTCATAGCCTTCTGCCTTTTTAATCATTTCGAGAAGCTTCGCTTTATCAACTTCCACTACAACTTCATCCTTCAAACCTTCAATTGCCGCCTTCAGTTCTGCAACCATTGCGTCCAATTCTTCCTGAAGTACATTTCCTGATGCAAGCAGTTTTTCTGCTTTTGCAATCGCTGTATTCAATACTGCTACAGATTCCTCTGTTTTTCCTTCTGTAGATGTGTTCTTCGCAAGATCCAATGTTACCTTAAGGTCTGTCGGATTTCCGATAAATCCAAGAAGATGTACTTTGCCAAGAAGTAATTCGTAAGCTGCATCTACCTGTTCCTGTGTGGCAGCTGTATCTGCATTTACTGCCTCAGCATCTGCGAGCGCTTTCTCAAATGCTTCTTTTACAGCATCTACAACCCACTGATATTCTTCTTGTTCTTTTTGGCTGTTTGCGTATTCAATCAATGCAGTCAAGTTTGATTTATCTGCCTTTTCAGGCTCTTCATTTTTCTCAAACACCGCATATACTGTCATGTCTGCATTTACCACTGTGTCTTTTGTCACTGCTTCGCCTGTTCCGTCTGCTTTTGTATTCCAGCCTACGAATGTGTATCCGTCTTTTGTCGGATTAGCCGGAAGTTTATCGCCGATTGCACTTCCCTCTTCCACTACAACTTCTTGTGTTGTTCCATCTACATTGAATGTAACTGTGAACTGTGCTGCATTTTCTTTGAACACTGCATATACTGTCATATCTTCACTCACTACAGTATCTTTTGTCACTGCATCACCTGTTCCATCTGCTTTTGTGTTCCATCCTGTAAATGTATAACCTTCTTTTGTTGGGTCTGCCGGAAGTTTATCGCCAATTGCTTTTCCTTCCTCTACTTTTACAACCTGAGTTGTTCCGTCAATATTAAATGTTACAGAGAATTCCTTCGGTGTCGGATCCGGTGTCTCAGTCGTCTGAACTTCCACTCGAACTTCAGCTGCACTCATAAATTTGTTCATCTGATTTCCAACGCCATATGTTTCTACACCTACTAAACGGATAAATTTCGTTGTTGTAGGAGTTTTTAATACTGCCTCTTTTGCTCCGTCTTCTACCGGCCATTCACCTTCAGAAACAGATTTCCATGTTTCTCCGTCATCACTGCACTCTACACGGTATTTTGTTACTGTTCCATTCTTTTCTCCACCGGATGTGCTATTTCCATTCTTCGGAATGTAGATGAATTTTGTTATTGTCTGTGGCTCATCTAATTCCAGCTGGAACCAGCGATCTTTTTCTGCAAGTGTTCCACCTACCGGATTCCATGATGAATGCCACCATGTTCCCATGTTATCATCCAATGCTTTTTCAGGTCCAAAGTTTGCCTGTACACTTCCTGCCGTTGCAGTTGTCTTGCCTGGATCATAAATCTCTGTGTCTCCCGGTTCTGGTTCCGGATCTACTGCTACGTCTGCTGTTCTGACACGAAGTTCGGCTGCTGACATATGAGCATCCACTCCACTGTCTGCATATGTATGAACACCTGTCAAGCGTACATATTTTGCCTGTACCGGTTCATCAAATAATGCAATCTGCCAATCTGCGTTATCTTTATCCCATGTACCTGTAGAAACCGTCTTCCAAGCAGAACCATCCATACTGTACTCTACTTTGTACTCTGTGACTGCACCATTCTTAGAGTTACCCTGTCTTCTTAAGTAGCGAAGTCCATCTAAGGTCGGATAATCTTCTCCCTCTTTTGGTTGCATTTCTAATGTAATCGCACGTTTTACAACATTTGTCGCTTCATTTGTATTCCAATTTGTATGCCAATATGTAGCCGTATTATTATCTAATACAAATTTTGCAGGACCTTCATTTCCTGATGCCGGATTTAATTCACTTGCAGCTGTTACTGACATCTGCGCTATCGGATAATCACGGCTGTCATCTCCCGGAAGGATTGATTCTTCCTCGTCAAGTCTAACTTCGAATCTATTTCTTACATTGTGATCCTCTGATTCCATAATCATGCGAATCACGTTGTCTTTTACCGGCAATACAGTCAACGCTGCATTATCTGCAGTTTTTGCTTCCACTTTGCTTGCATCTGTCTCCGGTGTAGAATAGCTGCTCAATGAAAGCGCTGCTTCCGGAATTGCCTTTCCGGCAATTTTTACTTCTGCAAGTTTTGCAGTTGTATTTGTTGTAAATGTACCGACTGCTTTCTTCAACTCAATCTCTGTAATACCAACACACTGATTATCTGCCGGGCTTACTACTTTGAATTTCACAAATGTCGCTGTCGTAGGTGCAATTTTATATGTGTATGCTTTTACACGGTTGTTTTCTGTTCCGATTGTCTCTTCTGCTTCTACCTTTGTCCAGCTTCCCTCTTTTCCAGTCTCAGAAACATAGATTTCTGTTGTTCCGGCTGCCGGGAACTGCATTGCTCCGTTATCTCTCGAGAAGTGAATTACAATCTGACCAATTCTCTGCTGTGTATCATACTCAAAGGTAATTTCCGCATCTTTGTCACCTTTTTGTGTACTGTTTTTCCAGTTGCTCCAACAATCTTCATTCGCTCCACCATCGTTATTGTCTCCAATTGTAGTGCTTCCATTTTTAATTGCATCCAATGTGTCTGACTGATTTTCTTTTTCAATATCCTGAGTCAGTTTCGCTGCTCCTGAAACGCTGTCGCCAATCTCAATTTTCTCTTCTGCCACACGAACAGTTGCTGTTACATCTAATTTACTTCCGAATACATCTGCAGTTCCGTTTACCGTCACAATCTCTCCCGGTTTTGCATATGCAGACGCATCTTTTGTCTCCCATGTCACAGGGAATGCTGCGGAAAGAATTGTTCCATCCGGCATAATAGCCTGTCTTGAAGTTGGAAGCGTTGGTTTTGTATTCTGAGAAGTTGTTGTCGAATAGTTCAACAGCGCTGCCACTTCATCAATCATATTGACTACGACAGAGACGTTGCATCCCTCTGCAGTTCCACCTGCAACAAAGCTTCCCGCTTTGTTTGTCTGATCTTCTGTAATCTGTCCCCATTTCACATCAACCTCTTTTGATGTTCCATCAGAGTAATTTGCTTTGATTTTAGCCGGAAGTACCGGTTTTTCTCCAGTCTTCACATAGAATACTCTTGAATACTCAAAGCTTTCAATATGTGTTTCTTCCGCTTCTTCGGAAGCTTTTGCTGTCACTTTCACAGTTGCAGATTCCAAATCTTTTGAACTTGCAGTCACACTGATTTCTCCTGCCTTGTCAGTTGCTTGAACAATTGCAACCAATGAACCATTGTATGCATTACGGTTATCCTCTTGATATGACTGATGATCTGCCTGCTTACCATTATCAACACCTACCAGCGTACCGCCTTTGACATCGAATTTCACATTGTTCTTTGCATTTAGAACAATATTTCCGTCTTTATCTGTCACATCTACTGTCACATATACAAGATCTTTTCCATCTGCTGTGATTTCTTTTCTGTCAGCTGTCGCTTTTAATTTCTTCGCCTCTCCTGCTGTCTTTACAACAGAACGACCTTCTGTCTTCTTGATTACTTCGCCTTTTTCATTATAAGCTACCGCTTCCAATGTACCTGCTGCATAAGGAACCTCAAATGTCATATACATGCTAGTATGTCCACTCTTACCTTTGACTGTCTGGTATGTATATCCTGCATCTGTTGTCGTTTTCTCAAACTCTTGTGTTCCAACCACTTTTCCATTTAATTTCAAATCTACTTTGGCAGCATCGGAATATACAACAACCTCTACATTTCCTTTGCCGTCTTTCATCAGACTGTCTTCATTCCAGGTTGGAAGAACATGTAATGTGTTTACATCCTCGTTCCACTGGCTTTGATAGAAATAATAGCTGTCTTTTGGAAGTCCTGCCGTATCCACAATACCGAAGTAAGAGTTTTTCGGTGACGGCCAAGAAGTTACCGCTCCAGGTCCTGTACCATTCGCAGGCGTTGGCTCTCCGAGATAGTCAAATCCAGTCCATACATATTCACCTGCTACAAAATCTCTTGTGATAACATCATACCAAGCTTCACTTGCCAATGCTCCCCAGCCAACTTTAGATTTATCGTAAGAAGTCAACTGCTTGTCTGAATCTAAAGTATTATTCCGTTTCGTTGTGTACACACCACGGCTGTTTACCGAAGATGCTGTCTCAGAGCCGTATAAATTCCACTTTGGATATAGTCTATGCAAGTTATCATAACTAGCTCCTCCAGAATAGTTTGTTCCAGATGCACCGCCTACTTCTGTCAACTGGTTTGCAATCTGAACATGCTCATAACCACCGTTCTTTACAGCGTTACTTCCAATTGTAAGAATTCTTGTATCATCAACTTCTTTCGCCCATTGAATCAATTCTGCCGCTTTTTCATCGTATCCACTTCCACCGGCTCCTTCTTGAATTTCATTTCCGAGAGACCACATAATGATAGAAGGCGCATTCTGTCCTCTTCCAACTGTTGCTTTCAAGTCAAATTCAGCCCATGTCATTCCATCTTCTGCACCAAGAATTTCATTTCCTTCTTCAATCGCTTGATTAAACCATGTCGCATAATCGTTGGAGTTCGTATTTTTGTGGAACATCCAGCCATCAAAGAACTCATCGATTACAATGATTCCCTTTTCATTACAAACATCGATCAAAGCAGATGCCGCTGGGTTATGTGTCACACGAATTGAGTTACATCCCATTTCTTGAAGAATCTCAACCTGACGTTCAATAGCACGTCTATTGGCTTCCGCACCTAATGCTCCCTGATCATGGTGCATACATACACCTTTCAGTTTTACCTTTTTGCCGTTCAAAGAGAATCCTGTCTCTGTATCAAACGCAAAATATCGGAATCCATAATCTGTCTCGTATGTATCTACTACCGCATCTCCCACTTTCACTTCTGTGCGAACTGTATAGAGATTTGGAGATTCTGTACTCCATAATTTTGCACCAGTTACATTCATCGTGGCTTCAACATCAACACTTTGTCCTGCTGCAACCGTCTTGCTGTCTGTAGTTACTGTTCCAACGCTCTTATCCGTTCCTTTTTCAAACATTGTGTGAGTCACAGTAACAGCCTTTTCTTCACCAGACTCGTTCAAAACTTTCGTTTTAATGTTTGTGTTTTGGTTTCCTTCAGCTAATTTTGGAGTCTCAACTTTTACTCCGTTCAAATCCACATGTACTTTGTCCATCGTTGTCAAATGCACACTTCTGTAAATACCACTTCCTGAATACCAACGGCTAGATGGAGTTTTGTGATCTACTTTTACCGCAATTGTATTCACTTCTCCAACTTTGACATAATCTGTAATATCAAAAGAAAATGCTGTGTATCCATAAGGATGTGTACCTACTTTGTGACCATTCACATAAACTGTCGCATTCATGTAAACACCATCAAAATCAAGTCTTACCTCTTTTCCTTCCATTGCTTTATCGAGCGTAAAGTTCTTGCGATACCAGCCTGTTCCACCTAAGAGATAAGCACTCTCAGCTTCTCCTGCCTGTGTGTATTCCTGCTCAATACTATAATCATGAGGTAATGATAATTGTCTCCACTGCGAGTCATCAAATGTTGGTTGTTCTGCTCCCGAAGCATCGCCCAAATAAAACCTCCAGTTACTGTCAAAGTTTTGAGAACGTTCTGTTTTGCTTCCATATTGGTTCACATGAACAATCTCTTTCTCAGAACTCATCTGTGTGTTCGAGTCTGAACTCATAACAACCGGCTTGTCTGCTGCAAGTACTGAACTTGGAAGCCCCATACCTTGAACAGCGAGCATCGTTGCCATAGCGACCGCACCAATACTTGTCACTTTTTTCTTTTTCATAGCCTACTTCCTTTCCTTTTTTGTAATAATATACGAATATGAATTTGTATCTT
>OAWJ01001165.1_pt1 | contig 16165 bp, 15 predicted proteins | sample 1517021 | NCBI WGS metagenome assembly OAWJ01 (sample SAMEA2580121, study PRJEB22360) | human gut metagenome | biome: human gut; feature: human-associated habitat; material: faeces | place: Denmark | collected 2008/2010
TGCCGAAGATCGGGGGCCCGCCCGGTATCCCAGCCGGGCGGCCTGCCTTTTACAAGGAGACAAACTATGCGAATGTACGATATTATCGCCAAGAAGCGCGACGGCGGTACGCTGAACCATGAAGAACTGTCCTTCGCCGTCAACGGCTATGTGGCAGGTGATGTGCCCGACTACCAGATGTCGGCACTTCTCATGGCCATCTACCTGCGCGGCATGACTGACGAGGAGACCGCCATGCTGACCGACGTCATGGCCCACTCCGGCGACATGGTCGATCTGTCTGCCATCGCGGGCATCAAGGCCGACAAGCACTCCACCGGCGGCGTCGGTGACAAGACGACGCTGGTCATTGCGCCCATCGTGGCGGCCTGCGGTGTCAAGATCGCCAAGATGAGCGGGCGCGGCCTCGGCCATACGGGCGGCACGATTGACAAGATGGAGGCTGTCCCCGGCACCCGCACGAGCCTGACGCAGGAAGAATTTTTCAGGCAGGTCAACGAGATCGGCATTTCGGTCATCGGCCAAAGCGGCAAGATCGCCGTCGCCGACAAGAAGATGTACGCCCTGCGCGATGTGACCGCCACCGTCGGCTGCATCCCGCTGATCGCGTCCTCCATCATGTCCAAGAAGCTGGCCGCCGGTTCGGACGCGATCCTGCTCGATGTCACGATGGGCGACGGCGCGTTCATGAAGGACCTGGACGGTGCGCTGGAGCTGGCCCGCCAGATGGTCGCCATCGGCACGGCGCATGGCCGCAAGGTCGCGGCGCTCATCACCGATATGGACAAGCCTCTCGGCCACAACATCGGCAATGCGCTGGAAGTCGCCGAGAGCATGGCCGTTCTGCAGGGCAAGGGCCCCGCGGACCTGACCGAGGTCTGCCTGCAGTTGGCCGGCAACATGCTGGTGCTGGCGGGCAAGGGCGATATGCCTACCTGCCGTAAGCTGGCCGAGAGCGTCATTGCCGACGGCTCCGCGTTTGAAAAGTGCTGCCAGATGTTTGCCGCGCAGGGCGGCGACATCAGCGTACTGCGCGACGCCGACAAGTTCCAAAAGGCAAAGTACAGCTATGAGCTGACCGCCCCCGCCGACGGCTATATTTACAAAAACGACGTCGAGAAGATCGGCAATGCCAGCGTGCTGCTGGGCGCGGGCCGCATCAAGAAGGAGGACAGCATCGACTTTGCCGCGGGCATTACGATGCACAAAAAGCTGGGCGACTACGTCAAGGCAGGGGAGAGCATCTGCACGTTCTATGCCGACGACGAGAGCCTGTTTGCCGCAGCCGAGGAAATGTACCGCGGCGGCCTTGTCATCCGCGATGAGCCGCCGACGCTTCCGCCCCTCGTCTACGCGCGCGTAACAAGTGATGGCGTGGAGCGGTTCTAAATTGAAACACCCGGGAGAGATTCAGCCCTCCCGGGTGCTTCATTTTTACGCGCTGTTTGCTATGGAATAACGGTTCAAGTGTCTGCCAACTCTACCACCAATTTGGCTTCGGTGGCGGCAATGGCAAGCTGGAGCTTATTCTCTAAGTTCGTCTTTTGCAGCATATTGATGACGTGGAACTTCACGGTGGATGGCTCGATGCCGAGTTCTTTTGCAATCTCGTTATAGGACAGCCCACGCACAAGACAGCGCAGGACCTTCATCTCGCCTTTGGTGAACTCGGTGCTCATGGCCGTGCCAATCTCCACGCTGGGCGGTGCATCGGGGAAGATATGCTCCCCAGCCATCGTGCGGCGCACGACCTCCATCAGGATCCCTTCATCGCCATCCTTATACCACAGGCTGTCCGCGCCCACGGCTTTTGCGCGTGCCAGGACTTGCGTGTCAATAAGCGAGGTCGCTACCACGATCTTGATTGTGGGGTGCGCTTCTCGTATCTTTTTGGCGGCGGCTAGGCCGTTTTCGCGGTGTTCGGTCTGCACATCCATCAGCACAAGGTCGATGTCCTCGGTATCGCACAGGATCGATGCCTCTGCAGCACCGGGGATAGACACAGCCAGTTGATACCCGTCCTCGTTCTGAATATAGCTTTCAAGCAGGCTCCGGACCAGCTTTTGGTCCTCAACGATCATAACACGTATCATAAATGCTCTCCTTATCGGGCAGGGTGACTTCCAGAACAAACACAGGCAGGGAGTGTACGGTTACCGTACCCCCTGCTTTTTCAATACGGCGGCGGAGCGAGGAAAGCCCGCCGCCTTCCTTTATCTCCGCCTTGGGCGGTGCGCCGTTGTTCGTGATGCAAAGGTGCCATGCCTGTGACCGATGTTCGGAATCAGCGTATAATTCCGTGGCGCCCGCATGCCGCACAGCGTTGGAGGTACATTCCCGCAGGATCAGTGCGTAGAGCTCGCGGGTGGCGCGTGCCGCAGGGTACGCACCGCGCAGCTGTACGGCTGCGCCCAGAACAGCCGCCCGCCTTTGCATACAGGTCAGGGGGTCCTCGGCAGCATCCTCCTGCCGGGCGCGGCACAGCAGGGAGATGGAGCTTTCCCACTCCGCGGTCTCGCTCTTGATCCGGGCAAGGTCATGCTCATGCCGCAGTGCGCGCCGTGCGGCAAGCAGGGTATGGCCGATGTCGTCATGCACCCGCATCTTCATTTTCAGGATTTCTTCCTCCCGCACAATGTCGGGCATATTGTCATATAAGCGTTTTGCGCGGCGGTTCGCATCGGCAAGGCGCTCGTTTTCCTGCTGCAGCGCAGCGTGCAATGCAGCCAGACGGCTGACATCGGTGGCCATCACCTCGGTGTACGGTATGCCGTATTTGTCCTGAACAGGGCGCACCGCAAAATGGTACACCGTCCCGTCCGGGAATGCGTAGATGCGGGCGGCCTCATCGCTCAGCTGCACACCGCCGCCGGGACTGTGCAGCGCCTGCTCCAGATCCGTAAGGGTCTGCAGATCGCCGCCGGCAATCAAGGCGCTGGCCCTGCCATGGCCTTTATGGGCATGAATATGGCCGGTGCAGCCGGCGGTATGAACGCCCAGAACCTGTACCAAATGGGCGCGCAGCAGGCCGCCGCACAGCCCGCCCCGGCTCCGGCATCTGCCCCCGCCGGGTGGACCTGCAGCTGCGGCCAGACCGGCAACACAGGCAAATTCTGCGCAAACTGCGGCAGCCCCAAGCCTGCCCCGACCCCCGCAGCCGGCAGCTGGGTATGCAGCTGCGGCACCTCCAACACCGGTAAGTTCTGCAGCAACTGCGGCAGCCCCAAGCCCGCCCCGGCACCCGCCAAGTGCAGCCAGTGCGGTTGGACCCCGGATGACCCGGCCCATCCGCCCAAGTTCTGCCCGGAGTGCGGTAAGCCGTTTGGCCAGTGATGCGCAAAAAAATCGCTGCGGTTCTTTGCGCCGCAGCCATTTTCCTGACAATGTCCGGCTGTAAAAAAGCGCCGCCCGGCACACTGACCGGTATCAGCATCAGTTATTCCGGCATGTGCTATGACGACACCTATGGGTTTAGCATAAGAAACGACCCGGCTGACGGCTGCCTTTTCAGCTGTAATTACAAGGAGGATGAATGGGTGGAGCTGGAAAATATCCCGGTTGAGGACACCCGTTGGCAAGAAGCCCTGGCTCTGGCAGAAAAGCTGGGGCTGGAAAGCCTGCCGGACGAAAAGGAAAGCCCTCCCGGCTTATTTATCACCGATGAAACGTTAGATAGCGTTTGCCTGATTTACAAGGCCCCGGATGACGAGATCATCTACCGCTATCTGGATGCCGATGGCAATACGCGCAGCGCCCTGCGTGATTTTTTTGAGGCTCTGGCAGGGCAGCTGCAAACTGAAGGAAAGAGAGGTGACGCATAATGGCAACGCAGCTTACCAACTACCAATGCCCTGCCTGTACCGGTCCGCTTCACTTTGACGGTGCCAGCGGAAAGCTGGTGTGTGACTTCTGCGGCAGCAGCTACGATACTGCCGAGATCGAAGCACTCTATGCCGAAAAAGAAGCCGCTGCCGAAACTGCGGCACAGAATAAACAGTCACCGCCGCCCGACTCCGTCTGGAGTGAAAATGAGGCCGCCGGACTGCGCAGCTATTCCTGCCCGTCCTGCGGCGCAGAGCTGATCTGTGACGAGACGACCGCCGCGACAAGCTGCCCGTACTGCGGTAACCCAACGGTCATTGCGGGGCAGTTCAGCGGTATGCAGCGGCCCGAGCTTGTCCTGCCGTTTGTGCTGGATAAGAACGCCGCCAAGGCCGCGCTGAAAAAATACTATCGCGGCAAAAGGTTCCTGCCCAATGCGTTCTCCTCGCAGAACCATATCGAGGAGATCAAGGGCGTGTATGTCCCGTTCTGGCTGTTCGATGCCAACGCCTCCGGCTCGGGCCTATACGAAGCCACGACCAGCTCCAGCCACCGCAACGGCGATTACGTCATCACCACGACCCGTCACTACGATGTCCGCCGCGCCGGTACCACGCAGTTTATGGGTGTGCCGGTGGACGGCTCGACCAAGATGCCCAACGGCCACATGGACGCCATTGAGCCGTATGACTACCGCGCGTTCCAGCCGTTCTCGACCGCCTATCTGCCGGGCTACATGGCCGACAAATACGACGAGGACGCCGACACCTGCCAGGCCCGCGCCCACAGCCGGATGCAGAATTCTGTCAGCAGCGAGCTTTCGGCCAGCATTACCGGCTACAACAGCGTAAGCACCCTGAGCGAGAACATCCATATTGATTACACCGCCAAGCACTACGCGCTGCTGCCGGTGTGGATGCTGCACACCAAGTGGCAGGGCAAGGACTATCTGTTCGCCATGAATGGGCAGACCGGCAAGCTGGTGGGCGACCTGCCGGTTGATAAGCGAAAGGTGGCCGCCTGGTTTGCGGGCATCAGTGTTCCGCTGATGATCCTGCTTGCCATCTTGCTTTGAAAGGGGGAAACAGAGTATGAAAAAGAAACTGTTTTCTCTGCTGACAGCCCTGCTGCTGTGCCTGTTCTGCGCCGTGCCGGCGTTTGCCGAAATGCCGCTGGTGATGGACACCTACGAGCTGTTCGAACCCGAAGTGACCGCTGAATTGGAACAAAAGGCGCAGGACGCCAGTGCCGGACACGGTGTCAACGTCTACCTGCTGACGGTGTCTGACATCGGCGGGCAGAACGTGCGCGAGTTCGCCAAGGATTGGTACCGCAGCTATGACCTTGGCTACGGCGAGGGCAAAAGCGGCATCCTGTTTTTGATTGCGCTGGATTCCCGCGATTATGTGACCATCACCTACGGCGGCGGCGTGACCGCCTTTACCGACTACCGCATCGCCCAGATCGAGGATAAGATCGTGCCGATGCTCTCGGACGGATCGTATTACAAGGCCTCCGACACCTACATAGAAATGTGCGCTGACACGCTGGATTTCTATGCCGAAAAGGGTGCGCCGCTGGACAGCGGCAACGACCCCGCCAAGGGTTGGATCAAGTGGGTGTTTGTGTTTGTCATTCCGCTGGCTGTGGCGAGCATCGTCTGCGGCATCTTCTACGCGCAGATGAAAACCGCCAACGAGCAGACCCACGCCAACGCCTATATGCCCGCCGAGGGCCTGGCCCTGTCCGTGGTGGAGGACACCTACACCCATACCACCGAAACCGAGCGCTACGACCCCGTCAAGGACAACAGCAGTTCCAGCGGGTCGAGTACCGACAGCGACGGCTTCGGTGGCAGCTCGGGCGGAAAATTTTAAGAGTATCCATTTTGACAACAGCGGCGGCTTTCTTTGCGAAAGTTGCCGCTGGCCTTTTATCGGAATTTTTCGTTATGACTTTGGGAAATGTTCTGCTGTTTAGGGGTGCTGCAAACACAAAAAAGGCTCCTGCAGCGTTTAATTCACGCTGCAGGAGCCTTTTTTACTTTTTCCTTTTCAGCCAGAACACCTTAAACTTCCCGTATCCGTTGGGCTTGTCCTCGTCGAATTCCTCGGTCTTGACGTAGCGCTTGAAGGCACCGTCAAACTGCAGGGAGTTCCCGTCCTCCTGAATGTCGGTCAGCACGCGGGGAATGGCGGTTTTCTGGCTCTCAAACTCCGGTTCACGGTCCCATAAAATGTTCCCGTCAGCGTCAAAGCCGTGGGCCCAGACGCTGAACACCAGACAGGCGGCCTCGCCGTAGCAGTAGCGCTCAAAGCGGATGCGGCCATCCAGATAAAACAGCAGACAATCGCGAAAATGGGTCTCCAGCTCTTTCTCATAACGGCGCCCGCACCCGGACCCGGCAAAATCGGCAGCATTGGCAGTCATGGCGTGCCCTCCTGTTTGTTAGTGCTTTTATTATACAGCAGGGCAGGGCGTTTCGCAAGCAGAAATATAGGGCGAGGCGGTAGAGGCCGGGCATGACCGGCTCGGTGCTCTCCCGCAAATGCCCACCCGCCATATACCGCCGGGCCGCCTATATGCGGCCCCTGCTGCGCGGTAAAACATTACGCTTTCACATCCATTTTTTCCAGCAGCACTTTTGCGGTCAAAAGCACCACCGCCAGCCAGCCCGCACACGCCAGCAAAAACGGCAGCACATTCCCGGCCAGTACGTCGGTGCTGCGGTTGGCGTTCATGCCCTGCTGCATCAGGCAGTAGGGCCACAGCAGGGCATAGCCCTTGTTGCCGATCAGCATTCCCGCAATGCCGCCGACCAGCCCTAAGAAAATCGGCACCGCAAAGCTGCGGATCAGCATGGCCAGCAAAAGCTGCACCGCCGCCACAGCCAGACCGCCGAAAATGCCGCGCACCAGATAGAAAACGATGCTCATCGGCGGCCAATCGCTGAACCCGGCAAACAGCCGCCCGCACGCCACGTACAGCACAAAGACAAAGCATTGTGTAAAGCACATCAGCTTTACAACAACAAGGAGCTTTGCCGCAAACAGCGCAAAGGGCCGCACGGGTGCTGCCATGATCAGGTTCCAGTTGTGGCCAAGGTGCTCAAGCCGCCAAAGGTAGGCCGCATACGCCGACACCAGCGCGGGAAAGAACAGCATCGAGTAAAACAGCGTGTGCTGCGTCCACAGGCTGTACCACCGCTCGGTCAGAATTTCCAGATTTTGCAGATAGTTGAATGTCCCGTACCCGGCGGAAATCAACGGCAGCACAAAGAAGATCACCCAGATGGGCGACGCATGCAGCTTGCGGTTCTCGGCAATTATACAACGCTTCAGCATTCGTTATACCTCCTTATCGCGCATCATGCGCCAGGCAGCGGCGAACAAAGCCGCAGCCAGTACCACGGTAAACGCCAGCAGTCCCCAGCTGTAGGGCCGCAGGCCGTAGGTCACAGTGTGGGTGGCCTGGTCCCAGTAGGAAACCTCATAGCAGGACAGCGGGACAAAGTAGCCCCACGGCACAAAATAACTGACAAGGGGCGGCATGAACGCCGAAAACAGCCCGATCAGTGCCCCCACAATGCCGACACAAAGCGCAGGCAGCGGGTTGTCAAAAATCAACATCAGCAGAAGCTCCGAGAAAAACAGCATGACATCGACAGCCAGCGTGCAAATGCCTGTGTACACAAGCGGCTCGGCAGGGAACGCCTCGGTGTAGCCCTGCACCCGCCCCAGCAGGATGGATACGGCCATTTCCAGCGTGACCATCAGCAGGACCTCGCCCGTGCCCAGCAGCGCCTTGCCCGCAAACAGACTGCGGCGGCTTTGCAGCGTATACAGCAGTTTTGTGGTGCTGCCCTTGACCTCCATGTCCCACAGGCGGCTGGCGATCAGTGCCATCACAATGGGCATTAAAATTGCGTTCAGAACGGGCAGCGCGAACAAAAGGGCGCTGTAGGCGTTGGCCAGCTCGTCCGCGCCGGTGGGGGCCGCCGCCCCGGCCCAGAGATACACGACCACCGGCACGGCCAGGCAGATTAGCAAATCGTGGCGGCGGCGGGCCTTTTGCAGCTCCGCATGCAGTGCTTTGCCCATCTCAGTCCGCCTCCTCGCTCGTCAGGCTCAGAAAAATCTCCTCCAGCGTCTTGGTGTGGGGCGTCAGCTCCACAACGCCCGCGCCGCAGGCAGCCAGTTTTTGCACGAGGTCGGCCAGCAGGGCATCCTGCAGGGGCGGCAGCGTCACAACGCAGCTGTCGCTGTGCGCGGTCAGACCGTTGACGCGCAGGATCGGCGCGGCCTTGGCCGGGTCCAGCAGCCGCAGCGTGACATTGCCGCGGCTGTGGCGCTGCAATTCGGTCAGCGGCCCTTCAAACAGTATATGGCCGTGGTCGATGATGCCGACCTGCTCGACCATCTGCTCCATCTCGCCCAAAAGATGGCTCGAGATCAGCACCGTCGCGCCCGTGGCGGCGGGCATGTTCCGGATGAGCGCGCGCATCTCCTGAATGCCCGCGGGGTCCAGACCGTTCGTCGGCTCATCCAGGATCAGCAGCTTCGGGCTGCCCAGCAGCGCCATGGCAATGCCGAGCCGCTGCTTCATGCCGAGCGAATACTGCCCGACCCTGCGGTTGCGGTCCTGCGTCAGATGCACAATGTCCAGCACGCGGCTGATGTCCTTATGGGGCACACCCTTTAAGTCGGCCACGATCTCCAGATTCTCCTGTGCGGTCAGATGCAGATACCCGGCGGGGGACTCAATCAGGCTGCCGGTCTGGCGCAGCAGCGGCAGGCGGCTTTTCTCGGTCAGCTCCTGCCCGAGCAGGCGCACCCGGCCCGCCGTGGGGTGGATGAGCCCCAGCAGCATCTTCATGGTGGTGGATTTGCCCGCGCCGTTCGGCCCGATGAACCCGTACACGCACCCCTGCGGTACGTGCAGCTCCACATGGTCCACGGCTGTATGCGGCCCGTACTGCTTGCACAGGGCCTTTGTCTCGATTACGGTTTGCATAATGCACACTCCTTTGCTTTCGGTATGGCCCTATGCTACACCCTGCGCCTTAAACGAACTGTAAGAGCAGCTTAATTTTGCCTTAATTTTGGGGTCGTGCCATGGTGGGCGGGGGTGAATCGTAGTATGATAGGCAGGGGCCGTATATGGGCGGCCCCTACAAGCTCAAAAAAGGGGAAAACCTATGACCACCATCTACGACGCCGCCATCCTTCTGGTCGATGACAACCCAGACCTGCTTACCCTAGTCACGGACAACCTGCGCACGGCAGGCTACAAGACCGTATGCACCGCCGCAGACTGCGCCGCGGCACGGGCGGCCTTCGCCGCGCACCGCCCGGACCTGATGATTCTGGACATCAACCTGCCGGACGGCGACGGCTTCGGGCTGTTCCGCACCCTGCGGACAGAATCGGACGTCCCGGCGCTGTTTCTCTCGGCGCGGGACGCCGACGCGGACAGGCTGTTCGGGCTGGGGCTTGGCGCGGACGACTATCTGACCAAGCCGTTCCTGATGCAGGAACTGCTTTTGCGCGTGCAGCACCTTTTACAGCGCGCCTACCGCACCGAGCTGCGCCGCAGCCGGGTGCTGACGCTGGGGGACTGCACGGTCAATTTGCAGGACGCCGCCGTCCGCCGCGCCGACGGCACAACGCTGGCCCTGACCGCCACCGAGCGCGCCCTGCTGCAAAGGCTGGCCGATGACCGCGGGCACATCGTAACCTATGATGCCGTTTGCGAGGCCGTCTGGGGCGCGGACTACTACGGGTACGAGAACAGCCTGAACGTGCATATCCGCCATCTGCGGGAGAAAATCGAGCCTGACCCCGGGCATCCGCAGTGGCTTCACACGGTGCGGGGCATCGGCTACCGGCTGGCTGGGGAGGTGTGAAGTTGAAAACCTTTACACGAATGATCGGGCGCTATGTGCTGGCCACGGCGGCGGTGGTGCTGCTGGTGGTGGGTCTGCTGCTGGGGGCGGTGGTCTATCTGGGGCTGCACTACGGCGAGGCCACGGACAGCCGCGTCCGCATCGGTACGCTGGCAGAGGCCCTGACCCCTACCGCCGACGGCCTGCAGCTGGACCCCGCCCGCACGCCCGCGGACTGGCTGCAGGGCTATGCCTGGGCGAGGGCGCCGGACGACGACGGCAGTGTGATCTGGCAGCATGACCTGCCGCAGAACTTGAATAAACACTACACAGCGTCGGAAATCGCCTCGTTCTCGCGGTGGTATCTTGACGACTGGCCGGTGTTCTGCTGGACGGCAGACTACGGCCTGTTTGTGGCCGCCCTGCCGCGCGGTTCGGTCTGGAAGTACAATATTTACAACAATGAGCAGCTTATGAACGCTATGGCAGCGGGTATGCTGCCCGCGCTGGCGCTGCTGCTGGGTGTGGCAGCTGCATGCTGTCTGCTGTTCAGCTGGCGCGGTGCGCGGCGCTTGCAGACGATTGCCGCAGGGCTGGACACCGTAGCCGATGGCGGTACGATCCGGCTGCCGACAGACGGCTTTGCGGGGGAGCTGGCCGACACGGTCAACCGCACGAGTGAGCAGCTGCGCCGCCGCAATGAGATCATCGCCCGGCGGGACGATGCCCGCACAAGCTGGATCGCGGGGGTCAGCCATGATGTGCGCACACCGCTGGCGCTGATTCTGGGCTGGGCCGAGCAGCTCGAGCAGGACACCGCCCTGCCCGCCGCGGCGCGGCAGAAGGCGTGCGGCATCCGCACCCAGAGCGAGAAGCTGCGCGCTTTGATCGAGGATCTGAACCTGACCAGCAAGCTGCAATACGGCGCGCAGCCGCTGCGCTGCCGGCCGACCCAGGCCGGACCGCTGCTGCGCAGGCTGGCCGCCGAGTTCTGTGACAGCCCGCTGGCGGCCCGCTGCACGGTGGCGTTGGAAATTGCACCCGACGCCGACAAGGCGATTCTGGACGCGGACGCCGCGCTGCTGGCCCGCGCAGTGGAAAATCTGCTGCACAATGCGGCCTGCCACAACCCCGGCCCCGTGCAGGTGCAGCTTTCCGCGGTGCGCACAGGAAAAACACTGAGGATCACGATAGCCGACGACGGCGCGGGCTACCCGCCCGCCGTGCTGCACGCCCTGCAGACCGGTGAAGCGGGGGAGAATACGCCCCACATTCTGGGTCTGCACGTCGTCGAGCAGATCATCCGCGCCCACGGCGGCACGGCGGCCTTTGCCCGGAACGCACCGCGCGGGGCAAAGGCGGTGCTGGTGCTGCCGGTGACGGAAGATCCTGCCGCACGGTAGGGGTGAGAGATGTCCCGCCCGCGGCCTTTCCGCAAAATCGCGTTTTCCGCAGGGCTGCGGGCCGGGTGTGCCCGGCCCCTGCGGAGAATGCGATATTTTTTTATTCTCACAAAAAAATCATCCTGATTTTAGTGGATTTTCTTGGCATAACCCTGTATAATGTTTATTATAAATAGGTAAAGGGGGCAGTGTGCCCATGGCACAACCGAATCTTCCCGCCGTGACCGCCATTGTGGTGGCAGCAGGGGCATCCCGCCGTATGGGCTTTGACAAATTGAGCTACCGTCTGCCGGATGGCCGCACCGTGCTGGAGACAAGCTGTGCCGCACTGGCTGCGCACCCGGCAATTACCCAGCTTGTGCTGGTCTGCGGCGGCAACCGCGCCGCCTGCGAGGCCATCGCCGCCGCCTGTCCCAAGCCCTGCGCCGTCGTACAGGGCGGTGCGACCCGCGCCGACAGCGTGCGCAACGGTCTGGCCGCGGCGACGGGCGAGCTTGTTGCCATCCACGACGCCGCCCGCCCCTTTGTCAGCGAGAGCGTCATCACCGCCGCACTGAACGCTGCCGCCGAGACCGGCGCAGCCGCGCCCGCAGTGCCCGTCAAGGATACGGTGAAGGTCGCAGACCCGTCGGGCCGCGTGCTGGACACGCCGGACCGCGCCACGCTCTACGCCGTGCAGACGCCGCAGTGCTTCCGCCGCGCACTTTACACCCGGGTGCTTGCCGCCGTCACGGGGGAAAAAGCCCGCCTTGTCACCGATGATTGCAGCCTGTTTGAGCTGGCCGGTCTGCCCGTCAGGCTGACCGAGGGCGATTACGCCAACTATAAAATCACTACAAAAGAAGATCTGCAAAAGGAGAAAACCATGCGCATTGGTCACGGATACGACGTTCACCGCTTAGTGGAGGATCGCAAGCTCATTATGGGCGGCGTGGAGATCCCGTATGAGAAGGGCCTGCTCGGCCACTCCGACGCGGATGTGCTGCTGCACGCCGTAATGGACGCTGTGCTGGGCGCGGCGGCGCTGGGCGACATCGGCCAGCACTTCCCGGATAACGACCCTGCCTACAAGGGCGCGGACTCGCTGGCCCTGACCCGCGAGGTCGCCCGCATCATCGCCGAGCACGGCTATAAGGTCGGCAACATCGACGCCACGATCCTCTGCCAGCGCCCGAAGCTGGCCCCGCATATCCCGGCCATGCGCCGGAACATTGCCGACGCCTTCGGTCTGCCCGTGGACGCCGTCAGCGTCAAGGCCACGACGGAGGAGCACCTCGGCTTCACCGGCGAGGGCCTCGGCATTGCCGCCCATGCGGTGGCGCTGATCGAGTGATTTTGTCAGTCTCCCGGCAGGGGCGGGACATGTCCCGCCCGCGGCTTTGCCATGTGCGTCCGTTTGCGGGAAACCTGCGGGCCGGGCATGCCCGGCCTCTACGCCTGTTCTAAGGCAATACCGCATAATTCTAAGTGCCGATACGGCGAGCGAGGTGCGGCAGCTGCTAAGCCAAAAGCGCAGATAATACTTTGTGTATTATCGAGCATTTTGGCGACGCAGATGCCGTGCCGCAGCCGCCAGAGCGGTGCTTAAGCCGTAAGGCGGGAATTATGCGGTGTTGCCCTAATGCCTATTTTGACCCAGAAAGGGGGCTGCGGTGCCCATGCTGCCCAACCAGATGTTCAATGCCGTTTTAAGCAGCCTGCGTACATTTGACCCGCTGTCCGATACGCTGGACATCCTTATTATCTCCTTTGTCTTTTACCAGCTGCTGCAATTCGCGCGCAAATCCCGCGCGGGCCAGCTGGTCAAGGGCATCATTCTGATTCTGGTTTTCTACGGTCTGGCCGTCATGCTCAACCTGAAAACCGTCACCTGGGTGCTCAACAACGTCATCACCATCGGCTTTATGGCCGCCGTCGTCATCTTCCAGCCGGAGCTGCGCCGCACGCTCGAGCGCATGGGTCAGTCCACAATGTGGGCCAACCTTCTGGTCGGGAACCGCCGCAGTGACCCGTCGCTGCGCGGCGCATGGCAGAGCGCCGTTGTGGCCATCTGCGACGCGGCGGAGCAGCTGTCCGACACGCGCACCGGCGCGCTGATGGTGCTGGAGCGCAACAACAATCTGGATGAGATCATCCGCACCGGTACGCCGATGCACGCCGATGTCATCCCCGAAATGCTCGGCACGATCTTCTATGAAGGCACGCCCCTGCACGACGGCGCTGTCGTCATCCGCGACGGCGTCATTGTGGCGGCGGGCTGCGTGCTGCCGCTGTCCAACAACCTCGAGATGGGCAAGGACATGGGCACCCGCCACCGCGCGGGCCTCGGCATGAGCGAGAACTCCGACGCCATCGTCGTCATCGTCAGCGAGGAGACCGGCATCATCTCGATGGCGAAGAACGGCGTGCTCATCCGCCGCCTGGACCGCCAGAACCTCTTCAACCTTCTGCAGGAGGAGATCGTTCCCCCCGCTGAGGACGAGGAGGCCGATATCTCGCCGCTGCAAAAGCTGCTGCGCAAGGGAGGCGCACTGAACCATGGCAAACCCGAATAACCCTCTCGCGCCGGGGCTGAACGGCGCCGCGCCCAAGGGCCCGCGCACGATCTGGAATAACCCGGTGTTTTCCGCCGTTCTGGCAATCATCATGGGCTTTGCCATGTGGATCATCGTTACGGTCTACATCGACCCCCAGGGCTCCACGACGGTGACCGGCGTGCCGATCAACTACACGAGCGGCGCGTCTACCTACACGGCCCAAGGTCTGGACATTGTGGAAAAGCCCGACATTGAGGGCGTGACCGTAAAAGTCGAGGGCAACAGCACGATCATCGGCAACATCCGCAGCGCTGACATCATGGTCTACCCAAGCTACGCCGGTGTCAGCGGCGCGGGCAAGGTCACGCTGCGCCTGCAGGCCCGTGTGACGAACACAACAGACTTCCCCGGCGACATTGAGTGTACGGTGGAAAGCCCGAGCACCATCGACGTCGTCTTTGACGAGGTCAGCGAAAAGACCGTTCCCGTCACGGTGGACGCCTCCGCGGTGACGATCTCCAGCGGCTATATGCTGAACAAGACCACCGCCGTGCCCGCCGAGATCACGCTGCGCGGCCCGACGAGCGAGCTGGATCAGGTGTCCAGCATCGTCGCCCCGGTCCAGATGGACGGCGAGCTGGCCGACACCACGACGGTGCCTGCTACGCTGGAGCTGCGCGACGAGGAGGGCAACGCCTTCACGCCGCAGTATATCTCGATGGACAGCGACTCCGCCAACGTCACGCTGACGGTCTATCAGGTGCGGGAGCTGCCGCTGGAGGTGGACTTCATCGGCGCGCCGAACGGCTTCGACGTCGAGAGCCTGCACTATTCGCTGAGCCAGCAGACCCTGCGCGTGGCCGGTCCTGCCCGCACGATCAGCGCCTTGGAGGCCCTGACCGTGACGGACTTTGACCTGGCCCGTGAGTTTGAGCCGGGCCGCGACTACCAGCGCCTTATCGAGCTGCCCGCGGGCATCGTCTCGCTGGACGGCGTCACGAACGTCACGCTGGACTTTGACACGTCGGAGATGGCCTCGACAAAGCTGAACGTCTCGAACATCCGCGCTATCAACGTGCCCAGCAACTACGAGCTGCAGATCTTGTCCAGCATCGTCAGCGGTGTGACGCTCTACGGCCCGGCGGATGAAATCGAGAAGCTGTCCGCCGACAGCATCGTCGCGCAGATCGACTGCCAGAGCCTGAACCTGACCGTCGGCCAGCAGACGATTGCTGTCAGCATCCAGATCCCGTCGTCCAGCCGTATTTTTGCCACCGGCAGCTATACGGTCCAGTGCGAGGTCACGTCGAAGTAACGCGACGCAGTAGGGGCCGGGCATGCCCGGCCCGCAGCCTACGGGAAACCGCCCTATAACGGGAAAGCCGAGGGCCGGACATGTCCGGCCCCTACATGGCGCATACAAAATACCATCGTTTAAGGAACCTTATCTATGCTTTTAGTCCGCAACATCCGCCTGCCGCTGACCTGCCCCGACCCGGACGCCGAGGCAGCGGCGAAGGCACTGGCCATTCTCCGCGTGCCCGCCCGCCGGGCGGCGCACTGCGGTGTGGCAAAACTCAGCGTGGACGCCCGGCGCGGTACGCCGGTACTTGTCTACACCATCGCAGTCACACTCAAGGACGAGGGTGAGGAATCGGCATTGGCCGGGGCCTCGCCCTGTGTCTGTTATACACAGCCGCCGAAATTCGACTTTACAACGGGAAAAATGCCGCTGCCCCATCGCCCGGTGGTCGTCGGTCTTGGCCCGGCGGGCTTGTTCGCGGCGCTGCTGCTGGCCCGCAGAGGCTACCGCCCGCTGGTGCTCGAACGCGGCCCCGCGCTGGACGAACGGATTCGGGCCGTCGAGCATTTTGAGAAAACCGGCACACTGGACCCCAACGCCAACATTCAGTTTGGTGAGGGCGGCGCGGGCACCTTCTCGGACGGCAAGCTGACGACCCGCGTCGGTGACCCGCTGTGCGCGTTCGTGACCGGGGCCTTCCTTGACCACGGCGCGCCCGCCGACATTGCGTGGCGGCAGAAGCCCCACGTCGGCACCGACCTGCTGCGCGGCGTCATCCGCAGCATCCGCGGCGAGATCGAGGCTCTGGGCGGCGAGGTGCGGTTCAACACGGCGCTGACCGGCCTGCACACCCGGAACGGTGCGCTGACCGGCATCGAGACGACGGCGGGCCCCGTGCCCTGCGAGCAGACGATCTTAGCCGTCGGCCACAGCGCACGGGATACGTTTGCCATGCTGCACGGCCTGGGCCTGCCGCTGGAATGCAAGCCGTTCTCCGTCGGCTTCCGCGCCGAGCACCTGCAGACCGAGATCGACAAAAGCCTCTACCACGGCGCGGCGGGTCACCCGGCGCTGCCGAAGGGGGAGTACCAGTTGAGCCAGCACGTCTCCGGCGGGCGGTGCGTTTACACCTTCTGCATGTGCCCGGGCGGCACGGTCTGCGCCGCCGCCAGCGAGGCGGGGGGCGCGGTGGGCAACCGGACCGTGAGGCTGCCGA
>OAWJ01001171.1_pt1 | contig 16064 bp, 15 predicted proteins | sample 1517021 | NCBI WGS metagenome assembly OAWJ01 (sample SAMEA2580121, study PRJEB22360) | human gut metagenome | biome: human gut; feature: human-associated habitat; material: faeces | place: Denmark | collected 2008/2010
GCAGGACTTGGTCTTGTTTTTGTCGCGACAGCGTGCCGCCGCCCGCCGATGCCGGCGACATTGCTGTCGCCGACGATCTGCTGGATACACTCAAGGCGCACGAGGACGGCTGTGTCGGCATGGCCGCCAATATGATCGGCGTCAACAAGGCGATCATCGTGTTTGACAACGACGGCACACCCTGCGAGATGTTCAACCCGGTCATCGTCTACCGCAAGGGGCTGTACCTGGCCGAGGAAGGCTGCCTGTCGCTGCAGGGGCAGCGCCGGGCCAGGCGGCACCGCACCATTAAGGTGCAGTGGCAGGATCGCCAGATGCAGACCCACGTCAGGAATTTCACCGGCTGGACAGCCCAGATCATCCAGCATGAGATCGACCATTGCAGCGGCATCCTTATATAATAAGTACGCGCGATGCGCCCGCCGGGGTGCACCGCGCTTTTTATATCAGGTCAAAGTAGGTCAGGATACATTCATAGTACGCCTGTGCCGCTGCCTCGCAGGCTGCGTCGGTGGCGACCAGGGCAACGTCGCCGGCGTTTGTGATGAAGCCCTCCTCCACCAGCACCGCCGGGCAGCCGCATTTCTGCACCACGGTAAACGTCGGGTCGGAGAGCACTGTCGTGTCGTTGGACTCGCGTATGTAACGGTTGTCGTTGTCGTCAAAATAGATGTAGCGCACGCCGTCGATGCCGCGCAGCTCCATCCCCATTGCACCAAATTTTTCCGCGACCAGCCGCGCAAAGCGCAGGCTGTCGGCATTTGTGGACAGCTGCGGCGTAGCCGGGCAGCACTCAAAGCCGGAAACGCGGCTGTCGGCGTCGTAGTTCAGGTGGATGGAGAGCAGCAGCTGCGCACCGGCTGCCTTGGCGCGGGCCGCGCGGCGGCTGGGCTTGAGGTACTCGGTGCCGTTGGCGGTCAGCATCGGGGCAAAACGGCCATCACGCGCGAGCTTGTCATAGACGAGCGTGGCGGTTTTCAGCGTGACGTCCGCCTCGCGCAGGCCGCTGCCGAGGCTGCCCGCGTCCTCGCTGCCGACGCTTGGGTTGACGCCGCCATGTCCCGGGTCGATGGCCACAACGATTTTGCCGTCCGCCGCCTCCTCTGTCACAGCGGCGATCTCCTCCTCGCCGCCGTCTGCCCGCTCGATCTCGTCCGCCTCGGCCTGCTCTGCCGCGGTGGGCCGGGTGCCCTGCCACTCGTGCCAGAGCACCGCGCCGATGCCTGCGCACAAAATCAGCGCCGCCACCGCAAACAGCAGCGAGCACAGCCTGTCGGGCCGCCCGGTGCGGTAGATCCTGGCTTTTTCCCGCGGGGGTGTGCCGGTTCCTGCCATGGCCGCCCTCCTTTCCGCTTACGTTTTTTAAACGATACCATTGTGATGTGACAAAGTTGTGACAAAACGCATCCTTTTCTGATTTTTTGTGATTTTATTTTGCAGTCTTCTAAAAATATACGCAAAATCCCGGTTTTTTCGATTGCCAAATATTGACAACACTTCCAATAAGCCGTATAATAAGGTCGTAAGGTTTGAAGCCGTCGGCTTGGGCACTGTTTTTTGGCCCAACACGCCGAAACGTATTACAGGAGGTTAGAAAGATGATTTCTACCGGTATCGTTCGCAGCATTGACAGTCTGGGCCGCGTGGTCCTGCCCAAGGAACTCCGCACCACCTACGACATTACTCCGGATACCCCGCTTGAGATTTTTACCGATGGGGATTCCATCATTATGCGCAAGTACCACGCGCAGGGCAGCTGCGTTTTCTGCGGCGACATTTCTCCCGACGCCGTGCTGCTCCACGGCAAATACGTCTGCCCCGTCTGCCGCAAGGCACTGGGCAAGTAAGGCCCGCTCTCCCTGTTATATCCCCGCTTATACAAAAAAGCCTGTGCAGGCGAACTGCACAGGCTCTTATTTTTGGTTTTACTCCGCCTTTTTCAGCCCGCGCATAGCTTCCTCGGCATTTTTGACGAGGTTGAAAAGGCTGGTGGCGTGGCGGGGGTAGTCGCGGGCGAGCTGGTCGGTGCTCAGGGCGAGCGTTGCAGGCTCAAGGCTGTCGCGGGTTCCGTCCTCGCCGGTCAGGGCGGCGGCCAGGTCACCCTCGGCCATGCTCATGGCGGCGTCGGCGCTGCGGTCCCAGCGGGCGGAGCCGACGCGGAACATGCCGCTGACATTTTTGGGCGATGCCTCGTACAGCAGACGGAACATCTTGTACACGGCCAGCATCAGGTAGCTGCTGACGCCGACAACAAGCTGCTTGTCCCTGCTCTCCTGCAATTTGTCGTAGAGGATGTCGAGGGAGTTCTCGATGAGCTTTTTGTACATCGTAGGCAGGACGCTGCCGCGGTAGACACTGCCGCCGGTGGCCGAATTGCCCTCGGGCAGCTCCTCCACCGTGATGGTCTGGCCGCTGCGCTCGGCACTGCGGCCCAGCAGGTAGTCGCAGCTGACGTCGTAGTAGTCCGCCACCTGCACGACAAAGGCAAGGCCGCACTCGCGGATGCCCTTCTCGTAATGGGAGAGCTGGGCCTGGCTGATGCCAAGGTCCTGCGCCACCTGCTTCTGGGTGATGCCGCGCTCCTTGCGCAGCAGCGTAATGATCCGGTTAAATTCGATCCCCATGGTCCGCAATCCTGTTCCGGGGCGCATGACCGGCACGGTGCCGGGCCGCAGTGGTGCCCCTTGCATATTTTCTACACGCTGTATATTATAGCGGGTGGAAAACGCTTTGTAAACCCAAAAAATTGACAGATTTTGTGCCGAAAATGCCGTCACTGCGCCGAACCGACACCCTGCACCTACATTTAGTCATTATACAGCGAGTACAGCTATAAATATTGTGGGCAGAATTTGCCAAAGCGGCGCGGCGGGTGCGTGTTGTAACCAAATTGTAATAATTTACGGTTGCGCAGGACACGATTTTAGGGTATGCTGTTAAGGCAATACTGCATAATTCTAAGTGCCGATACGGCGAGCGAGGTGCGGCAGCTGCTAAGCCAAAAGCGCAGATAATACTGGATGTCTTATCGAGCATTTTGGCAACGCAGGTGCCGTGCCGCAGCCGTCGGAGCGGTGCTTAAGCCGTAAGGCGGGAATTGTGCGGTGTTGCCTTAAGTAGCAATGTTATGGAAAGCGAGATTATAACGTGAAATATTATAAACTGCATCTGATCCGCCATGGCCTGACGGCGGGCAATCTGCAAGGGCTGTACATTGGCAGCGGCAGCGACCTGCCCCTGTGCGACGAAGGCCGCGCCCAGCTGAAAACGCTGAAAAAGGATTTTGACTATCCGGTCGTGCCGCTGGTGTTCACCAGCCCGATGAAGCGCGCCACCGAGACGGCGGAGATTTTGTTTCCCGGCGTGCGGCAGATCGAGCTGGACGACCTGCGGGAGATGGCCTTTGGCAAGTTTGAGGGCCGCGCCGTGCAGGAGCTGGTGAAGGACCCGGAGTTTGCCCAGTGGATGGACCCGACGAGCCGCACGGTGCCCGCGGGCGCGGAGGACCGGCAGATGTTCTTCAACCGCACGTCGTCGATGCTGATGAAGATGTTTGAGTACATGCTGCGCACCCACACCGAGGAGGCCGCCTGCGTGACCCACGGCGGCGTTATCATGAACATGCTGTCCCAGCACGCCCTGCCCTTCCGCAAGCCGGAGGAGTGGATGACCGACCCGGGCGCGGGCTACAGCGTGCGCCTGGACGCCGAGATGTGGATGCGGGATCATCTGGCCGAGGCGTATGACGTTGTGCCCCACGGGTATCTGGACGGGATGGAGTAATTTACGGGGGTTTTGTTCCTTCTTTGCAAAGAAGGAAGCAGAAATTCCAAACCATGCTATAAAAAGGCACCTGCTCGAGGTTGAGCAGGTGCCTTTTGGTGTATTGGGCGGTAGGGGCCGGACATGTCCGGCCCGGCTGTGGATGGTGTATGGGTGGTTATGGGAAGGCCGCGGGCCGGGCATGCCCGCCCCCTACAGGGCGGCAATTTTTGCAGCGGGCGGCGCCCTCAACGCCCGGCGGAGGGGTCAAGACCCCTCCCTACAGTACTTGTGGAAAAGCAGGTGCCTTTTGGGTTATTGGGCGGTAGGGGCCGGGCATGCCCGGCCCGGTTATGGATGGTGTACGGGCGGCTATGGGAAGGCTGCGGGCCGGGCATGCCCGGCCCCTACAGAGGGCGGCTGTGGGGGATACGGACGGTCACGGGAAGGCCCGTCAAAGCCCCTTAGGCCGTTTGCGGCTGCCGCTCACCTTCATCATTCCGCCGGGGCTTCGATTGCCTCCGGCTGCGCGGTTTCCTCCGGCTGCGGAGCGTTCGCATCCAGATACGCCTGATTGTCCGCGATGGTCTGGTTCAGCTCGTCGATTTTTGCCTGCGCGGCATCGCGGGCGGCGAGCAGGTCGGCGTTCTCACTGTCGGCGTCCAGGGCGGCCTGGGCGTCCTGCAATTCAGTCTGTACCTCGGCCAGGCTGGCGTTGGCCTGGTCAATGGCAGCCTGCGCATCGATGAGCTTCTGCGCGTTCGACAGCGTGGCCTCGGCGGCGGCAGCGGCTTCATCAGTGACGCCGCTTGCCAGCAGGGCGGGCTTTTCGGGCAGGGTCTGCTCGCTGCCGTCGGCGGCGGTCAGGCGCAGGGCCTGGCCGTAGTAGCCGCCCCAGATCGCGATAAAGCTCTTGCCCGGGGCCACAGTCAGCGGCGTGCCGTCGGCGGCGGTCAGGCTGAACGGCCCGGTGGCGTCCTCCTTGCTCCAGGAGATCTGCTCCCACGCGCCGCCGTGCAGGTAGAGGCCCGTGCCGCCGGTCATGTCGTACTGGCGGGTGTAGCCGTCATCCTTGATGCCGCTGGACGCATACAGCACAAACACGTTGGTGAACGCCGCCTGTTGACCGTTGTCGGCGTCGGTCATCGGGCTTCCGTCGGCGTTCAGCTTCTCGTACAGGCCGGTGCCGGTGTTGTAGTTCAGCTGCTCGCTGTCGGATTTCGAGAACGTCACAGTCAGGCTCATGCCGCTGCGGTTCTCGGGGGCAACCTCCTCCCGCGTACCAAAACGGAACAGCGGGGTGTTGCTGCCCTCCAGCGCCGTGCCGTAGCTGGCCGCACCGCTGCGGATCAGCTCGCCGGTGGTGTACCAGCAGTTTTCCTCGCGGTAGCCTGCGTCCTGACGGCCCTGGTCAAAGGCAAACGCCGTCTTGCCGACGTGGTAGCCGTCCAGATCCTGATACGTCAGCGTGTTGAGCAGGTTTGCCGCGTAGACGTTCTTGTCAATCGAGACCGGCATCGCGTTCAGCGGCAGCGCGGCCTGCAAAAACAGGTCGCGGCCCGGGCCGACCGGCCCCACCTTGCTGATGCGGTCCACGTCGGCAAACAGCGCCATCAGACCCGCGGTGTTGCCCTCGGTCACGCCCTCGATCAGCACATCGGCAGACGCAATGCCCCACTGGGGCTGTGCGCCGTCCAGCGTGCGCAGCATCACGGCCACGGGGCGCTTGCCGGTGTAGTCGGCATCGTCCAGCCCGGTCAGCGGGTTGGTGCTCAGGCCTACCGCGGGCTCGGGCGTCGACTCGGCAGTGACCTCCGGGGTGGGGGTCGCTGCCTGCTCCGGCGTGGCGGTCACGGTATCCTGCCGGGCGCAGCCGCCCAGCAGCAGGGCAGCCAGCAGCGCCGCAGCGCCGCCCCATGCCTGCAATTTCCTCATATACAATACCTTTCTGTAAACAAACAACGCGGCCCGCCGCCGGGCGAGCCACGTTGTACGGGCAGGTTCAATTATTCCGCCGGGGTCTCATCCGCCGGGGCCTCGGTGTTCTCTGCGGGAGTTCCCTCGTCAGCGGGCGTTTTCTCCTGCGCGGGAGCCTCGTTGGTCTCAGCCTCGCCGCTGCCGGTGGCGGCTGCGGTCAGGTCGTCGGTGGAGGAGCCGAGGGTCTCACCGGCCTTGGCGTCGTCCTCGACATAGCTCTTCTCGTAGGTCTGGGTCGTGGCGGTGGACAGGTTGACGCCGTCCAGCGTGCTGTGGACAAAGTTCCCGGCAAAGTCTACGTCGGTCACGGCCACATAGCTCTTGCCGATGTTGACCTCCAGCGGGGTATCGCTGCAGGTGCCGTCCTCGTTCAGGTAGTACAGGCGTAGGGCCTCCAGCGGGGTGCCCTTCTGCCAGTAGATCTTCTCGCACTTGCCGCCGTAGCAGTAGTAGCCGATGCCGCCCCATGCGTACTCAACGTACTGCAGGTCCTTGGCCTCGTGGCCGGGGTAGGTGTGGATGTCGGTGTACAGCACGATGACGTTGGGGAAGGTCAGCACCTTGTTGTCGGCGGCCTCGTCCACGGTATCGCGCCACTGGCCGTCGGAGTAGTTCTGCTGCATCTTGTACTCGTTGGCGGACTCGTCGTAGATGAAGCGGGTCTTGTAGGACTGGCTGTGCTCGATCTCGATATACTGGCCGTCGGAGACGACGGGGCCGTACTTATCGCTGTAGGCGCTGTCCAGGCTGTTGGACAGGTCGCGGGTCGTGCCCAGGCGGTAATCCACAAAGTTAAAGAAGGTGGAGTTGTAGGTGCGGTTCATGTCCACGTTCTGGCTGCTGATATAGTTTGCGATGTTGTCGGAGTTGGTGTACATCGTGTGCTCCAGCGCCAGAGAACCGGCGTTGTAGCTCTTGCCGGCCCAGTTGACGCGGCCATAATCGCGGTAACCGTTGGCACCGTCGTTGTTGTTCAGCTTGCCGTAGTCGTAGTCGATGGCGTACTGCTGCATGACGACGGACTGGCCCTCATGGATATAGAGCGCCTGCCAGGGCAGGATCAGGCGGAAGAACTGGTCGCGGCCCGAGCGGACGGGGCCGACCTCGCCGACGGTCTTATAATCGGTAAAGACAGGCATGAAACGGGTGATGCCGCCCTCGACCTTGATCTCAAACAGGATGTCGGCCTTGGACAGACCGCGCTGGGGGCGGGCCGCCACGATGTTGTTGACCATCACGGCGGTGATGCGCTGGCCCTCTGGGTAGTCAGCACCCTTCGGCTCACCGGTCAGGACGTTGGCCTCATAGGGGGGCAGCTCGGTGGGAGCGGGGGTCGCCTCCACAGTCGCGGGTGTGCTTTCCGCGGCGGGGGTCGAGATGGTATCGCCGCTCTTTTTGCAGGCCGCCAGCAGCACTGTCAGGGAGAGCAGCGCTGCGATCACAAGCAGAACACGTTTCATTCCATTGCTCCTTTTCAGGTTTTCCTGTTGTAGTAAATATACTAACATTGTAGTCGTTTCAAGGGCATTTGTAAAGGTGGGGGCGGAGATTTTACAAATACAAATTTTAGCCTCCCCCACGGGGGAAGGTTTCCTTATTTTCGCGTCTGAAGCCAGTACTCTCCCATACTGCTGCCGGGCTTGCCGGTGCATTCGTCGTGCAAGTAGTCGGCAAGGCCCGCGGCGGCGGGGTCCCAGGCAAGAGCCTGGGCTTCGGTTTCAAACTCGACCTCGGCGTACCAGAAGGCCGTGGGCAGGTCGGGGTCCACGCAGTTGACCTCGAGCGTCAGCCCGCCGGGCAGCCGATAGCCGCGGCGCTCCTTGTGGATGAGCGGCTTACCTATTAAATGCTCGAGCTTTGCGAACAGCTCGGCGTCGATTTCGGTCTCGATTTCCTCGCGGCTCAGGGTGCCCGCCCCTTTAAAGCAGAGCACCAGCGCCGTGCGCCCGCCCTGCAGGGCCTCGCGCCGGATGCGCACCGTGGGGCGCACGCTGACGTAGCCCTGATCCATCTGATAGTCCGAGGTCTGGGTCAGCCCCTCCGGCCAGCCCGTGACCATCCATTTGCGTTCGATTTCCATAAGTTTATTATACCTCCCATCCTCCTTGCCTCCCTCTGCGAGGGAGGTGGCCCCGCAGGGCCGGAGGGAGAGAACCTTGCCACAGCCCGAAATATTTCGGATGACCGCAAGACTCTCTCCCCCACCCGCTGCGGCGGGAGCCCCCTCCCAGAGGGGGCCAAGGGGGGTTCATTTCCTGTCCCTAGTATACCACATTCCGTCTCTCGCGCACAGTTCACAGTATTGCCGTATTTCAACCAAAAAACCGTTGCTTCTTTCGTCAGATTGCCAGTTGCATTTTGTCTGCTTACCCCGTATAATAGAGGCATAACAGCAAGGGCGCTGCGAATGTGTTTTCGCAGCGTCCTTTTTCTGTAAATAGAGGAAATAAAGGAGTAAGAAGTATGGCAGCAACCGTTATGGAACTTTACGGCAGCAAAGTCTTCAACGAGCATGAGATGCGCGAGCGTCTGCCCAGCTCGACCTACAAGAGCCTCAAGGCGACGATTGAGAAGGGCCAGCCGCTGGACCTTGAGGTCGCCAACGTCGTGGCCAGCGTCATGAAGCGCTGGGCCATTGAGCAGGGCGCCACCCACTACACCCACTGGTTCCAGCCTCTGACCGGCATCACCAGTGAGAAGCATGACGGCTTTGTCAGCCCCCAGCCGGACGGCACCGCCATCATGGAGTTTTCCGGCAAGGAGCTCATCAAGGGTGAGCCGGACGCCTCCTCCTTCCCCTCCGGCGGCCTGCGCGCCACCGCCGAGGCCCGCGGCTACACCGCCTGGGACCCCACCAGCTACGCTTTCGTGAAGGACGATACGCTGTGCATCCCCACTGCGTTCTGCTCCTACACCGGCGAGGCACTGGACAAAAAGACCCCGCTGCTGCGCTCGATGCAGGCCATCTCCGACCAGGCCTGCAAGGTGCTGAAGCTGTTCGGCAAGGACGTGGACCGCGTCGCGACCACCGTCGGCCCCGAGCAGGAGTACTTCCTTATTAAGAAGGAGGACTACCAGAAGCGCCTGGACCTGGTGCTGTGCGGCCGCACGCTGTTCGGCTCCGCCCCGTCCAAGGGCCAGGAGCTGGAGGAGCACTACTTCGGCACGATCCGCCCCATCGTCTCCGGCTTTATGAAGGAGCTGGACGAGGAGCTGTGGAAGCTGGGCATTCCCGCCAAGACCAAGCACAACGAGGTCGCCCCCTGCCAGCATGAGCTGGCCCCCATCTACGACACCACCAACGTCGCCATCGACCACAACCTGCTGACGATGGAGATGATGAGGAAGATCGCCGACAAGCACGGTCTGGTCTGCCTGCAGCATGAGAAGCCGTTCGAGGGCGTCAACGGCAGCGGCAAGCACAACAACTGGTCCCTCGGCACCAAGCACGAGAACCTGCTGGACCCCGGCGACACCCCGATGGAAAACCTGCAGTTCATGGTGTTCCTGTCCGCGGTCATCGAGGCCGTTGACGATTACGCCGACCTGCTGCGCACCTCCGTCGCCACCCCGGGCAACGATCACCGTCTGGGCGCCAACGAGGCACCCCCGGCCATCATTTCCATCTTCGTCGGTGAGGAGCTGGAGGCCGTTATTGATGCCATCTGCACCGATTCCCCCTATGCCGGCCCCGTCAAGATGAAGATGGATCTGGGCGTTGATGTCCTGCCCAAGTTCAGCAAGGACACCACGGACCGCAACCGTACCTCTCCGTTCGCCTTCACCGGCAACAAGTTTGAGTTCCGTATGCCCGGCTCCGCCGAGAACCTGTCCGACGCGAACACGATCCTGAACGCCGCCGTCGCCAAGAGCCTGAAGGAGTTCGTGGCCGAGACCGCCGGTGCCGCCGACTTTGAGTGCGCGGCTGCCGCCTGGGTCAAAAAGACGCTGAACGAGCACCGCCGCGTGATCTTCAACGGCAACGGCTACAGCGAGGCCTGGGAGGTCGAGGCCGAGCGCCGCGGCCTGCCGAACCGCAAGTGCACCCCCGACGCGATGATCGCGCTGAAGGACGAGAAGAACATTGCCCTGATGGAGGAGTTCGGCGTCCTGACCAAGACCGAGATGCTGAGCCGCTACGAGGTCGAGATGGAGCACTACTCCAAGATCCTCAACATCGAGGCCCGCACGATGCTCAAGATCGCCAACAAGCAGCTGATCCCCGCCGCCACCGCCTACATGGGCGAGGTCGCCGGCGCAGCCGCCGCCAAGACCGCCGCTGTGGAGGGCATCTCCACCAAGGCCGAGACGAAGGTCCTGACCGCCCTGAGCAAGTACACCGACGAGATGTCCGACGCCACCGACGCCCTGCAGGCCGCTACCGACAAGGTCAGCGCCATGGACGACGAGGCCGCCAAGGCACACGCCTTCCACGACGAGGTCATCCCCGCGATGGATGCCCTGCGTGCCGCCGCCGACGAGGCCGAGAGCATCGTCGATGAGGATTACTGGCCCCTGCCCTGCTACAGCCGTATGCTGTTCTATACCGAGTGATTTTCTCCCGCGCTTTTTGTAGGGGCGGATCCCGTATCCGCCCGCAAGGGGCTGCCGGTTGACGGGCGCATATAGAATGCGTCCCTACGGGATGGGTTGTTTCCCCGCAAGCAGCAGCCCGCCCACATCACGCCATTTTCCTTACTGGCCGTGTCCTCGCCCCGCACAGTGAAGACGCAGCCGGGTGTAAGGTTACACCCTTTTACAATCGCCATTCTCCTTTTCCTATTTCTTACACCAGCTCGAAAGGCCCGCCCGCACAGGTGGGCCTTTCGAGTATGTGTGGCTTCCCCCTTGGGGGAAGGCTTTTACAGGAGGTTCCTATGAAACGCACCGCACAGGACATTCTCAATTTTGTTGAGGACAACGATGTTAAGTTCGCAAAATTGACATTCTGCGATATTTTCGGCAACCAGAAAAATGTTTCGCTTTTTGCCAGTGAGCTGCCCCGCGCCTTTGCCGAGGGTGTCAGCTTCGACGGGTCGTCCATCGCCGGGTTCATGAACGTCGAGGAGAGCGACCTTGTGCTCTGGCCGGACCCGGACACCGCCACCGTGCTGCCGTGGCGCCCCACCGAGGGCCGCGTCATCCGCATGTACTGCGACATCACCCTGCCCAACGGCAAGCCGTTTGAGGGCAACTGCCGCGGCTACCTGCAATCCGTCATCAAGCGTGCCCGCGCCATGGGCCTTGTCTGCAACGTCGGCTGCGAGTGCGAGTTCTACCTGTTCGAGACCGACGAGCACGGCAGCCCGACCCGCATCCCTCTGGACATAGGCGGCTATTTTGACATTCCGCCGCTGGACAAGGGCGAAAACATCCGCCGGGAGATCTGCTTTGCCATTGAGGAAATGGGCCTGCACCCCGAGCACAGCCACCACGAGAGCGGCCACGGCCAGAACGAGGTCTGCTTCCGCTACACGACGGCGCTGAAATCCGCCGACAATCTGAACACCTTCAAGAGCACCGTCAAGGCCATTGCGGCCCGCAACGGTCTGTTTGCCAGCTTCATGCCCAAGCCTTTGGCCAACCAGCCGGGCAGCGGTCTGCACGTCAATGTCTCGCTGCTGCGGGACGGCCAGAACCTGTTTGACGGTGCCTTTACGCCCGACAGCGAGGCCGGACATTTTGTAGCGGGCATCCTGGCCCACGCGCGGGAGCTGACGGCGTTCTGCAACCCTGTGCCCAACTCCTACGCGCGCCTGGGCGCAAACGAGGCCCCGCTGTACGTGAGCTGGAGCCGCCAGAACCGCAGCCAGCTCGTGCGTCTGCCCAGCGCCCACGGCGAGTACTGCCGCGTTGAGCTGCGCGGGCCCGACCCCGCGGGTAACCCGTATCTGGTCATCGGCCTGATCCTGGCCGCCGGTCTCGACGGCATCGAGCACAGCCTGCCCCTGCCCGAGGCCGTGAACCGCAACCTGTTCCATCCCAGCGCCGCGGCGGGTCTGGACAGCCTGCCCCGCACCCTGCGCGAGGCCATCACCGTGGCCGGGCAGAGCGAGTTTATCAGCCGCGAGCTGCCCGTTGCCCTGATGAACAAGTACTTTGAGTACCAGACCCAGCTCTGCCACGACGCCGAGGGTGCCCCCGACACCGAGAGCTGGGAAAGAGCGCACAGCTTCCTGATCATTTGATTTTACGGGAGTACGTAGGGCGGCCTGCCCGAAAGCTTCATCGTAAATTATCAGGAAGGGAGGGCAGCCTATGGCAAAAGCCCTGATCGTTTCGGCGGGGAATAACGCCAATGAATATCTGGCGCGGCATATCGGAGAGCTGGGCTATACCCGCCCCACGATTGTCGCCAGCGGCGGTGAAGCGCGCCGCCGCATGGATACCAACGACTTTGAGGTCGTCATCATCAACACGCCCCTGCCCGATGAATTCGGCCACGAGCTGGGCACCGACGCCGTGGAAAAGACCGACGCAGGCGTCATCCTTCTGGCCAAGACCGGCACCGCGGAGCAGATCGCGGATAAACTGCAGGATTTCGGCGTGCTTGTGCTGGCCAAGCCGTTCACCGGCGCACAGTTCCGGCAGGCCGTGCAGATCGCGGCCAGCAGCTACAAGCGCCTGGCCGTGCTGCGGACCGAGAACGCAAAGCTGCTGGACAAAATCGCCCAGCTGCGGCTGGTGGACCGCGCAAAGTGCTATTTGATTGAGAAAAAAGGCTACACCGAGACCGACGCCCACCGCCTGATCGAAAAGCGCGCCATGGACACCCGCATGAGCCGCGGCGAGGTCGCGCAGGAGATTTTAGACGAAGAGGACGAGGAATAAGCAAGCTTGCCTTCCCCCGCGGGGGAAGGTGGCCGAGGCCCCGCCCGAGGCCGGATGAGGGGCGAGTGTGCCGCAATTACCCATTCACGAGATGCATTGGCAAGCTCTGCCCTCATCAGTCCGCTTACGCGGACAGCTTCAGTCTCCGCGCTAAGAGCCGCCTCCGGCGGTTGCGCTTCGACACGCGCCTGCGGGCGCAGCCCCGAGGGGGAAGCCTTAGAGACGCAAAAAAGAGGACGCTTTCGCGCCCTCTTTTTTATTTACAGATACCCATACTTCTTTCTTCCCCTCACAACAAATCCTCCGGTGCATACCAGCGCCATGGCCTCGGCGGCAACTACCGCAAGCCAGATGCCGTCCACGCCGATGATAAGCGGCAGGGTCAGGATGGACACGACCTGGAACAGCAGCGTGCGCAGGAAGGAGATGGCCGCCGACACTGTGCCGTTGTTCAGCGCCGTGAAGAACGCCGAGCCGAAGATGTTGAAGCCTGACAGGATAAAACTGATGCAGTACAGCTTCATGCCGTGGGTCGTCAGCGCCAGCAGCCCCGCATCGTAGCCGACGAAGATTTTGGCCAGCGGCTCGGCCAGCAGCTCACTGGAAGTCAGCATCGCCACACCGGCCACCGCAATGATGCCCGCACTTTTGCGCAGCAGGTTTTTCAGTTCATCCTTATTGTCCGCGCCAAAGTGGTAGCTGACAATGGGCGCTGTGCCCTGAGAATAGCCGATGAACACCGCCGCGAACACAAAGCCCACATACATAAGCACGCCGTAGGCCGCAACGCCGTCCGCGCCGAACAGCTTGAGCAGCTGCATGTTGTACAGCGCACCGACCAGCGACATCGAGATATTCGTCATCAGCTCGCTGATGCCGTTGGTGCAGGCTTTGAACAGCTCCCGCAGGCTGAACAGCGGCTTTGTGAAATACAGGCGGCAGCCGGGACGGCGCTTCGCAAAGTAGAAAATGGGCGCTACACCGCCGACCATCTGGCTGATGACCGTCGCCGACGCCGCACCGGCCAGCCCAAGACCCGCCACGCCGACGAGCACGGAGTCCAGCACCATGTTGGTCACGCCCGCCGCCACCGTGAAGAACAGGCCCAGCTTGGGCTTTTCCGCGGCAATAAAGAAGCTCTGGAACAGATATTGCAGCATGAACGCCGTTTGGAATGTCAGCAAAATGCGGCCATACAGCAGACAGCTGGGCAGCAGCTCGGGCGTTGCGCCCAGCAGCAGCGCCACGGGCCGCAGCAGTGCCAGACCGATGGCGCTGAAAATCGCGCCGATGCCCACAGTCGCAACGGCCAGCATACTGAACAGCCGGTTTGCGCGCTTCTCATCGCCCATGCCCAGCGTCATGGCGACCAGCGCACTGCCGCCCGTGCCGATCATAAAGCCGAGGCAGCCCAGCATCTGGATATAGGGGTAAATGAGGTTCAGCGCCGTGAACGCCGTTTTGCCCGCGCAGTTCGAGACAAAGAAGCCGTCCACAATCGTGTAGATCGACGTGAAGATCATCATGATAATGGGCGACGCCGTGAATTTCAGCAGCCGCCCCGTGGTAAAGTGGTCGGACAGCTGGATCTGGTTGCTCATAGTTTCTCCTAATTTTGTGTGTCGTACTTAAAGGCTTCCCCATCGGGGGAAGCTGTCCGCGTAAGCGGACTGATGAGGGCAGAGTTTGCCATTGCATCCCGTTAATGGGCAATGCCCGGCAGGTTCACCCTCATCCGGCCTCGGGCGGGGCCTCGGCCACCTTCCCCCTCAGGGGAAGGCGCTTATCGTTTCAAACTCCCGCTGCAGGCATTCCAGATGCCGCTGCGCCAGACGGTGCATTTCCTCGGCGCTTGCAAGGCCAAAGGCGCGGATGGCCTTTTCCTCGGCGGCGATGACCGGCACGACGGTGCGCTCGGCCAGCGCACGGCCCTCGGCGGTCAGGGTCACGATCTTTCCGCTGTGGGCTCCTTTTCCCGGGCAAAGCGCCAGCAAACCCTTTTTGACCATGGCCGCCACGGCGGAGTTCAGCGTCTGCTTGGGGATGCCCCAGTCCGCCGCAATGCGGTTCTGGGTCAGCGGCTCGCACGACGTCACCAGCGCATACAGCGTCCAGAACGCTGCGTCCGACAGACCGCACCGCTGCGCCGCCGCGTGGTACAGGGCGTTGCACTCATTGAACTGGCGGTTCGTTTTGTCCAGCAGGGCGCGGGCCTGGGATTCCTTTTCTTCCATTTTCTTTCCTCTTTAAAATCCGATTTCGGATTCTATTATAGTCCGAAATCGGATTTATGTCAAGTGCCGAATTTTGATGCTGCTTTTTGTGCAGCTTTCACATTGTCTGCACCCGCCGCGGATATTATAATGAAAGAAAAGCAAAGGAGGGTTTCCCCATGTACCAAGCCGCACAAAACCGCTATCAGGTCATCCCCTACCGCCGCTGCGGGGCCAGCGGCCTTATGCTGCCCGCTGTCTCGCTGGGACTGTGGCATAATTTCGGTGACACCGCCCCGTATGAGAATATGCGCGCGCTCTGCCGCACGGCGTTTGACCACGGCATCACCCACTTTGACCTTGCCAACAACTACGGCCCCGAGCCGGGCGCTGCCGAGCGGAATTTTGGTAAAATTCTGCGGGACGACCTCGGCGTCTACCGCGACGAGCTGATCATCTCCACCAAGGCCGGTTACCTGATGTGGGACGGCCCCTACGGCGACTGGGGCAGCCGCAAGTATCTGCTGGCCAGCCTGGACCGGAGCCTGCAGCGCATGGGGCTGGACTATGTGGATATTTTCTACCACCACCGCATGGACCCCAACACCCCGCTGGAGGAGACGATGGGCGCACTGGCGCAGGCCGTGCGCAGCGGCAAGGCGCTGTACGCCGGTCTGTCCAACTACGACGGCCCGACGCTGGAAAAGGCCGCGGCCATTCTGGACGAGCTGCATGTACCGTTCGTCATCAACCAGAACCGGTATTCGATCTTTGACCGCACGATTGAGCACAACGGGTTAAAGGATACCGCCGCGAAGCTGCACAAGGGCATCATCACCTTCAGCCCGCTGGCGCAGGGGCTTTTGACGGACCGCTATCTGCACGGCATCCCCGCCGACAGCCGCGTCCACACCGACGGGCGGTTCTTGAAGGAGAAGGACATCACGCCGGAGCGCCTTGCGCAGATCAGCGCCCTGAATGACCTTGCCCGGCAGCGCGGTCAGACCCTGGCCGAGATGGCCCTTGCCTGGCTGCTGCACCACGACGAGGTCACAACGGTTCTGATCGGTGCCTCCAAAACGCAGCAGATTCTGGACAACATCAAGGCCGTGGAGCACACGACGTTCACTCCCGACGAGTTGGCCGTGATCGACAGGATCAGCAAGTAAAGGCAACACCGCATAATTCCCGCCTTACGGCTTAAGCACCGCTCCGGCGGCTGCGGCACGGCATCTGCGTTGCCAAAATGCTCGATAATACACAAAGTATTATCTGCGCTTT
>OAWJ01001176.1_pt1 | contig 16024 bp, 16 predicted proteins | sample 1517021 | NCBI WGS metagenome assembly OAWJ01 (sample SAMEA2580121, study PRJEB22360) | human gut metagenome | biome: human gut; feature: human-associated habitat; material: faeces | place: Denmark | collected 2008/2010
CCACCGACATCGAGTACGCCTTCCCGTTCACCGACTGGGGCGAGCTGTGGGGCATCGCCGACCGCACCAACTACGACCTGAGCCGCCATCAGGAGGCCTCCGGCAAGAGCCTCGAGTATTTCGACAGCGAGACCAACGAGCACTACATCCCCTACGTCATCGAGCCCTCTCTGGGCTGCGACCGCGTGGCGCTGGCCTTCCTGTGCGAGGCCTACGACGAGGAGCATCTGACCGACAGCAAGGGCAAGGAGGACGTCCGCACCGTCCTGCATCTGCACCCGGCTCTGGCTCCCTATAAGTGCGCTGTCCTGCCCCTGAGCAAGAAGCTGGGCGACAAGGCCATGGAGATCCGCAACGAGCTGAGCAAGTACTTCATGGTGGACTACGACGATACCGGCTCCATCGGCAAGCGCTACCGCCGTGAGGACGAGATCGGCACTCCCTACTGCATCACCGTGGACTTCGACACCGTGGGCGACGAGGCCAAGGGCATTGCCGCCGACAACTGCGTCACCGTCCGCGACCGCGACACCATGGAGCAGGTGCGTATGCCCATCTCCGAGCTGAAGGCTTATATCGAGAGCAAGATCGAGTTCTGATAAATTCTCGCTTTTGTGAGTGAAAAAACAGCCCCGCCGTTGCAATTTCGGCGGGGCTGTGGTATAATACAGATAAAGAGAGTGCTGTCTGGCAAACGGTCAGCACCTTTCCGGTAGATCAATTACAAGAAATGATCGCTCGAGTGGAGCCGGGAAGTCATTTTTTGTTATTGAAGATCTTGTACGCTATATCGAACGCGCCAAAACCTACTGTTGCGAGCAACGTAAGCAAAGCTAAAGTTTCCAAAAGCGTCATAGAACATCCCAAAGTTTACAGTTGCAAGCAATACTACAGCCCCGCCGTTGCAATTTCGGCGGGGCTGTGGTATAATATAAACGAAGAGACGAGCATTTTGCAAACGGTCAGCACCTTTCCGGTAGATCAACAAAAAATGATCGCGCGATTGGTAGCCGGGCGGTCATTTTTTGTTATTAAAGATTTTCCAGGCGACGTCAAAAACTCCGAAGCCCACCGTTGCAAGCAACGTAAGCAAAGCTAAAGTTTCCAATAGCGTCATAGAACATCCCCCCTTTCGCTGTGGAGCGTCGGGGGCATAACAAAAATGCTCGCCTTCCCGACGTAAGGCCGGAAAGGTTTAGACCGCCTGCCGTTATGTAGACAGCACTCTCATACACCATTATAACAGATGTTTCCCGATTTTTCAACCGGCAGAAGCATCTGTTTTGTTTTTATCGGGTGGACAATTCGCCCGGGAGCGGTTATACTGTCAGATAGAAAATGCACCGCCGTGGTTTGCACGGCAGAAAGGATATTCTGTGGAAAACTTTACTCTTCTTCTGAAAAAATACGCCGATTTCATCGTCCGTGTGGGCGTCAACCCCCAGCCGGGCCAGACCCTTGTCATCAACTGCTGCCTTGAGGCCGCTCCGCTGGCCCGTCTGTGTGTGCGCAGTGCCTACGAGGCCGGCGCCCGGGACGTGCTGGTGAACTGGAGCGACAACGAGGTCTCCCGCAGCCGGATGGAGCTGGGCAGCGAGGAAGCCCTGACCGACTTCAAGTCTTATCAGCTCCGCCGCTATCTGGACTACGCCGAGAGCGAGGGCGGCGTCTGCGTGCTGCACCTCCTTGCCGACGACCCCGAGGTCTACGCCGGTCTGGACGGCGCGAAGATCAGCCGGGTGAACGCCGCGCAGCGCAAGTTCATGGCCCCGTGGCGGGAGTACACCATGAACGACCGCGTCCAGTGGTCCATCGCCACCATGCCCAGCGCCCCGTGGGCGAAGAAGATCTTCCCGGAGCTGGACGAGGCTGCGGCCATCGAGAAGCTCTGGCAGCTCATCTTCGACGTCTGCCGCGTGACGGACGGCGACCCCGTCAACGAGTGGAAGGCCCACCTCGACCGTCTCACCGGCCTGAAGGACAAGATGAACGCCCTCGACCTTGAGAGCGTCCACTTCGAGAGCGGCAACGGCACCGACCTGACCGTCGGCATCGCCGACAAGGCCGTCTGGGAGAGTGCCGCCAGCGTCAGCGAAAAGGGGGTGGTCTTCCTGCCCAACAGCCCCACCGAAGAGGTCTTCCCCGCCCCCCACAAGGACAAGGTGAACGGCATCGTCTACGGCACGAAACCCTACGTCTTCAACGGCCAGCTCATCAAGGGCTTCCACGTCACCTTCAAGGATGGCCGGGTCGTGGAGCACGGTGCAGACGAGGGCGCGGAGCTTCTGGGCCGGCTTCTGGACACCGACGAGGGCGCACGGAGCATCGGCGAAGTGGCGCTGGTGCCGGCGTCCAGCCCCATCAACCGCAGCGGCGCGCTGTTCTACAGCACCCTCTTCGACGAGAATGCCGCCTGCCACATCGCCTTTGGTGCCAGCTATCCCGGCACCACCGAGAACGGCACCCGCCTGAGCAAGGACGAGCTGCTGGCCCGGGGCATGAACCAGTCCGCCATCCACGAGGACGTCATGGTGGGCGCCGAGGACAGCCATATCACCGGCAAGTGCCGGGACGGCCGCACCGTGGAGCTGTTCCGCGACGGCGTCTGGGTGCTGTGAGAAAAGGATTTTTCACGAAAAAGCTTGCATAATCCGCAAGAGTATGCTATATTCTAGTAGTACGCTATAGTTTTATTGGAAAGTGGGCCGCAAGGTCCGCTTTTCTTGTTTGTTTGGAGGTTTTTTATGGCGAAGCAGTCTGGCGGCAACACCGCCCAGAGAGTCGAAGCGCTTGTCCGCCCCGTCGTGGAGGGCATGGGCCTGCGCCTGTGGGATGTGGTCTTTGAGAAGGAAGGGCCGGACTGGTATCTCCGTGTGCTCATCGACAGGGACGGCACCATGGACACCGACACCTGTGCCGAAGTGTCCCACGCGCTGGACCCCATCCTCGATGAGGCAGACCCCATCGACCAGAGCTATTATCTCGAGGTGGGCAGCCCCGGCCTTGGCCGCAGGCTGACCCGCCCGGAGCACTACGAGGCACTCAGAGGCGAGAAGATCGGCGTCAAGCTCATCCGCCCCACCGCCGACGGCGTGCGCGAGTTTGCCGGCATCCTGAAAGGCCGCGAGGGCAGCACCGTCACGGTCGAGACGGAGAACGGCCCGGTGAGCTTTGAGGTGAACGCCGCATCCGGCGTCCATCTCTGTGACGACGAACATCTGTTTGATTAAGAACAGCCCTCTCAGGCGCGTTCCGCGCCAGCTCTCCCGGAGGGAGAGCCAAAGATGAATCGAGAAAAGATACCATTATAAACTAGGAGGAACCCGAAAAATGGCAGCAGCGAACAACGAATTTTTTGAAGCTCTCTCCATGCTGGAGCACGAGCGCGGCATCACCGCGGAGTACCTGATCGAAAAGATCAAGGCTGCTATCGTCATCGCCGTGAAGAAGAACTACGAGGTCGAGGACGACCACGTCATGGTCGAGATCGACCCCGACACCGGCAAGTTCAACGTCGCCCTCATCCAGGACGTCGTGGCCGATGAGGACTGGTACGACGAGCACAGCGAGATCGGCATCACCGAGGCGCAGCACATCCGCAAGAGCTATCAGGTGGGCGACCGCGTCGTGACCCCCCTCAAGACCAAGGACTTTGGCCGCATCGCCGCCCAGACCGCAAAGCACGTCATCCGTCAGGGCATCCGCGAGGCCGAGCGCAGCCAGCAGCTGAGCGAGATCCAGTCCCGCGCCCACGACATCGTGCAGGCCACCGTCACCCGCGTGGACCCCGAAAAGGGCATCGTTGCCCTCGACCTGGGCAAGGGCGGCGAGGCCATCCTGCCCCGCAACGAGCAGGTCCCCGGCGAGGTCTACACCGAGGGCCAGATGCTGCAGGTCTACATCGTGGATGTCGTGGCAAGCGAGCGCGGCCCCCGCGTCATGATCAGCCGCACCCACCCCGGCCTCGTCAAGCGCCTGTTCGAGCTGGAAGTGCCTGAGATCTACGACGGCACCGTCGAGGTCAAGGCCATCAGCCGCGAGGCTGGTGCCCGCACCAAGATGGCTGTCTGGTCCAAGGACGCCAACGTCAACCCCGTCTCTGCCTGCATCGGCCCCCACGGCGACCGTGTGGCCGCTGTCGTCGAGAAGCTGGGCGGCGAGAAGATCGACATCGTGAAGTGGAGCGAGGACATCTCCGAGTTCATCTCCGCAGCTCTCAGCCCCGCAAAGGTGGTCAAGGTCGAGCTGCTGCCCGGCGAGACCCGCTCCTGCCGCGTGACCGTGCCGGACCAGCAGCTGAGCCTTGCCATCGGCAACAAGGGCCAGAACGCCCGTCTGTGCGCCCGCCTGACCGGCTACAATATCGACATCCGCCCCGAGAGCGGCTACTACGGCGAGGAAGAGCCGAAGGCTGCCGAGGCTGAGAAGACCGAAGACACCGCCGCAGAATAAGCGCGGAACACCTGCCGAAGGAGGGAAAACCGGATGGCACAAAAGAAGATCCCTGCCCGCCAGTGCATCGGCTGGCTGACCAGCCCCCCCCAGAAAGAACCCATCGCGGTGGTGCGCGCACCCAGCGGAGAGATCAGCATCGACCCCGTGGGCAAGAAGCCCGGCCGCGGTGCTTACCTCTGCCCGGATGCCGCCTGCCTTGCAAAGGCAAAAAAGAAGAAGGCGCTGGAGCGCTGCTTTGAGCAGCCGGTCCCCGCCGAGGTATATGATGCACTGGCCCAGCAGCTGGCCGGTGTGGAAGCAGAAAAGGAGGCCGACCGCGATGGCAAAGAAGCATAACGCCCCCGCAAAACCGGCCCTTGAGCCGAATGAGGCCCTGTTCCAGGCCGTGAGCCTCTGCCGCAAGGCGGGCGCTCTGACCATGGGCTTTGACGCGGTGGAAGACGCCGTCGTCAAAGGCAAGGCATGGCTCGTGATGACTGCGTCCGACGCCAGCCCCAAGACCGTGCAGCGGCTCAACTACGCTGTGGGCGATATGGTGGACGTCATCCCCATGCCGCTGACACAGGATAAGCTGGCTGACATCAGCCGCAAACCGGTGGCCATTTATGCCGTCACCGACCGCAACCTCGCCAAGCTCTGCTTTGACCGGCTGACGGCGTGCGGAGCGATTCAAACTGAGGAGGATATGAGCGAATGATCGTAAAATATAAAGTGAGCGATTTTGCAAAGGACCTGAGCATCTCTGCCAAGAAGGTCCTCGACGAGCTGAACGCCATGGGCAGCACCGGCAAGAAGAACAGCTCCACTCTGGAGGAGAACGAGCTGAACTACCTGCTGGAGAAGTTCAGCAAGGACAACAGCGTCAAGAGCCTGGACGAGTTCCTGAACAGCGCCAAGGCCCCCAAGGCTGAGCCGAAGCCCGCCGAGAAGAAGGCAGAGCCCAAGGCCGAAAAGAAGCCCGAGGCTCCCAAGGCTCCCAAGGCTGAGCCCGCAATGGCCGAGGCAAAGCCCGCTGCCAAGCAAAGCAACAAGAAGAACGAGCAGCACAAGAAGCGCGAGGAGAAGACCGTCTCCCTGAGCGAGCTGGCCCGTGAGACCGGCGCAAAGGCTACTGCAGCTTCCGCTCAGTCCGTCTCTGTCCGCCGCGAGGACAATCAGGTCACCGTCGATACCCGCACCGTCGATATGAACGTGGACCGCTTCGATGCCCGTTACGACGATCTGGCTTCCACCAAGAACACCGAGAACCGCCGCAAGCCCACCCCCCAGGGCAACAAGCAGAAGTTCACCCAGCGCGGCCAGCGCCAGCGCCAGCAGTTCCAGAAGGGCAAGCGCGAGACCGAGTTCGAGCGTCTGCAGCGCATCCAGCTGGAAAAGGCCCGCAATGCGCAGCTGAAGGTCCTCATCCCCGATGAGATCACCGTCGGTGAGCTGGCTGCCCGCCTGAAGCAGCAGGCCGGCAAGGTCATCGCCAAGTTCATGCAGATGGGCGAGATGCATGCCATCAACGACGTCATCGATTTCGATACCGCCGCTCTGGTGGCCGAGGAGTTCCACGCCAAGGTCGAGAAGGAAGTCCACGTCACCATCGAGGAGCGCCTGTTCACCCAGGAGGAGGATTCTCAGGACGATCTCGTCACCCGTCCCCCGGTCGTCTGCGTCATGGGCCACGTTGACCACGGCAAGACCAGTATCCTGGACGCGATCCGCAAGACCAACGTCACCGCAGGCGAGGCCGGCGGCATCACTCAGGCCATCGGTGCATATCAGGTCAAGGTCAACGACAGCCTCATCACTTTCCTGGATACCCCGGGCCACGAGGCGTTCACCTCCATGCGCGCCCGCGGTGCCAACATGACCGATATTGCAGTTCTGGTCGTCGCCGCCGATGACGGCATCATGCCCCAGACGGTCGAGTCCATCAACCACGCCAAGGCCGCCAACGTCAAGCTCATCGTGGCCATGAACAAGATGGATAAGCCCACCGCCAACCCCGAGCGCGTGATGGAGGGCCTGACCAAGTACGGCATCATCACCGAGGACTGGGGCGGCGACGTCGCCTGCATTCCCGTCTCTGCTCTGACCGGCATGGGCATCAACGACCTGCTGGAGCGCATCGCTCTGGAAGCTGAGGTCATGGAGCTGAAGGCTAACCCCAACCGCCGTGCCAAGGGCGCTGTTGTCGAGGCTCGTCTGGACAAGGGCCAGGGCCCCATCGCCACCATTCTGGTGCAGAACGGCACCCTCCACTCCGGCGACGTCATCATCGCCGGTACCGCCGTGGGCCGTGTGCGTACCATGCGCAGCGACAAGGGCATTCTGCTGAACGACGCCGGCCCCTCCACCCCTGTGGAGATCACCGGTCTGACCGCTGTGCCTGAGGCCGGCGACCTGTTCGAGGCCGTCGAGGACGAGCGTCTGGCCCGTGAGCTGGCCGAGCAGCGCATCGCTGCCGCCAAGGAGAAGCAGTTCTCCTCCTTCCAGAAGGTCACTCTGGATAACCTGTTCAGCCAGATGGCTCAGAACGATATGAAGGAGCTGGCCATCGTCGTCAAGGCCGACGTGCAGGGCTCCGCCGAGGCCGTCAAGCAGAGCCTCGAGAAGATCTCCAACGACGAGGTCCGCGTCCGCGTCATCCACGCCGGTGTCGGTGCCATCAGCAAGTCCGACGTTGACCTGGCCGACGCATCCAACGCCATCATCATCGGCTTCAACGTCCGCCCCGACAACGTGGCGAAGGAAGAGGCCGCTGCCACCAAGGTCGAGATGCGTATGTACCGCGTCATCTACGACGCCATCAACGACGTCACCGACGCTATGAAGGGTATGCTGGCTCCCAAGTTCCGCGAGGTGTCTCTGGGCGAGCTGCAGGTCCGTCAGGTCTACAAGATCTCCAACGTCGGCACCGTCGCAGGCTGCCGTGTCACCAGCGGCAAGATCACCCGCGACAGCAAGGTGCGTGTCGTCCGTGACGGCATCGTCATCACGGAGGACGAGATCGCATCTCTGAAGCGCTTCAAGGACGACGCCAAGGAAGTGGCCGAGGGCTACGAGTGCGGCGTTACTCTGGCAAAGTTTGCCGACGTCAAGGAAGGCGACGTCTACGAGGCCTTCAAGATGGAAGAATACCGCGACTAAGAGAAATAACCTCTCAGTCTGCCTTCGGCAGCCAGCTCCCCTACCGAGGGGAGCCTCTGGCGAAGAGGTGAAGCTTTACGAAATGCCAAGGCCTCTCCTCGATAGGAGTAACAGCGACGACCGCCGCCAGTGGCGGAAACAGGGAGTTGCTGTTGGGGCCGCGGCCAGCAAGACGCAAGCGAAGCGCTGCGGATGCTGGGTGCCGCAACCCGGGCAGTGGCATTGCGAAGCAATGACGGAGAGGTTTATTTTTAGAGGAGAAACTATGTCTCAGAAAAATATGGGCCGTCTGGCGCAGGACATGAAGCGTGAGCTCATCGCCATCATCGGACGGCTGAAAGACCCGCGGCTGGAGGGCGGTCTGCTGACCGTCACCCGGCTGGATGTGACGCCCGACCTGGACGTGGCGAAGGTCTATGTGAGCGTGATGGGCCGTGAGGACGGCCCCAAGCCCGCCATCGAGGCCCTGAACCGTGCCGCAGGCCATGTGCGCACCGAAGTGAGCAAGAAAATGCACATCCGCAAGGCACCCCGCTTTATCTTTGTGGAGGACGACGGTGCCGCCTATGCAGCCCACATCAACGAGCTGCTCCGCACGCTGAATGTGAACGGCGATGCAGAGGACTCCCAGCCCGCCGAGACCGAGGAATAAATCCAGCGCTGCGGAAAGGATGGAACCATCAAATGACAGAACAGCTCAATGTGCAGCAGATGGCAGAGCGCCTCTGTGCTGCGGATAACATTCTGGTCCTGTGTCATAAAAACCCGGACGGCGACACCATCGGCTGCGGCAGCGCCCTCTGCCACGCGCTCAAGGCGCTGGGCAAGACGGCAGCTGTCCTCTGCTCCGATGCAGTGCCTTCCCGCTACAGCTTTACCGCACCGGTGCCGTTCCGGGGCGAGTTTGAGCCCAAGACCGTTGTGGCCGTGGATGTTGCCAGCGTGCAGCTCTTTGGCGAAAACAACGGCATGCCGCAGTATACCCGCCATATCGATCTCTGCATCGACCACCACGCGGGCAACAGCGGCTATGCGGATTTCACCCTGCTGGACGGCAATGCGGCCGCAGCGGCAGAGCTTCTGTATGAGGTCATCAGCGAGATGGGCGTGGAGATCACCCCCCTCATCGCCAACTGCCTCTACACCGGCCTCGCTACGGACACCGGCTGCTTCCGGTTCTCTTCCACCACTGCCAACACCCACATCGTGGCTGCAAAGCTCATTCTGGCCGGTGCGCAGGTGGAGGAGCTGAACACCCTGCTCTTCGACACCAAACCCCGGGAGCGGATGGAGGCGGAGCGTATCGCCCGCAACCATCTGGAATATCATCTTGAGGGCCGCTGCGCCCTGATGTATCTGACCCGGGACGAGATCGAGCAGAGCGGCGTGGACCCGGCTGACCTGGAAGAGCTGACCAGCCTGCCCATCAGCATCGAGGGGGTCAAAGTGGGCCTGCTGCTCCGTCAGCAGCCCGGCGGCAGCTACCGCATCAGCGTGCGCGCCGCCAAGGGCGTGGACGCCTGTGCCATCGCACGGCGTCTGGGCGGCGGCGGCCACACCCGCGCAGCGGGCTGTGAGCTGCTGGGCAACCTCGACAACGCCAAGAGCGCCATTCTGGCCGAAGTGGAGGCGGAACTCGACCACCCCGAGACGCAGGAGGAAAGCTGATGCAGGGCATCCTTATCGTAGATAAGCCGATGGAGTGGACCAGCTTTGACGTCATCGCCAAGCTGCGCGGCATCCTCGGCACCCGCAAGCTGGGCCACAGCGGTACGCTGGACCCCATGGCCACCGGCGTTCTGCCGGTGTTCTGCGGCGGGGCCAGCAAGGCTGTGGACCTTCAGCTCGACCACACCAAGACCTACTGCGCCCGGCTGCGGCTGGGGATGCAGACCGACACCGGCGACATCACCGGCACCGTGCTGGAAACGGCCCCGGTGACGGCAGGGGAGAAGGAACTGCTGGCTGTTCTGCCCCGGTTCCTCGGCCCTCGGATGCAGACGCCGCCCATGTACTCGGCGGTCAAGATCAACGGCCAGCCCCTCTATAAGCTGGCCCGCGAGGGCGTCACGGTGGAGCGGAAGGCCCGCCCCATCGAGATCCTGGACATCCGGTACGGCGGCAGCCCGGCGGAGAACGAATACGTCCTCACCGTCCGCTGCTCCAAGGGGACGTATATCCGCACTCTGTTGGAGGACATTGCCGCCGCTATGGGCCAGAAAGGCACCATGAGCGCTTTGCGCCGCACGACGGCGGGTGTCTACACCGAGGCCGACGCCCACACGCTGGAAGAGATACAGGCGGCAAAGGACGCAGGCCCCGAGGCACTGCAGACTTTGATGCTGCCGGTGGAGAGCGTGTTCGAGAGCCTGCCTCTGCTGGTGGCAGAGCCGAGGGTGGAGCAGCACCTGTACAACGGCTGCCCCACCAGCCGCTACCCGGCGGCAGACGGCCGCTACCGTGTCCGCAATGCCGAAGGTCAGTTCCTGGGTCTTGCGAACATCACCGGCGGTGTGCTCAAGGTCGAAAAACTCTTTGTAGAGAGGAATTAAAGAACATTCATGCAGATCTATTCACAGCTTGCGCCGCTTGCGCTGGGCGGTGCCCACGGCTCTGCTGTGGCAATGGGCTTTTTTGACGGCATCCACATCGGCCACCGCGCGGTCATCAATGGCGCAGTGGAGTGGGCCAGGGCCCACGGCGCGGCACCGGCGGTGTTCACCTTCCGCCTGCCCACCGAAAACAAGATGAAGGGCAAGCGCCTGCTCTCCACCGAGGACAAGCACGCCCTCATCGCCAGCCTCGGCGTGGAGCACTATCTCTGCCCCGATTTCGAGGAGATCAAGGCCATGACGCCGGAGCAGTTCGTGCTGGGCATCATCCGGGACTGCAACGCCCGGGCGCTGTTCTGCGGCGAGAACTTCACCTTCGGGGCCAGGGCGGCAGGCACACCGGAGCTGCTGCGTCAGCTCTGCGCGCCGCTGGGCGTGGAGGGCTCCTATTCTGGGCAGGCGCCCGCGGGGTTTGGAGGTCGTCGTCCTGCCGATGGCACAGTTTGAGGAGAAGCCCGTTTCCTCCACCCGCATCCGCACCGCGCTGGAAGGCGGTGACATCCCGGCGGCCAATGCCATGCTGGGGATGCCCTACGCCATCCGCTTCACGGTGCATCACGGGGCGGGCCTTGGCCGGACGCTGGGGGTGCCGACCATCAATCAGCTCTACCCGCAGGGCTTCCAGCTGCCCCGGTACGGCATCTATATCACCCGCACCAGAATAGGAGACAGGTGGTATCCCTCGGCCACCGGCCTTGGCACCCGGCCCACCGTCAACAGCGACGAGAGCAAGGTGACCTGCGAGACCTTCATCCCGGGCTTTACCGGCGACCTTTACGGCACCGACCCGGTGGTGGAGTTCCACGCCTACCTCAGCCCCAGCAAAAAGTTCGACACGCTGGATGAGCTGCGCGAGTGCATCGACCACGCAGCCCAGCGCGCGCAGGAATACTTTGCGGAGTGAACTTTATGAAAAGAACAACACAGAAATGGTGCCTGCGCATCCTGGTCTGGCTGGCGGCGGTGCTGGTCCTTCTGGGGGTGGCAGACTCCTGCCGTGTTCAGGAAGACCCCCACCGCACACTGGTGCAGGGCAGTCTGCAGGAACTGAACGACAGCTGGACGCTGGAAACAGACCGGCGGGCCGTATATGACATTCCGGAAAGCATGGGGGAAAGCCTGATGCTGAGCATCCGCAGCACGAAGCAGAAGTTCAGCCTCGGGCTGCGGGCGGCGGACGGTCAGGAGACGGCGTTCTATACCTACGACCCGGGCAGCGGCCCGGCAGAGATGCGGCTCTTTGCTGCTCTGCCGGAGGGCGCGGCCGGAAAGACGCTGGTGCTCCGCTGTGCGGAGCCGTCGGCCCTCAGCGCGATGCTGAGCAGCGAGCCGGTGCTGGCCACCCAGACGAAACTGAGCGGCTATTACTTCAGGCGCAGCTTTTATGCACTGGCGTTCTTTCTGCTCTGCGTCCTCTGCGCCGTGGAGCTTGGCGTTCTGATGGTGACGATGCACAGCATCTTCACGCCGGAGGTCCGCCATCAGACCCGGGTGCTGATCGGGCTGATGCTGGACGCCGGCATCTGGATACTGACGGATTCCGAGCTGCTGGCACTGGTGACGGACAGGGCGAATCTCGTCGTGTTCGTCTCACTGGTCACCTTCAGCCTCACAGTGCCTTTCACGCTGGAATTCGTCCGCTGTACCATAAGGAATGATGGCTGGCTCATCCGCCTCCCGCAGATGGCTATGCTGGTACTGCTGGCAGCAGATGCTGCGGGTTGGCTGCTGGCCGGACAGCCCATGCTGTGGCTGCTCATGCCCATTCATATCACCGTCATTGCCAGCATTCTGGCAGCATTCCATACCCTCGTGGTCTCCTATAAAAAGAACCACAGCGGCGAGGTGAGGAACATCCTGCTGGCTTTCGGCGTGCTGGCAGCGGGTGCTCTGCTTGCGCTGGCGACCTTCTACAGCGGCTACCGGGGCCGGACTTACGCCGTGTGCTACTGCGCCGGTCTGCTGGGATTTCTGGTGATGCTGGGCCGCATCGTGCTCCACCGCATCCGGCAGGCCATCGACGAACAGGCCCAGCTGGAAAACTACAAGAAGCTGGCCTACGCCGACTCGCTGACCGGGCTTTTCAACTATACGGCCTTCAAGTATATGAAGTCCCGCTGGCCCGAGCGCACGGACTGGACCTACATCGTTATGGACGTCAACTGGCTCAAGCAGACCAACGACCAATACGGCCACCGTGCCGGTGACGAACTGCTCTGCTGTGCGGCCCGCTGCATCCGGGAGGCCTTTTACCGGGCCGAGGACTGCTTCCGCATCGGCGGCGACGAGTTCGCGGTCATTGCGGCTGCGACGGATGAAGACGCTGTGAAGGCAGCAGTCGAAACGCTCCGGCGGCTGTGCGCAGAGTGGGATGCGAAGGAAGAGTATCCCGTCTCCATCGCAGTGGGCTATGCCATGCAGGCAGGCCGCACCATGACGGCGGACGAGCTGTTCATGGAGGCCGATGCTGCGATGTATCAGAACAAAGCCGAGATCAAAAAGGCTGTGGGCGGCATCAGCCGCTGAATAAAACAAGAACGCACCTCACCGATGAAAGCCATCGGTGAGGTGCGTTTTTGCTTCGTCAGAGGGAGAGACCGGAAAAATAGAGGTGCTCCACCGTTTCCTTTTCGGCGGCGGAGAGGGATGTGTCTGCGGCCATGGCGGCGCGGATACTTTTCTGGGTATCCGGGTAGGAGCTGAGGGTGATGCAGGCTGTTTCGCTGTCGGCATCGAAGTGGAGGGCAGCGCGGTCTTGCGGCGTCCAGGCGTCCCAGCCCGGGGAACCGCTGGTCATGAAGCCGGCAAGCGCCTGCTTCAGCCGGGCCGAAAGGGCCTGCGCACCTGCCGAAGACAAATCAGCACAGGCAGAATAGCTGCTTTCGGACGAGAAGAGCGCCAGCGGCAGGCCGTGGAAGGAGCCGAGGACCGGGATAGCCGTCTGACTGTCGGCCCCGCCGTAGTCGATGAGTCCAAGCCAGACCGGAGCACTGCCGCCCAGCGCTTCGGCGACAGCTTCGGTGCTGCTCCAGCGGCAGAGGGCTGAGCCGTATTTTGCGGCATAGGCCCGGGCCGCGCTGGAAGCGGGCCGCAGGTCGTCCCGGACAAAGCCGCTGAATTCGGTGGCGCTGCTGAGCAGCAGGAGGGGGACAGTACTCCGGGCGCCCCGGGAGAGCACCACATCGTCTGCGTAAAGGATGGCTGGTTTGCCGAGGGCGGCAATGCGGGCCGGTTCGAGGCCGCAGAGCCATTCCCGGACGTCCGCCCCCGGCGTCAGCAGCCATTCGGCGGCGGAAGCCGTGTCAGCGAACCGCCCGTCTTCCACGGCCAGCGGCGCGAAATTTTCGGCCAGCTTCTGGGCGGCGGCGTCCGGGTCGGCGAGGGACAGCCCGCCGGAGATGGCGACGGCCTTCTGGAAGCGTTCGCGGAAGAGCGGGCTGCCCGCAAGGGCCGCTGCCATCCGCCCGCCGTCAGAGAAGCCGCAGAGGGTGATATTGTCGGCGTCGCCGCCAAAGCGGCGGATGTTGTCCCGCACCCAGTCCAGCGCCCGGGCGATGTCCAGCAGGGCAAAGCTTCCGGTGGCGTCGGAGCCGGAAGTAAGGGCGGGCAGACAGTTCCACCCGAACAGCCCCAGCCGGTAGTTGAGGGCGACAAAGACGCAGCCCGCGTCCCGCACGAGCTCGCTGCCGGGCAGCTCGAGAGATGAGCCTGTGGCGGCGCTGCCGTGCAGATAGACGAGGACGGGCCGCTTTTTGGCCTCGGCGGAAGAATAAATGTCCAGTGTCAGGCAGTCCTCGGTGCCGAGAGGAAAGGTGGTGTACTGGTAGGCCGCCGGGGCGGGGCTGGTGCAGTCCCGCACGGTGTGCCAGCAGGCGGGCTCCTGCGGCGCTGTCCAGCGGCTTTCGCCCGTGGGCGCAGCGCCATAGGGGATGCCGTACCAGCAGAGCAGGCCGTTTTCTCCCTCTCTGCCCTTCACCGGGCCGTACTGGGTCTGGCAGAGAGGAGAGACAGGGGAGAACAGGCCGTTTTCGGTTTCAGAAGAAGCCGCATCAGCCGGGAGGAGCGGGCTTGAAAGAACCGCTGCGGCGGTTCCTTTGAGGAAGCTGCGGCGGGAAAAGCAATGTGTCATTCGATCTACCTCTTTATTACAATAGACAGATTATAACATGATTTGACGGGAAAACAACATCCTTATTTTTGCGGATCTGTAAAAATTTTTCTTGCTTTTTACGTTGGTTTCTGTTATACTAGCCCTGTTACCGCGATACGGGGCTGGGAGTATGCCCACTCGGGAGTACCGTTTTCCCGCTGCTGTGTCGCTGGCAAATAAAAATTTTATAAAGAGGTACTGTTACTATGAACAAGCAGGAAGTTATGGCCAAAGTCGCTCTGACCGAGAAGGACACTGGCTCTCCCGAAGTCCAGGTCGCTCTGCTGACCGCTCACATCAATGAGCTGAACGAGCACCTGAAGAAGAACCCCAACGATCACCACAGCCGCCGTGGTCTGATGAAGATGGTTGGCCGCCGCCGCAATCTGCTGGCCTACCTCCAGAAGAAGGACATCGAGCGTTACCGTGCTCTGATCGCAACTCTGGGTCTGCGTAAGTAATAGAAAACAGAGGGCAGGTACCGCAAAGGGTGCCTGCCCTTTGCTCTTTTATGTTGGATTTTCCCTTGTATCCCAGACACTGGAACAAATAGGCCGCTGCTGCGTGTTGCAGCAGTAAATCGAACGCCTGTGTGAAGCGGCACGGACGCTGGATTTATTGCTATGATGCGCGGCGGGCAGCCTTTTGGAATATCAAACGGACATAAGGAGGCAAACCAAATGGCAATCGAATTTGGTTCCCGCAAAGAAAACTTTGACAACTTCAAAGTTTACGAGACTACGCTGGCAGGCCGCCCCTTCAAGGTGGAGATGGGCAAGATGTGCGGCTTGTCCAACGCAAGCGCCCTCATCCGCTACGGCGAGACCTGCGTGATGTGCAACGTGGTCATGAGCCCCAAGCCCCGCGAGGGCGTCGATTTCTTCCCCCTGAACGTGGAGTACGAGGAAAAGCTCTACGCCGCAGGCCGCATCCCCGGCAGCTTCATGCGCCGTGAGGGCCGCCCCGGCGAGCGCGCCATCCTGACCAGCCGCGTCGTGGACCGTCCCATGCGCCCCCTGTTCCCGAAGGAGATGCGCAACGACGTCTGCATCACCATGACCGTCATGAGCCTGGACCCCGACTGCAGCCCTGAGATCGCCGGCATGATCGGCGCTTCTCTGGTCACCGCTGTGTCCGAGATCCCCTGGAACGGCCCCATCGGCGGCGTGCAGGTGGGTCTGGTGGACGGCGAGATCGTCCTGAACCCCACTCAGGAGCAGCGCAAGAAGAGCGACCTGGCCCTGACCGTCGCCGCCACCATGGACAAGATCGTCATGATCGAGGCCGGTGCCAATGAGGTCGATGAGGACACCGTGCTGAACGCCATCAAGGCCGCTCATGTGGAGATCAAGAAGATCATCACCTTCATCAACAGCATCGTGGCCGAGCGCGGCAAGCCGAAGATCGATTTCCAGGTCGTGGGCCTCGATATGGACGTGTTCCACGCCATCAAGGAGAAGTATCTCGACGACTTCAAGGCCGCCATGGATACCGACGACAAGAATGTGCGTGATGCCGCTCTGCTGCCCATCATGGACAAGATCGCTGAGGAGTACCCCGACCTGACCGCTGCAGACCTTGATCTGGTCAGCTACAAGATGCAGAAGTTCGTGGTGCGCCGCTGGCTGCTGGACGAGGGCAAGCGCGTGGACGGCCGCGGCATCAACGA
>OAWJ01001222.1_pt1 | contig 15510 bp, 18 predicted proteins | sample 1517021 | NCBI WGS metagenome assembly OAWJ01 (sample SAMEA2580121, study PRJEB22360) | human gut metagenome | biome: human gut; feature: human-associated habitat; material: faeces | place: Denmark | collected 2008/2010
GTAAAAGTACAAAAGGAGAAAAAATATTAAAAAAGTTTGAGGGTTTGGGGAAAATGAGGTGGAAAAAACAGTAATATAAATTACAAGAAGAATAAAGAATGGAATTTCTGACGGAAGGAAGTTAGTAAAGTTGATTGGATAAGTTTTAGCGGGCGGGGCCCGCGGAGACATAAGGAAATGGCTTGGTTGGAGATGTGGGATTCCCTGAAGGTGTTGGAAAGGCTGAGGGCACTGTAAGAAAAGGGACCGGCTTGGGCATTGTGTTGAGGGAAAAGGAAAGGATGTGTAAAAAGTTGAAAGGAATTCAAGTTTATGAGGATAGAAGATTGAAATTGTCTTTATGCAGTTTTGGAACTACGGAGGAAATTGGGGTGAAAGATGAACGGGAAGGGCTTCTTGCATGGATTAACACGGAGAGGAAGACGGTCAGGTTTTCAGGTGAGAAGCTTACTGCGGATCAGAAAAAGGAGATTCTTTCTTTTGTGAAGGAACATCGGAATCCGGAAACGGATCGGTTTTACGATTTAGGCTTTGGAAGTATGGGGAATGGTCTGGTGGTTTGGAATCGGGCTGATTATGATGAGAAGGCGGTAGATTATCGGAAGGTTGCTCATATTTCTGAGAATGGAAGAGAGGTTACATATTATGCGGATCTTCCAAAGGAGGTTTGTGCTGCGGTTGAAGATAGGGCAATTCAGTCTCGGATTACGTATGCAAAGAAGTTGGAAGCAGCGGAAGAGATGGAGCGTATGAAAGGGTTTGGAGAGAAGGGTGCTATAGAGCCTTTGGAAGGGGTTCCGAAGGAGTGGACAAAAGATCTTTTTGTTCGTGCGGTGTTGGCAGGGCAAGTATATGAAGGAAAGCAGGATTACCGAATTTCAGAGGATTGCAGGTCTGATTATGGAGTACATTTTGGAAAAGGGAAGGATTTGGATCTTACTGGGGTTGTACAGGATCTTGTGGAACGAGGGAAGGAAGGAGCTTTTACGTTTGTGCCGGCTACGGAAGGGCAGAAAGGATTACTTATTTATTCCGGAGAGGATTTTCAGGACACCTTTTCTTTTGATTTAGACTGTGATTTACGGGAGGCGGAGAGTCGAAGGACGGTTGCTATGAAGGCTCTTGCGTTTGAGAATGAAGAAAAATTGAAGGAATGTATGGATGTTGGACATGGAACGTTTTTGATTGACCCGATGAAGGTTTATGAGGTGGCGTATCTTACGGAGAATCAGAATACGGGAGCGTTGGAACGCAAGGAGGAGCTGGTACAGGGTTTCCGTTTGGTGGATCCGGATGATTCCGGGAAGATTTGCGAGCGTTATGGAATGTTACTTTCTATGGAAGAGCAAGTTTTAGAGCCGGAACGGTTATATTCGGTTTCTTCTTTATTTTCGCCTTATGAGGGCGAGATGTCGGATGAGCGTTTTCTCCCGCTTGGAAATGGGGAGGTTGTAGTATCCGGAAAAGCGCTACAGGAATTCACGGAAGAGAAGGTTTGTTTCCCATGGATTTCTGATCGGATGTTTTTTGGACAGGAGCTTTCCTTTGACAAGGCGGTGGAGCGGTTGACTGCTTTTCGCGATAGTGCTTTGGCCTGGGGGATTGACGATGGCAAGGTGGATTATGAGAAGTTATTGGGAAGAGTTTTTCATGAGCGAGAGCGAGTGCTTGGAGGAGAGTCTTTTCTTTTGAAGGATTTGATTGCGAAAGCGAAACAGAAAATGAACGCCAAGGAGGATGGGCGTTTTGGAGAGAGGCAGAATTCAGCGTTAATGGGCAATAAAGAAAGATAGGAGGAAAGAGTAAATGTATGCTGCATAAGGATCAGCATACAGCTCGAAAGGGCAATGAAAAATGGATGCTATCAGAAGGTTGTTGGTTACTCGGGAGGTTCATGGTTCCGATAGAATTAGAGGAAGTTTTAGCCCCGTAGGCGGGGCGGAGACATCAGGAAGATTCTGATTGTTGGGTGTTGGATTCCTGAAAGAATTATGGTTTTGCGGGCGGAGCACGCAGAGACAAGAGCAATTGGAAATGCTGAAAAGCATATTTTCAAAGATTTAAAAGGAAAAGAGGTGAAGAAAGTGACAGATTTAAAGAATGGGATTATTGAGATTCACGGTTATGAAATTAATGCAAAAACGACTCCAGAGGGTATTATTAACAATCTCAGTGGAACTTATATAAATCATAGTAAATCATCTTCTGGGAAATCAGAATCTTTTACTTTTGACAATATTTTAATTGCAGATTGTAAATTCTCTATAGATGTTTGCTTTTATTTGGAAAAATTGGATTCTATTAAGTTTGAATCCCATCATGTATATGAGGGAGAACATACTTGGAAAAGAGTATTTGAACTTAACAATCAATGGCTGGAAAAAGTATTAGGTAATGCGGATACTTCATCTTTGTATTCCAGAGGCTATCATTATGATATATGTCATGTTCGTTCTATGTATTTATCTGATTCACGCTGGGGAGATAATGCCTTTATTGATATAGATTTTGGAGAATAAAGACATGGTTGATACAAGGTATAATGATTCATCCCTGGCAGTATCAGCTCACCAGCAACAAAACTTGGAACTTCCATCAGATAAATGGATTGATGCAAAACCAAGAGATACAAGATTCCCAGGTCATGACAACTATCAAAATGGAGTCATTACGAACGGGCAGGAATGTACTTTTTATGTACAAGCAACAGACAAACAGATAGAAGATGCTCTTAATAAGAATGCACACTTTTCAGGGTTTGCTACAGACGCCAAAGAATGTGAAAAAGCAATTAATCCGGACACTGGAAAGTTAGATGCTAATGTACTATCGGAACGCTTGCAAACGGCACCATGGTGTGCAAATGAAGATGGACCAGGAACTTATCGTAGTAATGTAGCGGCATTTGAAGTGAATTGGGATGCATTAAATGATCCTAAAAATGCTGATTTAAAAGAAAAACTTTGTAATCCAGATGGATTATCATCGGGAAATGACGATATTAAGGTTGCTTATGGACAGGCACGAGCAAATGATCACTGGGGTACAGGTGGGGGAACGCAATATTATATAAATGGCGATACCTTTAATGAAGCAGTTAATCGAGGAGTTTTGCAATATAAGGAAGACAAATCATTTCGAGAATGTAATAGCACGTTGCAACGTTCTGATATTTCGCTTAATGAAATGAAGCAAATGGAAGCGGATAGAAAAGAAAACATTAGAGATCTTTTTAATAGTTGTCCAAATAAAGCTGCTTCTAATGATATTGAAAAGGCAAAAGCATTGAATGAAATGACAACGGAAAAGGTGCAAAAGATTAATTCAGCGGTAGCTCCAAAGGGTGATTATTTAGCGAAACCGGATCCGGCATATCATTATGGACAGGCAGAAAACACAGCACCAAAATCAAGTAATATTTCTTCTGATAACATATCCGCCGTCACAGGGGGAGGAAGTCATGCACCACCTACTTCTTTGAATAATAAATCCAACTATTCTGATGTGAATAAAAATAACTTGGCGCAAAAAAATGAAGATGGAGTGGAGAGTTTTTTTGCAAGTTCTAAAAGAGATTTGCAGAGTGTTTCAGAAAATCAAGGACTTGATTTTAATGGGAAAGGATTTGCAAAGGATGCTGCAAAAGACAACTCATCGAGCAATATTAATGCGAAATCTTCAGTAGATAAGGAATCAGCTTTTTGGGGTATGTAGGAATCATTTGCAGTGTTAAAGGAGTTGAATGGAATGGACAAAGAACATGAAAAAGAAGTATTGGAATATGACGTGGAGAAAGCAAAAGAGTTACTGATAGCAGAGGGACGCGATACCTTGGGACTGTCAGAAGTCATAGCAAAAAATATTGCTCATCTGCATCCTGATGTATGGCCGGCCGTAAGAGCATGGTTAAATGGTGAATTCATTGAATATGAATTTCAAGGGATTACCTATACAGACATTATGAAAAAAGAAAATGGTGGATATATCGGGGCAATTTTCAGCATGTCAGTTTTGATAGAACACCCTGAACATATTGAAAACTGGAAAAAATGTAGTTTCCGTCGCATGTAAGATAAATAAGGTAGTAATTGTAAACTGACAAAAAGTATAAATAATGTAAAAAAGAAGGGAACGTGGGAAATCGTATTACTATTTACGGTAATATGAAATATAAAGCAATATCTCTTAGGAAAGAGATTGCAAATGTTATTAAAATTTATTTTTTGAAGGAGGTTTTTTTATGAGTATGAAAATTCATGCAAATGTGTATCCGGTGCCGGAGGGAAGTGCGGGAAATTTAAAGGCAAATGTTAATTTTGAGCTGGGAGATCAGATCCGGGTTTCCGGGGCACGTCTTGTGGAAGGCGAGAAGGGAATGTTTTTGGCTATGCCGAGTTATGAGAAGGCGGATGGAACCTATCAGGATATTTGCCATGCAACCTCGAAGGAATTTCGTGATGCTTTACAGGATGCTGCCTTAAAGGCGTATCAGTCAGACAAGCATTTTTGGATTGAAAATGGAAAGACGAATCCGACTATCAAAGCGGCTATGAATGAATATGTGAATGAGGACCGGAATGTATATGGTATTGGACGTATGACCTTTGGCGGGGAGTTTGCGATTGAAGGGCTGCAGGTGAAGAAGGTTCAGGAAGGGGAACGTGCTGGGAAACTTTTTGTAGCGTTTCCGACGGATTCTTATAAAAAGGATGGAGAAACGAAGTATCGCAGGATTGTGGAAGGAAAGGACATGGATACGCACGGGCTAATGCAGAATTTAGCATTGAAGGCGTATAGAGATAAAGTTGTGGAAAAAGAACAGGCTGCAGAAATGGGTGCAAAAGAATCCGTGGAAGAGAAAGTTGCGGAAGCGCAGAAGAAGGCGGAAAAGCCGAAAGAGAAAAAAGAGGCAAAGAAAAAGGAATCGGAATTGGTTCATTAAAATCTTTACTGCTTATAAAACCCAGGTGTTTTACTTATGCATCTGGGTTTTGCTGAGAATGATAAAAGTCAGATGTTACAATACACTATTTTGGGTGAGGAATTTGGTATTGACATGTCATAACGCATGCGGTATACTGTAGAAGTGGTGTGACAACCTCTTATTTTTGGCGGAAAGCCAGTTTTTATCACGTTTAACAGGCGGCTAATACGCCCACTTCAAGCTGACAGAAAGTGAAACGTAGTAAGTCAGATAAGTGGGAGATAAAGCGCCTGTAACAACCTGATAACCATCAGATGGAGATTTAAAACTCCACCTGATGGAAGAAAAACTTTATTATTCGATTTTAAAATTTCATTTTACAAAACGCTGATTGCTCTTAGCAATCGGTTGGATATATATTCCCCTTATTTCAAGGCGTTCGTCTTGAAAATCCCCTATGAATTATGATTCTAAACTATATTTTGAATTTATCGGGTTTTACAGGTTTTAAAATGATACCCATTTAAAAGTGGAGGTGTATCAATTAGAGATTCTTAGTCTGTAAATTTCGATTGGTTCAGCGAAAACAAAACTTGATATATCCCCTATTTTCTCTATATTCCTTTATTTCCCTATTTTTTAGAATTCCCTTATTCATTCCTATACATATGGTTTGAACTCTTTGGAGTTTAAATAGAAACAAAAAATGAAAGGGAGGAAAAAGACATGCATAATGCTATTGAAAAAGTTCGCACGAAAGGGAAAAAACTTTGGTTATCTGCAAGTTTGTTTGCAATGACACTGGCAATGACTACTACTTTTTGTGCACCAAGTACTGATCAGGTTATGAATGGTGTTATTGAAATCATTTTTGAAGTAGCAAAATATGTTGGTATCGTATTAGCCGTATCTGGTATTTTCCAGTTGATTTTGGCTTATAAGGATGACAATGCAGACGGTCAGTCTCGTGCAGTTCGTCTGGTTGTTGTTGCATTGGTGTTATTAGGATTAAAAACACTTGTAGAATTGACAGGTCTTATTTAATCCATGTTTTTTTCAGAGGGAGTCCATCTCTATGTGAGCAATCTGTTTGTATAGAGATGGATTTGCTATGTTGTATTTTTTTAAAATTAGAAAAGAAATATATGTGAACGGATGATTTGATTAAATTCATGCGATACATTTGTTAAATAGTCTAATGTCAACGCGGAATTCTACAGAAAAACGTTTACTTTATATATTTTCAGATATATGCAAAGTGTTTTCACAGAAAGGAGGACATTTATATTGTGGTGGGATAAAGAACTAAGTTTCATACAAAATGCGTTTGTGGAAGTCTTTTCTGGCTCAACTTTTGATGGTGTTGTTGATACACTGGGACAATCATTACTAGGCTCTGGCTCTGCTTATAGCAATGTAACAGAATTTTCAAAAGCCGTCTATGATAATGTAATGGTTCCAGTAGCAGTTTCTTTATTGGTTATTTATTTTGTTGTTGCTTTGATTGAAAAAACCACAAATGAACAATTTACCTATGAGCAGCTCTTTTTATTAATGGCGAAAATGGTTATTGGTATTTTCCTTATTAACAAAGGATTTGAAATTTTACTGAAACTAGAAGAAGCCGCGCTTGGTATATTTGACCTTTTAAAAGAACAAGCGAAGGAACACCAATTGGTTACTGATGTTCATGATAACGGGGTTTCAGATGGTTTAAAAGATCTTTTTAAAGAGATGACAGGCGTTAAGTGGCCGGAAGATGGAAAAAAATTAAGTTTTATCAAATCAATCCAAGCTTTTTTAAATGCAGGTATCCCTATCTTGCTTGCATGGCTTGCACAGTTAATTGTTCTATTGGTTCTTCATACGATTTGTTTTTTACGTGTAATGGAGATTTTTGTCCGTACTATGTTTACTCCAATTGCGTTATCCGATATTTTTTATAATGGACTTAACAGTGCTGGATTCCGTTTCCTGAAAAATTTTTTGGCTACGTTTTTACAAGTTGTGGTCATATACGGAAGTGTATTGATTTATGTTGTTATGCTTAGCACACTTACAGGTGCTGATACTGGATTGAATTTTGCTGATATTGCGTTGAATCCATTCTTCTTTATTGTTAAAAACTTGGCTCTGTCTTTTGCAATGTTGGGATTGGCTTTAAAATCACAAAGTTTAGCAAAAGAATTTTTAGGTTCAAATTAAAGGTTATTGGAAAGGAGAGAGCACTATGATAGAAATTCGTATTCCAGAAGAGGTAACAAAGTATGAAGCGAAGCTGGTTGGACCATTTACTACAAGACAATGTGTGGTACTTGTGATTTTTGCCCCTATTTGTTTTAGTGTGTATCAATTGGGTTTTCAATTTACCGGTTCGAGTGAGATAGCTAGTTATTTTTTACTTCCATTTGCAGGCTTGGGAGCGTTGTTTGGATGGGTGAAGCCTTATGGACATCCTTTTGAAAAATTTGTTCAGGCTGTATTTATCAATATGTTTATTGCCCCATCTAAGCGAAAAGCTCAATCAGATAATATTTATGATCGTTTGTGCACACAAACGAAAAAAATGTCTAAGAAAGATTGGATGTTATTGGATGCAGAAATGATGCAGGTTCCAGATGAAGAAGTAAAATCCCTGTTGAAAGAAATGGAACAGCAGGAGAAGAAGCAGAAAAAAGAAAAATATATAAAGTCGAAAAAAGCAATTTTTTAAGGAGGGGTGTACATGCTATTCAATAAAAAAGAAAATGGCCAGGAAATGAAAAATCAGAGTAAAATGAAGACACAGAAATTGATGAAGAAAAAGCGTGAATCCTTAAAAATTCCGAAAACTGTTACAGATACGATTCCTTATTATGCGGTATATGATGAGGAAAACTTGATGGAGATTCAGCAGGGAGTTTTCTCTAAGTGTTTTGAGTTACAGGATGTGAATTATCAGATTGCGAAAGAGCGTGAGCAGGAAGAGATGTTCATGAAATACGGGGAATTTTTAAATTCTTTTGATGCCAGTGTACATATACAGTTGGTGATCCAGAATAAAAGTATCAACCGTGAGAATTTTGAAACGGAAATGCTTTTAAAGTACCAAGGGGATCAATATGATGAACTACGTGATGAAATGAACACACTTTTAAAGAAACGTATTCGAGAAGGACAGAACAATTTAACCAAGCAAAAATTTTTGGTTGTAAGCGTAGAAGCTAAGAGTGTGGAGGAAGCGAATACTGTTTTAGGACGTCTGGAAAGAGAGATTCAGGCAAATATTAAGAAAATTGGAGATTCTTCTGCACGTCCGCTCTCAGTTGTTGAGCTGCTTTCCATTCTTCATGATATTTATAATCCGGATGAAATTGGAAAATTTGGAAATAAGGTAAATAAGGAAGATGTGAAACAGATTGATGGCTTTGATTTTTCTCACATGCGTAAGCTCGGCCTTACCACAAAAGATTGTATTGGTCCGTCTTCTTTTGAGTTTAAGTCTAACTATGGAAAGATCGGGGAAACGTATTTCCGTTCTTTATACTTAGACAAACTTCCGAGTTTTCTAACGGACAATGTTCTTGCAGAATTAACAAACACGGAAGTTAAGATGTTAACCAGTTTTCATATTGATCCGATTCCGATGGAACAGGCATTGAAATTGGTAAAACGTCAGATTGTAAACGTCAACTCCAACTTGATTGATCGACAGAAAGTAGCATCCAAATCCGGATATTCTGTTGAATTGATTTCTCCAGAGCTTCGTAAAGCGCAGGAAGAAGCTGTAGGACTTTTGGAAAGTTTGTCTTCCAAGAATCAGAAGTTATATGCAACTACGTTAGTTATTACACATTTTGCGGAGGACAAAGAAACGCTGGATGTGGATACAGATACGATTCGCTCGATTGCCCGAAGAATGATCTGTTCCCTGAAAAAGCTGGATTATCAGCAAGAACTGGGGCTTACTTCTTCTTTACCGATTGGATACAACCGGGTCATTGCGAAACGAACTCTTACTACGGAAGCTACTGCAGTCTTCATGCCGTTTGTAAATCAGGAATTATACCAAAGAGGTGGTATGTATTATGGAACGAATGCGGTTTCCAATAATCTGATTATTTTCAACCGCCGGGAATGTAAGAACGGAAATGGGTTTATTCTTGGTACTCCGGGTTCGGGTAAATCCATGAGTGCAAAGCAGGAAATGTTGAATGTGCTTTTGAATACAAGAGATGATGTTATTGTTATTGACCCGGAAGGCGAATATTATCCAATGGCAGAGCTTCTTGGAGGAGAAGTTATCCGTATTGCGGCAGGCTCGGATGTGTATATCAATCCGCTTGATATGGACCGAAATTATGCGGATAAGGATGATCCGATTACTTTGAAATCGGACTTTTTGGTTTCTGTTTTTGAAATCATTTTAGGAGACCGATATGGATTGACGCCATCCCAGCGTTCGATTATTGACCGTTGTACAAGAAATGTATATGTGGATTATTTAAGTTCGTATGATCCGTCCAGGGATTCTTATGATGAAGATAAGGTTCCTACCTTATTAGAGTTTTATCAGGAACTGCGCAATCAGCCAGGATATGAAGCAAGTCAGTTGGCGGATGGACTAGAGATTTATGCGCAGGGTTCTTTGAACTTATTTGCACATAAGACGAATGTTTCTTACAATTCTCGTTTTGTGGTATATGATATCCGAGATGCAGGTTCTACGATTAAGACGCTGGCTCTTTTAGTGGTACTTGATAATGTTTGGAATCGTATTGTTGCAGGACGTAAGGAAGGAAAAAATGTATGGTTCTTTATTGATGAGATTTACCTGTTATTTAAAAGTCAGTCTTCAGCAGAATTCTTGCGTAATCTCTACAAGCGAGCCAGAAAATATGGGGGGATCCCAACCGGTTTAACTCAGAATGTAAGTGACCTTTTGGAAAACGATATTGCAAGAACGATGATTTCCAACTGTGAATTTATTCAGATGTTAAATCAGGCTCCACTGGATCGAAGAGAATTAGCAGATCTTTTGAATATCAGTGAAACGCAGATGAGTTACATTACGAATGCAAGTCCGGGAGAAGGCCTTATTTTTACAGGAACTTCTATGGTGCCATTCCGAAATCGTTTACCGAAAGATACGAAAATGTATGCTGCGATGACAACGAAGTTATCAGAGGTTAAAGAATTTCAGAAGAAGGCTTTGGAGGCCGAAAGAGAGAAGCATCAAATATCATAAGGGTATTTCAGAATCCAGGTGTAATTATCACCTGGATTTTGTTATGGGAGCAAAAGAAATAATAAAGAATAAACAGCTTCTTTGAGGCTGGTCATTTGGGCAGTAAAGAGTAAAGACTGGAATCTCAGGCGGAAGGTATTGGTTGTAGCGGTAGTATGATGGCTGCGGAAGGCTAACTGGGTGGAAGTTTTAGCCCCTTTGGGGCGAAGATATAAGGAAATGAATTGTATGAGAAACGCCGGCTATGGGGAGCGATATAAAGGCAGGTGTTTGGTGGAAATAAAGGGAAAGATTTTGGTTGGATTGGCAGGTATTGTTTATTATGGAAAGTAGCTTGAAAAGGTATTTTTATGTTAAAATTTGAGTGTATGATACAATAATGCATTTTGTTGTGGATTTTTAATCTATTTACAGCATGTTTAGAAAAAAGTGAGTAGGTGGAAAAAGTACAGGGTTTGCAAATACTGAGGAAGGAGAGGCTGCTCGGAATGTGTGGGAACAGGAGCGAATGATGTTGGAATGAGTTTCATAAGAAATCTTCTAATGTATGAGTTTTTGACTGGCTATCCAGCAGAGGGGTTATTGAAGGTGTTTCATTGAAAAAATGTTTTTGATGGTATGAGGAGAAAGGGAAGTTGGAAGTTTTTTTGCAAAAAAGGCTGTGAGCTTACACTGTTTTCCAATATTTACGAGTGGCAGCGTTTTTATGTACAATCAAACATTTCGCACAAGTAGTATTGAAAGCAAAAAACAGAAATTAGAAAAAGTGATACGGCATCAGCATCCGCATATTCTTCCAGAATATCTGGAACAGATATTCGCTGTCATTGATTTTGGGAAACAGTATCATGTGAAGGTAACAGGAAGTATTACCAAGTTTCAAAATATTGTAACGAATGAGCGGATTGTAATGCCAGAGAAGAATATTGAAAGTGAGTCTTTTCCCATTTATGGTTCTTTTTTTGTTGGGTTATATGAAAATATTGCGGGCGAAGTGAGGCAGGAGCCGGCTATTTTGGACTCTTCGAGGGAAGCCGCGGCGATTAAGGTTGTGAAGGATCAGGAGGGCACGGTTGTAAAAGAAGCACATCTATTGGTCCTTTATAAAAAAGAGTTCTAAACACATTTATGAATAAGAGGTATTGATTGCCGAACAGAGTGTGCCTTTTCAGGAATGGGAAGGTTTTTTATGTTTTATAGGGGAATCTACTTTTACGTCTGTGGATGTATAAAATAACCAGATAAGAATGCAAAGATTTAGCAATTCTGTCAATGGATTAAATATATCTATGGATGTATAATAAAAACAGAGTTCTACTGTAAACATAGTGATATATCAATAAAGTGAGGTGCTGATATAAGAAAAGCGGTAGTTTGTTTCGCGTGGAAAGGAGAGAAAAATTATGAGCAGGATGTGTGGTCAAGAATTTCAAAGAAGTCAGGAAGAGGAGAAGATTCTTGAAGGATTTGGAGATGTGATTCAGTTGTTTGAGAAGGATTGCGAAGGAAGATTATATGAGTCCTATATAAATCTTGGGCGTTTGTTTTTAAAAGGATATGCTCAGGAAGCAGAATGTGAACTAATGCTCCGACTTTGGAAACATGTAGGGTGTTTGGTGATTGCGAGAATTGAGTTTATTCATCAGCGGCAGGGAAATATGACGGAGCTGGTAAGGTTGTTAAAGGTATATGGGAAAAAGAGTGGTTATCAAAAAATTATTGTGGAAGCTGCACATTCGGAATCTATTCAAGGATTTTTGAAAAAGCATTCGTTTCTTCCGGCAGAAGGGACTCTAGGAAATTGGGAGATAGAGATATAAGGAGGATATTTATGAAATTGCGTTTAGTAAAAACAGATAAAATATTGTTATTGTACTGTCCAGATGGTTCTATTATGGAAGTGTCTGAAGAGGTTCTTGTGAAATTTTTGAAACATTTTAATGCACCGTCTTCTTTTCAAGGTAAAGATGGTTTTTGGAAGTTTGTTGCTCAGAATATGGAAAGTGCACCTGGGCAGACGCTGGCTTATGTAGATGATGATAAAAAGTTAATCATATTGAATGCGAAAGTTTTTCGTTCGGTTTTTATTTCTACAGATCCGAAATATATTTCAGTTAGTGAATATGCTGAAAAACACAACAAAGGATGTGCGATAGTTAAAAGGTATTGTCTGGAAGGAAGAATTAAAGGGGCTTATAAATCCAGTATGGGATGGGTGATTCCAGAGGATGCGCCTTATCCAAAAAGATTAGCAAAAGGGACTTCATCTACTACGGGTCCGGTACATATTTAAGGAATATGTTATCATTATGTAAACAAAGTGATAAAGTGATTGGCATTCACTGACAAAAAGGTTTGTACTTTTTAAAACGGATTTATCTGGAAAATGGTAGATTGGAAAAAGTGCAAACTTTTTTGAAACACAGCACACGCAACAGCTATTTATAAAAATCAAGAAGTTTTAACCGTTTGTTCCTATAGAATTGCCTTAAAAGGTATTATAAAGGTATAGACTATAACGATAGCTTTTAGGAGGAATGAAAATGGCTTATAGGAGTAAATTGGAAAAGGATCGAGACTGGAAAACACGAAGGGACCGGCAGTGGAAGGAATCGGCTAAGGTTTGTGATGATTTTACCCAGCGAAGGCGTCTGGAAGAGCAGGAAGAGAGAAAGAAGAGTGCTTTGAGAGAGCGGCGTTATCGGGAAGAACGGCAGCGCATGGAAGATCAGAGGCGGATCGATGAACAGAGGCAGGCGGAACGAAAGAGAATGGAAGAGCAGCGCAGGCTTGAGGAACAGCGTAGGAGAGAAGAACGGTATTATCAGAGATAGTGGATAAAAATAAAGAACAAAGAATGCGTGCAATTGGCTACGCGGTAGGGTGAGAAGATTTATGCGGTATTTTGGTGCATGATATATTTTTGTGAAAGAAATGGAGGAATGAATATGGGATGTTTTAGTTGGTGTACCAGCGACACGAGAAAAAGCGTGGGGATTGGTTGTTTGGAGAGTGAGGTTACAGCGGGAGAGGTTTATTTATTAAATCCATTTGGAGAGCCTTACCGTGAGACGGATTATAATGGATATGGTGTTTTTGGGGGACAAGATGTTTATGCGTTGGTAGCAAAATGGAATGCACCGGAGCAGTGCAAGGATGAAAATGGAGATTGGCTGCCAGATGATGAAATTCGTGATTTGGGGATTTATTTGGCCTGTTATAATGATGATCATGTGCAGTTACAATATCCGATTAAGATTGTGGAGCATGTGATGCCTTATGAGGAGGCGGAAATCAGTCCACACTGTCCTTTCCAGGGATGTATTTATGACGAACGTTATTCTTATGTGAAGGAAGAAATTGAATGTGCATTTCAACGCTTAGATGATGCAAAGCTTAATTATGATTTACTCTCCACTTGTATTGGAAAAGGGGAGAAGGAATATTATGAAGTGATTGCAGCATGTCCGGAACACAGGTTAAATGATTTTAAACAAATGATAGGAAAGCATAAAGATACACCTGAAAATGTTCTAGTATATCTAACGGAAACAGGGAACATTTATCTACACTGGGACATGATGCACAATCCATGTTTAACACCGCGTGTATTAGAGGCGTTACAACAAAAAGCAATAGAAGCACAAGATCCTTTTTTACAGAAGCAAATTATGGAGAGACTGGAATCAATTCATAAGAGTGTTGGAGAAAACGAGAAGAAAACTTCTTTGGACGGGCAGATTGTGGGAGCAAAAGAAGCAATAAAGAATCAAGAACGAAGAATAAAAAATGAGAAAAGCGATAAAGAAAGATAGGAATAGTGAGTGAACAGGTGTGGGCGAACGTTTATTGGCTTAAGCGGTAGTGTAAAGGCTGCGGAAGGCTAACTGGATGGAAGTTTTAGCCCCTGCGGGGCGGAGACATAAGGAAATTGGATGTTTTGAGGTTGTTAGCTGAGCGGATTATTGCTGATTAAAGTGGAGTGAATGGTTGTGTGAATTTTTTGGGGAAGGAGGAACGGTTATGAGAATTGTATCGGAGAGTCCGGAGGAGGACAGGATGGTTCAGGAGGTTGCGGGGAAGTTGATGGAAGAAGGAGTTATGGTGAATCCTGTTTCTTATGAAATGGGTTTTTTTGATACAATGATTTCTTTCTCTGACGAGGTTATCCCTGCGTATGAGTGGACGCCGGAGCAGAGGATTCGGTTTCAAGAGCGGTGTGAGGAATTTGCCAGGAAGCCAGAGGTGAAGGCGTTGATGGAATCGTTTCGATGTTTGGCGGGGAGTATGGATCTGGAGTTTCGGGAAGAGGAGAAAGCTTTCTTGCAGGCGGTACAGGATTATGGGCTGCTTTTGGAAGTTCTGGATGTGGCACAGAAATTAAGAATTTCCTCTCAGAAGGGGCTTACAGGGTTTTTAAAGGACGGGCTTCCCAGAAAGAACGGGATTTCTACAATTTGTGCGCGGTATGAGAAGGAGCTTTCTTCGTTTGCAATCCAGATTAATTCTTTGTTGGTTCCTTTGAATGCTTCTTTGAAGCCGGACACGGTGATTTACGGGTGGAAGGATGCGGATTTTGGATATACGCACAGTTTTTTACGGATGGATTTGGAAAAAGCTCTGGTACATGAAAGGGAACGGGAGGGTAATTTTGAGAATGAAGTTCGGGAAAAAGGGCGTTTGGATTTTATGATTCAGGATGCGGAAGTATCGAGGGAACGGTTCCTTTCGGGACAAAAGGGAAGTAAGGTCTCTTCCAGGGGCGGAAGAGGGGACTAATTGAGTTGCGGATTTTTTTTGATTTTTTAAAAAAACAGATTATTTTATGGTACAATAGAAGCATAACTTCATATGAGACATATTTGTCGAAAAGAGCATGGTATCTCAGGGATGAGATGGCCGAACAGCACTGACTTCTTGGTTTGTCTGCCGATGGTTAGTGCTGTTTTTTGGCTACCATGCTTTTTTGTGTTGTGAATTTGTACGAAGGAGGTGAAAGGTCTTGGAATTGGAAAAGCTATTACTTTCATTTTTGCCATATACGATTGTAACGATTGTTTTATTAAATCAGTACGAGAGTCGTATCATTTATTCCGGTGGCGCGATGGATTTTCGCCGTATGCACAAGGCTTTTGAAGTCATTCGTTTAGAGAAAGAGCGAGATGAAAGTTATACCATTTTGGTAAAAGAACTTTAAGAAAATTATAGAATTTTCTTTTTCCCCTACATAAAAGTATTTTCCCGCACACATTCACTAAGTAACTATGTTTACATGTTGACAAGAATAATAAGAGAGTATATAATTATTGTAAACTGACAAAAAAGTTTGGAGTTTCGGAAACGATTTTTCAATGAAAAA
>OAWJ01001238.1_pt1 | contig 15260 bp, 12 predicted proteins | sample 1517021 | NCBI WGS metagenome assembly OAWJ01 (sample SAMEA2580121, study PRJEB22360) | human gut metagenome | biome: human gut; feature: human-associated habitat; material: faeces | place: Denmark | collected 2008/2010
TTTGTATTTGGTGCAATTGGGAAAGTTTTGTTTTTTGAATCCCCTGCGGGATCTATCGCAATTATACCACATTTTCAGGATTTCCGCAAGTGTCAGATTTTTTGCGAGGAAAAGTTTCAAAATCATGTAACAATATTCCTCGAACATCTGCGGAGAATTGTTTGAACGCATTGAGCCGTTCTAAAGCCAAGCAGAGTTCCAGACAGTCCACAGCATCAATATGACGATAACGCACATTCTGTTGTAGCTGCTGTACATCTTGTTCGAGATATGTAAAACGGTTCCACAAGTACTGATATAACAGGTCAATTTCTTTTTGCCGCATCATGTTCACCTAAGCATTTCAAAATGGCATCACCGTGAGCTGCAAACTCAGATTTCAATTGCTGATACTTCGGGTTCAGACGTTTGCCTTTGCGAGCGTCTGAGATCGCCGATAAGAAATTCTCTGAACCGAATAGATCAATGTACGTCTGACACGCTCCGGAAGTCTGTGTGGTAATATACTCATAGAGTTTTGCCACATTGAAATCTGACGCAGGCTTTGCAAAGATGCTGACCTGATCGTCATAATCCACAAAGTCCGCCCAATAATCCACCATAGGCAGCCGCCAACGATTTGAATCAGAATCACTTTCCACAATGTAACGCAGATACTCATTCAACACCCCAAAGAATTTCTTGTCAATGACATCCTGCAATTGTATAAAACCCCATGCACATTCTTTACGCATCTGGATTTCCACACGAACCCAATGTATCTGATCTACCTTTTGTTCCATTGCCTTATCATAAATACGTATGTACACATTGCTTGACTTACTGCCGTGGTTCACAGATCCGCCCTTGTTGCCTTGAATCACTTGCCAGTCACGGAATCTTGATACAAAATGATTTTCAACAGTATCACGAGATAATCTGGCGAGATCCAGTTTTCCACAAAAATCATCATACGCTACATCTAATCGTGTGATCTTCATTTCGCCGTCTGGCTGATGCTGCCGAACTAGGGCAAAAATCACATCATAGTTACCGCTGCCAAACTCCTCAAATGTACGGCAGCCTTTACCTGACATTTCCACACATACGCCCATGCCCGGAGCTCCGTCATAGTGTATCGAAATTCCACAGAAAAACAATCTGGAACGATACCCGTAATATCCGTTTGTAACATCAAACGCTACGCCGCCAAGCCCCAAGATGTCAATCAGATTCTCCGTAGAGTGAATCTGACTGCTGAAAGTGACGTAGTCATAAATGATACGGTTATCCATATGCAACACCCCATTTTTCTCGTTTTGTAGGTTGTACCCCCCTACTAGCCCAGGGGGGTTAAGGGGAAACGCTCCCCCTTTTCGATTTTTGTTACTGGTTTCCGCCCGTTGCAGCCAGACACAAAAGAACGTAGCAGCCAACGTTCAAAAGCAGGAAAGCAAGCTTTCTCCGCTTTTAAACATTGACAGCTACTCACCTTAATTCCGTGGCGTCTGGTATCGTTGTACCCTCAGAACAACCCACGAATTAACGGATATACCACCAACAAAAACACAATTGCCGCCGGAACGATTGCAAAAAGCCGCAGCCTTGGAAATCGCATTCTAGTTGCTGGCACCAGTTCCAAAGATCGAAACTCTCTTTCAACAAGAATAAGATGCAAGTAATCATCATACTTTTGCAAATCGCCATCTGTCATTTCAACAAGCTGCTTTTTTCCGGAGCGCCAAAGGCGATAAACAGCCGCTGCATCTTTCCAATAATCAGCGTCCAACATCAGCACCCCCTATCAACAGCACTATGTCCTGTGACAGTCTGACTGCCACCGTCACTACGTCCTACGGACGCAGTTCCGGAAACAGTCAGACTGTCACGGTCATAAGTATTGTATAATCGTGTATACTTTTTGCGGCACACTATCCAATCTGATCCGATGCATTCCTTTGATGAACCATAAAATCGATTAGCAAGAAAGATGAAATCGGGAAAAAGACCAAAAAGAAGATGTGTAACTCTGGTAGCGTGTTTCACGTTGATATGCTGGTATCTGTATTCCACATTTGCCCTAATTCTGCGATCAAGATTATCAATGGATTGCGTGATCAAAATAAAATTGCATTTGTAATGACGGTGCATAGAAAAAAAGATGTTCCACGGCATACGCCCTTTTTCAGACCATTGCCGGCTATCAAAAAGTACTTGTGCTTCATCGAGAATGAATAACAACGGATATTTATCAGATATATGTTGTTCTGCTAACTGCTGCACATTGGCGACATCTTGCCACCAGAGAAAATCATGATAGATATAATATGGATTATCTTTGTAAGCATCTAACATGATATTACTACAAACATAACATTGTGACTTGACATTATGATAAATACGCTCAACAGCGTGCAGGCTCTTACCAGAGCCCGGAAAGCCTGTGTATACACTAATCATAGTAACCTCCTTTAATCAACTGCACGAATCCAGCGAAGAACCACAGAAACGGAATAATAGACTGCCAGAGATGACAAAAAAGCTGCCAAAGCCTTGATCAAAAATCCAACTGGAAAAAAATAATTGATATATCCTAGATAAACAGACAACGACCCATGCTTTAACTGTAAGATCAAGTCTGTGAATGGATCTCCCGGCATAAAATCAAGAATTTTATCCCAGAACTTTTCAACTAATTCATCCATCCAATCCAATATACCAGACATCTTAACGTCCTCCATGTATCAGATATACAGCGACAAGACACAATCCAACTATGATACCAGCACACTCCAAAATGCGAATTATCTCAAAAACTTTAGACCAGTTATCATCGCCGAAATCAATTTTCGCAGACACAGAAGCAGCTTTGCTTACATCGGCAGAACGCACACCAGAAAGAATTTTACCAACAGGGACGTCAAAAACTGGTGCAACTGGATCAGCAGAAAACGCCGCCAAAACCTGATAAATATCCCAAGGAAGACAAAACGGAAAATATTGAAATAGCGGAAGCTTGTACTTACTCATCTCTGGATCCCACGTCTTCCCCTTGACGGTGTAAGCAGCCGCGTTTGTCAAATCCTTTGGAACTGCCAAATCCTGCGTCAGACCCACAGACTTCACGCCTGTAGCCGTTGCCGACACGCCCAAGTCAGTTACCACAGCACCTGTGGCAGTATCTGCGACAACATAAGGCGTGACTTTGGCATCAGTAAAAACTTTACTCATGGGCACGGTTCCGGCAGCTACGCCAGCAACAAGATCATCTACTGTATCTACTCCGGCACCGTCCAACGCCGCTTGTATATCTGGTACGCCGTCTTGTGTCTGAACATCAAGCCGGATTCCGGCAGCCGTGCCTGTGGACTTGTAAAGATCTTGGGCGGCAGGATAAGTATAAACCGGACCTATAAAAGCATCTGAACCGGTAGAGCCAGGCTTCCAGTCAGCCTTTGCTATAGCCACAAGAGCCGAAGAAAAACTATCATAAACGGTATTAAGTCCCCAGTCAGAGCAAAGCTTGTAGTAGTCATCTTTAGTGATAATACAAGAAGACCAAGGAGAAAAAGAATAAGGCAAAGAAGAAAGTAAGTATAAAGAGCCGCTGGATTGAGTGTAATCGAGAAGCTGATAGCCATTGCGAGAACCCCAAGCACAACGATTTTTATCGTCATTACTATACCACTTAGTAGAACGATAAAAAGTAGTACCAGCGGGCATAGTAAAAAGGGCAAGCCCTTCATCTGTAGCATCATAAATACTTTTTATACGTGCTACAACAAAAGGATTATCAAAAATTTTGTTGTAAGGATAAATCGAAAAGTAGCCTTCACCATCAATAGTAGGATAATCCACAACAGAAGAAAAAGAAGCCATGCCGCTAGCTGTTTTCCAGCCGTCACAAATCCAGCCGCCAGAAGGCGACCAGCTTCCCACATCACCAACACTATCAAAATCATCTAACAAATTATCAAAAAATCCTATAATCTCATCCCAACCCAACCGGTTATAATACTCATAGTTTGTCATCCACTCACCGTCATAGTCTTCACGCGGCATTTCGGGACCGCCAATAGATTTTGTCCAGTTATCCACAGACTTGACAAAATCATCATTACTACCGCCAATGCCGATACCCTGCAAGAGCGTTTGAAACTCTAACCATTCCAGCATACCAACGCCACCAGCAGCCGACACCGGCACAGAAAACCACGCAGTAACGCAACTAACACCGCCGATCACAACGGCAGATGCAGCTGCGGCAAACCTTTTCAACAATTTTCGCATCCTTAACTCCCCCTCTAGTTTTTCATATATTGAAAAACTGAAATGAAAAAGCGTGGAAGTTAGCCAACCTCCACGCCTTACTTGAAAGAATATAAAATAAAATTTGACGATTAAGAACCCTTTTTCATGAGTTTCTTCACAACGCTGATACCGACAGTAACAACAAGCATCGCAGACAAAACAGCGATTGCATACGGTACTACATCGCTGATCACACCAACTACATCATCAGAAATCGAAGATGCAGAGGTCTTCAGCTGAGTCCGAACAGAAGATGAAGTATCGCCTTCTGCAGCGAAAGCCGACACACCACCAACAACGCACATACAAGCGATCAGAGCAGATGCAATCATTGCCTTTGCTTTTGCCTTATGCTTATGCACAAAACCTCTTACCTTGTCCATCATGATAAACACCCCCTTGTACTTAATCTAGCGGCTGACCAGCTGCCGCCGAAAATAATATCTTAACACTCCGAAAAGCCAAGCCCAGCAATGACGCCAAAGATGCCAAACCAAAACCAAGAGCCAGAGCCTCACCGGCTAAACCCAAGAAATCAATATCGATCATTTTAGCCACCACCAAAAAACAAGACCAATCAAAGTACCGTTAAGCATCAGTATTACAGCAAGTATCCACTGTACCGCTTGCAGTTCTTCCGGTGTCATACTTTGCAAAGGCGAATTTCAGCAAGAACAACTTTATTCAGCTGCGGAATATACAAACAAGCAATTTCCTTGCCACACCAAGCATCAAGATCACGAATGGACGAGATTGCCGGAACAAAGATCGATGCGATCTGATCCACTTTGACCTTGATCTGATCGACGTGGAAGCCGCCTTGTTCGGAAACGTCTGTTCCCTGAAGTGGCAGATCAGAAGATACATCAAGAATCAGGTTATCATACTTAATAACCTCTCCAGTATCCGGATTGGTAAAATCACCGAACTTGTGGCAATAGCCCTGCAAAAAAATTTTAGACATAACAAAATTACTCCTTTCACATATAAATAATCGAACATTTTGTTCTGTAATCTATAATACTACAATTTGTTCGATTTGTCAATATGGCATATAGAACAAATTGTTCGATTTCAAATTATCGAATATTGACAAATCCGGATAGAAATATATAATTAAATAGAGGTGATATAATGCAAAATACACTACATTTAGTTCTGCGAGATTTAAGAAAAGAACACGGAAAAACGCAAAAAGAAATAGCCGATGCTATAAATATTACAGATAGAACTTATGGGCATTACGAAACTGGAAAAAGAGAACCATCAATAGACACACTAATCAAAATTGCAGACTATTACAAAGTATCACTTGATATTTTAGTTGGAAGATATGAGATAAAAAAGTAAAGAGGTAATAAGTTTGAAATATATCATATGCATTATCATTATTGCAATTATTATTGGAATTGCGGCAGCAATCAGCATAAAAATCAGTAACATACAAAAACACCCGAAAGAAACTTACCGAAAGAAATATTTGCTTACTAAAAACGAATACAGCTTTTATCAAAAGATAAAACCAACCATAAAAGAACATAATCTAAAAATATTATGCAAAATCAGACTTGCAGACCTTATAGAACCAGAACCAAATAAAAATCAAAAGGAATGGTATGCAGCATTTAACCGTATAAAATCAAAGCATATTGATTTCGCAATTGCCACTGAAGATATGAACATAATTGCATTAGTCGAATTGCAAGATAGCACACATCAAAATTCAGATCGAAAAGAACGAGACGAATTTATAAATAACGCTGTAACAAATGCAGGATATACGCTACTACCCGTATATAACAATATAGATGGAGTAAAGCAGATACAAACATTTTTGAAAAAATAACAAAAAGCCACTCCCCCGAAAGGAAGTGGCTTAAAGTATAAGAAGATGAATATCAATTGCCAAAAGTTTGTATTTGGTGCAATTGGGAAAGTTTTGTTTTTTGAATCCCCTGCGGGATCTATCGCAATTATACCACATTTTCAGGATTTCCGCAAGTGTCAGATTTTTTGCGAGGAAAAGTTTCAAAATCATGTAACAATATTCCTCGAACATCTGCGGAGAATTGTTTGAACGCATTGAGCCGTTCTAAAGCCAAGCAGAGTTCCAGACAGTCCACAGCATCAATATGACGATAACGCACATTCTGTTGTAGCTGCTGTACATCTTGTTCGAGATATGTAAAACGGTTCCACAAGTACTGATATAACAGGTCAATTTCTTTTTGCCGCATCATGTTCACCTAAGCATTTCAAAATGGCATCACCGTGAGCTGCAAACTCAGATTTCAATTGCTGATACTTCGGGTTCAGACGTTTGCCTTTGCGAGCGTCTGAGATCGCCGATAAGAAATTCTCTGAACCGAATAGATCAATGTACGTCTGACACGCTCCGGAAGTCTGTGTGGTAATATACTCATAGAGTTTTGCCACATTGAAATCTGACGCAGGCTTTGCAAAGATGCTGACCTGATCGTCATAATCCACAAAGTCCGCCCAATAATCCACCATAGGCAGCCGCCAACGATTTGAATCAGAATCACTTTCCACAATGTAACGCAGATACTCATTCAACACCCCAAAGAATTTCTTGTCAATGACATCCTGCAATTGTATAAAACCCCATGCACATTCTTTACGCATCTGGATTTCCACACGAACCCAATGTATCTGATCTACCTTTTGTTCCATTGCCTTATCATAAATACGTATGTACACATTGCTTGACTTACTGCCGTGGTTCACAGATCCGCCCTTGTTGCCTTGAATCACTTGCCAGTCACGGAATCTTGATACAAAATGATTTTCAACAGTATCACGAGATAATCTGGCGAGATCCAGTTTTCCACAAAAATCATCATACGCTACATCTAATCGTGTGATCTTCATTTCGCCGTCTGGCTGATGCTGCCGAACTAGGGCAAAAATCACATCATAGTTACCGCTGCCAAACTCCTCAAATGTACGGCAGCCTTTACCTGACATTTCCACACATACGCCCATGCCCGGAGCTCCGTCATAGTGTATCGAAATTCCACAGAAAAACAATCTGGAACGATACCCGTAATATCCGTTTGTAACATCAAACGCTACGCCGCCAAGCCCCAAGATGTCAATCAGATTCTCCGTAGAGTGAATCTGACTGCTGAAAGTGACGTAGTCATAAATGATACGGTTATCCATATGCAACACCCCATTTTTCTCGTTTTGTAGGTTGTACCCCCCTACTAGCCCAGGGGGGTTAAGGGGAAACGCTCCCCCTTTTCGATTTTTGTTACTGGTTTCCGCCCGTTGCAGCCAGACACAAAAGAACGTAGCAGCCAACGTTCAAAAGCAGGAAAGCAAGCTTTCTCCGCTTTTAAACATTGACAGCTACTCACCTTAATTCCGTGGCGTCTGGTATCGTTGTACCCTCAGAACAACCCACGAATTAACGGATATACCACCAACAAAAACACAATTGCCGCCGGAACGATTGCAAAAAGCCGCAGCCTTGGAAATCGCATTCTAGTTGCTGGCACCAGTTCCAAAGATCGAAACTCTCTTTCAACAAGAATAAGATGCAAGTAATCATCATACTTTTGCAAATCGCCATCTGTCATTTCAACAAGCTGCTTTTTTCCGGAGCGCCAAAGGCGATAAACAGCCGCTGCATCTTTCCAATAATCAGCGTCCAACATCAGCACCCCCTATCAACAGCACTATGTCCTGTGACAGTCTGACTGCCACCGTCACTACGTCCTACGGACGCAGTTCCGGAAACAGTCAGACTGTCACGGTCATAAGTATTGTATAATCGTGTATACTTTTTGCGGCACACTATCCAATCTGATCCGATGCATTCCTTTGATGAACCATAAAATCGATTAGCAAGAAAGATGAAATCGGGAAAAAGACCAAAAAGAAGATGTGTAACTCTGGTAGCGTGTTTCACGTTGATATGCTGGTATCTGTATTCCACATTTGCCCTAATTCTGCGATCAAGATTATCAATGGATTGCGTGATCAAAATAAAATTGCATTTGTAATGACGGTGCATAGAAAAAAAGATGTTCCACGGCATACGCCCTTTTTCAGACCATTGCCGGCTATCAAAAAGTACTTGTGCTTCATCGAGAATGAATAACAACGGATATTTATCAGATATATGTTGTTCTGCTAACTGCTGCACATTGGCGACATCTTGCCACCAGAGAAAATCATGATAGATATAATATGGATTATCTTTGTAAGCATCTAACATGATATTACTACAAACATAACATTGTGACTTGACATTATGATAAATACGCTCAACAGCGTGCAGGCTCTTACCAGAGCCCGGAAAGCCTGTGTATACACTAATCATAGTAACCTCCTTTAATCAACTGCACGAATCCAGCGAAGAACCACAGAAACGGAATAATAGACTGCCAGAGATGACAAAAAAGCTGCCAAAGCCTTGATCAAAAATCCAACTGGAAAAAAATAATTGATATATCCTAGATAAACAGACAACGACCCATGCTTTAACTGTAAGATCAAGTCTGTGAATGGATCTCCCGGCATAAAATCAAGAATTTTATCCCAGAACTTTTCAACTAATTCATCCATCCAATCCAATATACCAGACATCTTAACGTCCTCCATGTATCAGATATACAGCGACAAGACACAATCCAACTATGATACCAGCACACTCCAAAATGCGAATTATCTCAAAAACTTTAGACCAGTTATCATCGCCGAAATCAATTTTCGCAGACACAGAAGCAGCTTTGCTTACATCGGCAGAACGCACACCAGAAAGAATTTTACCAACAGGGACGTCAAAAACTGGTGCAACTGGATCAGCAGAAAACGCCGCCAAAACCTGATAAATATCCCAAGGAAGACAAAACGGAAAATATTGAAATAGCGGAAGCTTGTACTTACTCATCTCTGGATCCCACGTCTTCCCCTTGACGGTGTAAGCAGCCGCGTTTGTCAAATCCTTTGGAACTGCCAAATCCTGCGTCAGACCCACAGACTTCACGCCTGTAGCCGTTGCCGACACGCCCAAGTCAGTTACCACAGCACCTGTGGCAGTATCTGCGACAACATAAGGCGTGACTTTGGCATCAGTAAAAACTTTACTCATGGGCACGGTTCCGGCAGCTACGCCAGCAACAAGATCATCTACTGTATCTACTCCGGCACCGTCCAACGCCGCTTGTATATCTGGTACGCCGTCTTGTGTCTGAACATCAAGCCGGATTCCGGCAGCCGTGCCTGTGGACTTGTAAAGATCTTGGGCGGCAGGATAAGTATAAACCGGACCTATAAAAGCATCTGAACCGGTAGAGCCAGGCTTCCAGTCAGCCTTTGCTATAGCCACAAGAGCCGAAGAAAAACTATCATAAACGGTATTAAGTCCCCAGTCAGAGCAAAGCTTGTAGTAGTCATCTTTAGTGATAATACAAGAAGACCAAGGAGAAAAAGAATAAGGCAAAGAAGAAAGTAAGTATAAAGAGCCGCTGGATTGAGTGTAATCGAGAAGCTGATAGCCATTGCGAGAACCCCAAGCACAACGATTTTTATCGTCATTACTATACCACTTAGTAGAACGATAAAAAGTAGTACCAGCGGGCATAGTAAAAAGGGCAAGCCCTTCATCTGTAGCATCATAAATACTTTTTATACGTGCTACAACAAAAGGATTATCAAAAATTTTGTTGTAAGGATAAATCGAAAAGTAGCCTTCACCATCAATAGTAGGATAATCCACAACAGAAGAAAAAGAAGCCATGCCGCTAGCTGTTTTCCAGCCGTCACAAATCCAGCCGCCAGAAGGCGACCAGCTTCCCACATCACCAACACTATCAAAATCATCTAACAAATTATCAAAAAATCCTATAATCTCATCCCAACCCAACCGGTTATAATACTCATAGTTTGTCATCCACTCACCGTCATAGTCTTCACGCGGCATTTCGGGACCGCCAATAGATTTTGTCCAGTTATCCACAGACTTGACAAAATCATCATTACTACCGCCAATGCCGATACCCTGCAAGAGCGTTTGAAACTCTAACCATTCCAGCATACCAACGCCACCAGCAGCCGACACCGGCACAGAAAACCACGCAGTAACGCAACTAACACCGCCGATCACAACGGCAGATGCAGCTGCGGCAAACCTTTTCAACAATTTTCGCATCCTTAACTCCCCCTCTAGTTTTTCATATATTGAAAAACTGAAATGAAAAAGCGTGGAAGTTAGCCAACCTCCACGCCTTACTTGAAAGAATATAAAATAAAATTTGACGATTAAGAACCCTTTTTCATGAGTTTCTTCACAACGCTGATACCGACAGTAACAACAAGCATCGCAGACAAAACAGCGATTGCATACGGTACTACATCGCTGATCACACCAACTACATCATCAGAAATCGAAGATGCAGAGGTCTTCAGCTGAGTCCGAACAGAAGATGAAGTATCGCCTTCTGCAGCGAAAGCCGACACACCACCAACAACGCACATACAAGCGATCAGAGCAGATGCAATCATTGCCTTTGCTTTTGCCTTATGCTTATGCACAAAACCTCTTACCTTGTCCATCATGATAAACACCCCCTTGTACTTAATCTAGCGGCTGACCAGCTGCCGCCGAAAATAATATCTTAACACTCCGAAAAGCCAAGCCCAGCAATGACGCCAAAGATGCCAAACCAAAACCAAGAGCCAGAGCCTCACCGGCTAAACCCAAGAAATCAATATCGATCATTTTAGCCACCACCAAAAAACAAGACCAATCAAAGTACCGTTAAGCATCAGTATTACAGCAAGTATCCACTGTACCGCTTGCAGTTCTTCCGGTGTCATACTTTGCAAAGGCGAATTTCAGCAAGAACAACTTTATTCAGCTGCGGAATATACAAACAAGCAATTTCCTTGCCACACCAAGCATCAAGATCACGAATGGACGAGATTGCCGGAACAAAGATCGATGCGATCTGATCCACTTTGACCTTGATCTGATCGACGTGGAAGCCGCCTTGTTCGGAAACGTCTGTTCCCTGAAGTGGCAGATCAGAAGATACATCAAGAATCAGGTTATCATACTTAATAACCTCTCCAGTATCCGGATTGGTAAAATCACCGAACTTGTGGCAATAGCCCTGCAAAAAAATTTTAGACATAACAAAATTACTCCTTTCACATATAAATAATCGAACATTTTGTTCTGTAATCTATAATACTACAATTTGTTCGATTTGTCAATATGGCATATAGAACAAATTGTTCGATTTCAAATTATCGAATATTGACAAATCCGGATAGAAATATATAATTAAATAGAGGTGATATAATGCAAAATACACTACATTTAGTTCTGCGAGATTTAAGAAAAGAACACGGAAAAACGCAAAAAGAAATAGCCGATGCTATAAATATTACAGATAGAACTTATGGGCATTACGAAACTGGAAAAAGAGAACCATCAATAGACACACTAATCAAAATTGCAGACTATTACAAAGTATCACTTGATATTTTAGTTGGAAGATATGAGATAAAAAAGTAAAGAGGTAATAAGTTTGAAATATATCATATGCATTATCATTATTGCAATTATTATTGGAATTGCGGCAGCAATCAGCATAAAAATCAGTAACATACAAAAACACCCGAAAGAAACTTACCGAAAGAAATATTTGCTTACTAAAAACGAATACAGCTTTTATCAAAAGATAAAACCAACCATAAAAGAACATAATCTAAAAATATTATGCAAAATCAGACTTGCAGACCTTATAGAACCAGAACCAAATAAAAATCAAAAGGAATGGTATGCAGCATTTAACCGTATAAAATCAAAGCATATTGATTTCGCAATTGCCACTGAAGATATGAACATAATTGCATTAGTCGAATTGCAAGATAGCACACATCAAAATTCAGATCGAAAAGAACGAGACGAATTTATAAATAACGCTGTAACAAATGCAGGATATACGCTACTACCCGTATATAACAATATAGATGGAGTAAAGCAGATACAAACATTTTTGAAAAAATAACAAAAAGCCACTCCCCCGAAAGGAAGTGGCTTAAAGTATAAGAAGATGAATATCAATTGCCAAAAGTTTGTATTTGGTGCAATTACATATTAGCATTTCCCTGTCATATTTCGGCTCATTGCAAATATGCCTGCAGCACTTGTTCTGCACAACGAATTCCGTCTACTGCCGCAGATGTGATTCCACCTGCGTATCCGGCTCCTTCGCCGCATGGATACAAACCAGCCAGCGACACTGACTCACAGTTTTCGTTCCGAACAATGCGTACAGGCGACGAACTGCGGCTTTCTACGCCGGTCAATACTGCATCTGTTTCTGCAAATCCATGAATCTTACGATTCATGGCTGGAATTCCAAGTCGCAAAGTTTCTGCAACAAATGCCGGTAAATATTCATCTGGTGAAATCCAATTGACACCCGGCTGATACGTTGGTTCAATTTTTCCGCAACCAGTCGCGGCGTGTTTTTGCAAAAAATCGCCAACACAGCAAACTGGTGCATAATAATTGCCGCCGCCAGCTTGAAATGCAGTTTCTTCCAGTTTCTGTTGAAACCGCATTCCGGCTAATGGGTGTGAATCCTGCAACTCTGCCGCGGAAACACCGACCAGTAAAGCACTATTGGCATTTCTGCCATTTCTAGCATAATTACTCATACCATTGACAACCAGTCGATGTTGTTCTGAAGATGCTGCAACGACTTCCCCACCCGGACACATGCAAAATGTGTACAAACTATGTTTATTTGGCAAGTGCACAGCCAGCTTATAATCTGCAACCGGCAGTTCCGGCGGAGAGGCTTCCCTGCCGTACATGGCATGATTTAACCAATCCTGCGAATGCTCGATTCGCATACCGACTGCAAAATTTTTTTGCATCATAGAAATGTTCGCATTGTACAGCATTTCAAACACATCTCGAGCACTATGCCCCACAGCAAGAATACAGTGAGAGGTAAGGATTTCTGTCGTTTTTCCGTCCTTTTGGTACTGTACAGCTGTCAGCTTGCCATTTTTCTGTACCAGCTTTTCCATGTGAGCCTGAAAGAGGATCTCTCCGCCGTATCGTTGAATTATTTTCCGCATTTCTCGCACGACATGTACCAGCTTATCCGTTCCGATATGCGGTTTTGCTAGATAGAGAATTTCTTCCGGTGCACCGCACTCTACAAAGCTTTGCAGCACAAAACGAATTCGCGGATCCTTAATGCCAGTTGTCAGCTTGCCGTCTGAAAATGTTCCTGCACCGCCTTCGCCAAACTGCACATTGCTGTCTGTACAGAGTACGCCGGTTTTTCGGAAATTTGCCACATCTTCCTGTCGCTGCTCCACGCATTTTCCACGTTCCAGTACAATTGGACGCAATCCCGCCTTTGCCAGAACTAATGCCGCAAACATGCCCGCCGGACCAAATCCCACAATTACAGGACGATTTGCTTGGCTTACGGGAACTGTACATTTTGGGATACGATAATAATAAGGTACATACGACTGAATGTCAGCATCTTTTACAGCACGCCGCAAAATTTTTTCCTCATTTAAAACAGCAACTGCAACGGTCAAAATCACAGTGATTTTCGGTTTTTTTCGTGCATCAACAGAGCGTTTCAAATATAACACCGACTGAATTTCCTGTGCTGAAATATGAAGCCGTTGTGCAATCTTCTGCCGCAAAATATCTTCCGTGAACCGCAAAGGCATAGAGAGATTCGTTAATTTAATCATACAGTGTCACCTCTTTTCTGCAAAATTTGTTTCGCCGCATTTTCTCCGGAAAATTGTCCGGATTGCCATGCCCAATTCAGGTTATAGCCGCCGCAGTTTCCATGAAAATCCAAGATCTCACCTGCAAAAAACAAGCCATTTACCAAATGAGATTGCAAATCCGCATCAATTTCCTCTGCTGGAATGCCGCCAGAAGTCACTTGAGCCTCTTGCCAACTACCCCTGGAGAAAACCGGAAATTTCCAAGTAAGAATAGTTTTCACAACTTGCTCCAATTGCTGCGGCGTAATTTCATAAACAGGCGTATCCATTGACATGGCAATACCGGCACTTCGCAAAAGCTGTATGCCTGCCTTTTTAGGCAGCAAGCCAGTCAACCAGTCCTCCAGTTTCCAATTTGTCCGAACGCCATATAATTCCCACAACAAAGGAAGTAGCCGTTGTTCTGGAATTTCTGGAAAAAGCCTTAGACAAATTGCAGCCGGTTCCTGTCCCACACAAGCAGCAGACAGATTCATCACGCATATTCCGGAGATAGTCCGTTCTGTAAATTGCACTTCTCCTGTATCTACCGCAAGAACAGTGCCATTTTCAGAAATTGCAGTCACTTCTGCCGAAAGACGGATACCTTTCAACAGTCGCAGTAAGACTGGTTTTGTTAAAAAATGCACCAATGCCGGCTTTGGTGCATTGCAATGATGCCCCAAATTCAAAAGCCATGAGAATGCTGACCCGTCAGAGCCGGTTTTGGGAGCAGCAAATCCACCTGTTGTTACAATTGCCGCACTTGCAAGGAAATCTCCTTGTGTGGTCTTTGCCAAAATTCCCGATTCCGTCTGCTGTATATCGGAAACCAAACAATCGCAAACATCAGAAATCCCCTCTTGTTCTATTGTCAAACGAAGTGCATCTAATACGCTCGCCGCCTGATTCGAACAGGGATACAGCCTGCCATCAGATTCACGACGGCAGTACAGTCCCATGCTTTGAAAAAATGCTTCTGCTGGCTGCGTCTGTTCTATAATTGTATTCCAGTACTTTTTACAGGAACCGTAATAATATCGGGAATCTGTTGAAATGTTCCCAAGGTTGCAGCGACCGTTTCCGGTAGCCAGTATCTTTTTTCCAACTCTGGAATTACGCTCCAGAATTGTAACAGATAACTCCGGACAAAAACGTTTTGCTGCAACAGCGGCGGC
>OAWJ01001248.1_pt1 | contig 15146 bp, 10 predicted proteins | sample 1517021 | NCBI WGS metagenome assembly OAWJ01 (sample SAMEA2580121, study PRJEB22360) | human gut metagenome | biome: human gut; feature: human-associated habitat; material: faeces | place: Denmark | collected 2008/2010
CGAATGAACCGGCGCCCTCTGCGGCATCGTCTTCAGGCGCAATGGTCTTGGCGGAACGCCTGCGCACCGGCTTGACGGGAGCTTCCGTTACGGGAACATCAGGGGAACCGGCAGTTTCCGGAACTTCCTCCACGGGCTTCTTGCGGGGACGTCCGCGCCGGGGCTTGGCAGGAGCTTCCTCCGTCCCTTCCGCCACCGGAATTTCAGCGCTGCTTTTGCGGGCGCTCTTCTTCTGCGGCGCATCCGTGCTCTCCATCCCTTCACCCGCCAATTCCGGAACCTTCTTCCTTGCCGTCCGCTTGCGGGGGGCCGGGGAAGAACCCTGTTCCGTCCCGGAAACTTCCGCAGCGGCGTGGGACTCTGCCGGAGCTTCCGCCGCAGACTTGGCTCTGCGGACAATACGTTTTTTGGGCGATGGCTCCGGAGAAACCTGTTCCGGAGTCAAATCTGGGGGGGTATCAGACATGGAAAAGAAAATTGGACTGCAACAACAGGCGTCTCCTGAAAGACAACGGCGTTAGTCAAGCTGTTCGAGGATTTCTTCCGCCACGTCGAAATTGGAGAAGACGTTCAGCGCGTCATCGTAATCGTCCAGCGCTTCATACAAGCGCAGGGCGGCCTTCGCCGTCTCCAGATCGTTAATCACGGAAACGTTCTGCGCCACGGAAATCAGCTTCATGGAAATCACCGTATGCCCGGCCTCGCGCAGGGCGGCGCACACATTGTTTAATTCCGTCGGGTCCGTAACAAACACCCATTCATTGCCGGAATCACCCTGCTCCACATCGTCCGCGCCGCATTCCAGCGCCAGGTCCATCGCGGAATCCTCCGTAAGGCCTTCCGCCATGATGCGGGCTTCTCCCTTGCGTTCAAACTGGTAGGCCACGGAACCGGGAGTGCCGATGCTGCCCCCGTTCTTGGTAAACAGAGTGCGCAGCTCGGAAGCGGAACGGTTCGTGTTGTCCGTCGCCACTTCAATCAGGAAAGCCGTGCCCGCCGGGCCGTAGCCTTCATAAGTAATCTCCTGGATGGTGGCGCCGCCCAGTTCCCCGGTGCCTTTCTTGATGGCGCGTTCAATATTCTCCTTGGGGGTGGACACGGCCTTGGCCCCGTCAATGGCGGCCCTCAGGCGAGGGTTCAGATCAGGATCTCCGCCGCCGCTCTTGGCGGCCAGCATGATTTCATGGGCAAAGCGGGCAAACACCTTGCCCTTCTTGGCATCTTCCTTAGCCTTAACGTACTTGATCTTAGACCATTTATTATGTCCTGACATAGAATTGGGAATAATAGTAAGTGTATGTGAAAAGAGACAAACTAACAAGTGGAACTGTTCTTCAACCCGGGCGAACACATTGTCTTTCGCAAATACCACGCAGGAAGGGAATCAGGGTGCGGCCATCCGTAAATAGGTTACAGGGACCGGATACTCTGCCGGGGAACACGCCGCACACCCTTAAGGGGCTCCGGCTACCGCTTGGCAGTCACTCTCAACACATGCAAAATAACGTATTCCCCAGTATTGGCAATACTTTTTTAGGTCACGGAAGCATGGAAGCAAACCCCAGGGAACCGGATAAACAATTCCTCCCACAGTCTGGAGTAATCATTCTACGGAAAGACTGCCCGTCTTATTTAATTTGATGAAAGCGCGAGCATCTCCAGGAAAAGATGGACGGCCGCTTTATCCTCTCTCCGCTAATCCGCCTCACGCTCTATTATTTCCCCTTCATCCCGGTTGTCGGGCTCATAGCAGGTAACATCTTCGTTTAACATGGAATAATAACTATATGGCTCTTCCTTTTCCAAAGGCCCTTCCTTTGCTTTTTGAAAATGCTTCAATTCCCTGCCATGCTCATCAAAATAGCTGATCTGCTGGAATCCATGTTCCGGATAGGAAAAACGGATAATAGCACACTTCATTAAATGATCGGAACTTAACTCTCCGTTTTCGTCGTAATAGCGGATTTCCTTCACGGCGCGGCCTCCTCCCAAATCACTCCCAGGTTCATAATGGTCTGCACAACGCCGGGCCCACCCCTGAAGGCCACGAGTCAACCGGCCAAACTTGTCCGTATATTCCGCTTCAGCTACATCATAAGGGTCCAGATAATACTTTGCTTGAAGCAAATCTTCAGGAAGAAGTAACCGCAATTGATCGATATCGTTCCAATCACCAAATCTTTCTTTTAAATAAAAGGTTTTTCTTGTGGAAGCCGTCAATTCCGCTTCCCATCCTTGATGAACTTCCAGGCAGGCAACGCCCGCCTCCACGGCAGGCGTTGCCTTGTACTGATGGTAACGGATCATTCGTCCTTTCGGAAAAATAGCCGGACGTTCCACATCCACAGGCTCCTGGCTTACGACACTTCTTGAATCATCTCCTTTTCCAAAAAAGGATTCCCTGAAAATGAAAGGACCATTGAGAATCCCTGCCCCTTCCTGACAAATAACCTCTCCCCGGTGATAACCATTTGCACAAAGGGCATCTTCTCCCCGTACACCATAAAAAGTGACGCACCTGCGTCCCCTATTCTCTTCCACCACACGCATGTGATAGCCCTGATCGTCAAGGTCACAGATTTTCCCATCCGCGGTGAAATAGGTGTAAATGCACAACGCATATTCCTGAATGTCCGTCCATTCCCGGTCGTTCGTTTCATCATAATCCTTTTTGGGGTAGAATCCGGACAGGAGATTCAAAGCCCCTCCCTGCTTCCGGTTTGTTCCGCGGCGCGCGTCGATCCATTCTTCACAATTAAGAATCAGTTTCCATTGCAGATATTGATGATCATTGAATTCGATCAACTTTTGTTCAATCCATCTTCCATTGACGGGAGGATACTTCCGGTCGGAATAGCCAGGGTTGAGGGGCTCCCATAAATCCATCACAGGATGCCCAACCGGGTCAATCATTCGCCTCGCCCCTTCCGAAAAAGTTATCCCGCCTGAAACTGCTATTAAAAAAATGTATAAAGAACACCTCATAACATGATCCATATCATTACCCTGAATGATGTATCCTAATATGATGTGAAGGATATATCAATTATTTCAATAAACCGAACCCTCTTTATTTGATCTTTTAGAACCATTTTCGGAAAATGTCACGACCATCCGGACGTGGAGCATAACCACTTTTGCCGGCCCCTTCTCCGCCTTTTCCTGACACAGTCCATCAGAGGGAGGACAGGATGGCATTTCCCCTTGTTGAAAGAACCTCCGTAATCATTTTTACACGGGAAAAAAGGATTTCCGCCACACGCCCGGCATGTTCCGGCTTGATTAGAAATCCATTCAAAAAATATTCAAGATAATAATAAACATTAAAAGTATCCGCGATATTCTGTCCCGCATTTTCCCGGGAAAACCTCTATTCCGTCATGGAACGGGACCGAAGTTCAACGCCGTCTGTGTTATCATTGACTAAGAAAGGGAGGCGGGCTTAGATATGCTCCTCTTCCTTTTCTCTGTCTTATGGAACAAGCAGCGCACCAAGAAAAATCACATGCGGCCTTTTCCTCCGTCCTGTGGTCCGCCTTTTTGACGGGCATCAAGCTCTGGGCCGGTATCGTGACGGGCAGCTTGGGCATCATTTCCGAGGCCCTGCACAGCGGCCTGGACCTGATGGCTGCGGCCATGACTTTTTACGCCGTGAAGGTGGCCGCCCGTCCTGCCGACGAGAGCCACCCCTACGGGCATGAGAAGGTGGAGAATCTTTCCGCGCTTGCGGAAACTGCCCTGCTCCTGATTACCTGCGCATGGATTGTATGGGAGGCTGTGGACCGGCTGTTTTACAATGAGGCGGAGATCACCCTCACCTGGTGGGCCTTCGCCGTGGTGGCCGTTTCCCTGCTGGTGGACGTGAACCGCTCCGCCATGCTCCGCCGGGTGGCCAAGAAGCACAAGAGCCAGGCGCTGGAAGCGGACGCCCTTCATTTTACCACGGATATCTGGTCTTCCGCCGTCGTGCTGCTGGGCCTTTTCTGCGTATGGCTGGCGCACCTGGTTCCCGCAGATTCCGTCTGGCACGGCCTGCTGGAGAAGGCGGACGCCATCGCCGCCCTGTTTGTGGCGGCCCTGGTTTGTTCCGTGGCCTTCGGCCTTGCCAAACGTTCCATTCACGCCCTGATGGACGGCGGTTCTTCCGCCCTGACGCAGCAGGTTCTAACCGCCATGAAGAAGAACGCCCCGGATTACCCGGTCAAGCGCATCCGTCTGCGTGACGGCGGCGCCCGCATTTTTGTGGAGCTGGACGTGGAAGCGCCCGCGGAGTTGCACGTAGACGACGCCCATGATGTGGCGGAGTCCATCGAAGGCATTGTCAAGTACGAGCTGCCGGAAGCGGACGTGATCGTCCATATCGAACCGGCCCGTGAGAATTTTTCCAACATGGAGCCGGACACGGTCGTCCACCGGCTGGCCCTGCGCCACCATGTCCGCATCCACGGATTTTATGCAGGCAGCGGCAAACATGCTCCCTGTTATTTCATGGATGTGGAGATTCCCGCGGACTGGCCTCTGGAGCGCGGCTACCATGTGGTAAAGGCGTTCCGGGATTCCGTCCAGCATGCGCTCAAGCCGGAGAAGGTGATCTGCCGCATTGAGCCGGACTGCCGCGATATGAAGGCGAACGCCATTCCGGAGCACGTTCCGCCGGAGGAAGTCCGCCTGAAGGTGAACCTCATCCTCCAGCAGCACAGGAATATCTGCAAGGTTCTCAAGCTGGACCTGGCACGGGAGGACAATTTCCCCACCCTGACTTGCGTATGCTCCGCGGATGCATCCCTGACCATCCGGGAATGCCACCAGATCGCCTCCCAACTGGAAGACCAGATAGAAAATGCCCTGCACCACCTGGGCCGCGTTACCGTCATTCTGAAACCGGCCAAATAAAACAGCATTTTATTTCCACGCAACGTTCATTTCCTCCCCATCATGAAACAAAACAAGTACGACGATAACGCCTTTTTCCGGAAGTACAGCCAAATGGACCGTTCCGTGAAGGGGCTGGAAGGGGCCGGAGAATGGAAAACACTGGAACGGCTGCTGCCGGATTTCCATGACAAGCACGTTCTGGACCTGGGATGCGGATTCGGCTGGCACTGCCGATATGCGGCGGAGCACGGGGCGGCCTCCGTGCTGGGCGTAGACATTTCCGCAAAGATGATCGCCAAAGCCAGATCCATGGGAAACGAAGGCATTATCGAGTACCGCTGCATGCCCATGGAGGATATCCTGCTTCCCGAGGCTTCCTTCGACATTGTCCTCAGCTCCCTGGCCTTCCATTACACGCCGGATTTCCAGGCAGTCTGCCGGAATGTCTCCCGCTGGCTCAAGCCGGAAGGCGCCTTTATTTTCTCCGTGGAGCATCCCGTTTTCACCGCCCAGGGAACGCAGGACTGGCATTACGATGAATCCGGCCAGATCATGCACTGGCCCGTGGACGGCTATTTCATGGAAGGACCGCGGCAGGCCGTTTTCCTGGGGGAGGAAGTGACCAAGTATCACAGGACGCTTACTTCCTATCTCGGCGCTCTGGCCGCCGGCGGATTTGAGGTTACCGCCATGGAGGAACCGAAGCCGTCCCGTGAACTTCTGGATTCCGTCCCCGGCATGCAGGAAGAGCTGCGCCGCCCCATGATGCTGATTATCTCCGCCCGCAAGAAGTAGCGCCCCCGGTCATCAGTGCCCCGCGGCGGAAGCTCCGGGCACTTCCCTGTCCAGTTCCGCACGGATGCGCTGGCGTTCGGAAACGATCTGTTCGTCGTCCGCGCCGCCTTCCCGCAGAAAGTATTCCGCCATGGACAGAGCCACTTCCGATTCCGAGGAGAAGACCTGGGAGGCGCCGGCTTCCTTAAGCACGTCCACGTCCCTCATGTACTTGGTGTGGATCATCACGTCAATGTGGGGGTTGAGCTCCAGAGCCACCCCCACGATTTCCTTGGCATCCGGAATGGAGGCGGAGAGAATCAGGCTTTCCGCATATTCAATGCCCGCATGGCGCAGGATTTCACGCTGGCTGGCATCCCCGTAAACGATGTCTCCGCCCTGTTCACGTATGGCGGTGACCGTGTCTATGTTCATCTCCACGATGATGACTTCCACCCCGTTGTCATTCAATATTCTCTTAAGAATGCGCCCCGTGGGGCCAAACCCCACCAGCACCACGCGCCGCGCGTCCGGCGACGGGAGCGCCAGGCTGTTCACTCCGCCCAGGTCCGTAAGGCCGATGCCGCGCTTTTGCAGCCACTTGACCACAGGGCCAATCTGGCGGTACAGGATGGGATTCAGGGAAATGGAGACGACGGCCGCCAGAATGATGGCCTGGTTGGCGTCCGGCGGCAGAATGTTGTACATGAGCCCCATCCCGGCTAGGATGAAGGAGAATTCACCCACCTGCGCCAGGGCTACGGATACGCTCAGCGCCAGCGGCAGCGGACGCCGCAGGCACCGCACCACCGCATAGGCCGCCAGCGGCTTGCCGATCATTACCACCCCCAGCGTCGCCAGGGCCAGCGGCCAGCAGTCCCCCACGGACATCGGGTCAAACATCATCCCCACGGAAACAAAGAAGAGCACGGCAAAGGCATCCCGCATCAGCATGGCCTCCGCCGCCGCGCGAGCGCAAAAGTCCGACTGCCCCACAACCATCCCCGCCAGGAACGCTCCCAGCACCATGGAAGCGCCGAAGAATTTCGCGGAGCACACCGCTACGCCCAGAGCAATGACCAGCACCGCCAGCGTAAACAGGTCCCGCGCTCCCGTCCGCGCCACGTAGCGCAGCACCAGAGGAATGATTTTTTTTCCGGCAAACAGCGTCAGGGCCACCAGCAGGGACAGCTTGACGAACATCCAGCCCAGTTCGTAGAGAATGCCGCTCCAGTCCCCGGCACCGCTCTGGCGCGCCTCCATCACGGCGGGGATGAGCACCAGCAGCAGAATGGTGAACAGGTCCTCCACCACCAGCCACCCCAGGGCCACATGGCCGCTCGGCGTATGGAGGTTCTGGTTGTCTTCCAGGACTCGTGTAAGCACTACGGTGCTCGCCACGGAGATCGCCATGCCGAACACCAGCCCGGAAATCGTGGACCATCCGAACATCCAGCCCACCAGTACCCCCAGCACCGTAGCCACGGATATCTGCACCACGGCTCCCGGCACCGCGACCCTCTGCACGGCAATCAAATCCTTCAAATGAAAATGGAGCCCCACGCCGAACATCAGCAGAATAACGCCCAGCTCCGCGAACTGCTCCACCGTGTGGGAATCCGCCACAAATCCCGGCGAATACGGCCCTACCACTACCCCGGCCAGCAGGTACCCGACCAGCGGAGACAAATGCAGTTTTCTGGCAATAAGGCCGAAAAGGAGGGCGGCGGTCAATCCGCCGACAAAAGTGAAGATGAGGCTGAAATCGTGATCCATACGCGCGTGACAAGTCTAAGAGGGTATCTTTGACCACCAGGTCGTTCCTACGCTATCGCGTTTGATTTCCCCTCACAAGAACGCATTGCGCCGCACTGGAATGCAGTCGCATTTTTCTTGCCGGGGGAAATCTGCGGCAGGAAAAACGGGGCCTGGCAGGATTCTATCATATTTTTATTTTTATTAAAAACTCCGTTTTTATTGTATTTTCAATCGTTTCTAATTGACTTTACGCATACGGGATTCCTATAAAGCGTGTTGATGAAACTCACCCTATCTATCCTATCCTGTCTGACGGGCCTCTCTACCCTGGCCCCCATGGGCTGGGCAGCCACCCATGAAATCACTACCAAGAACTTCCACATCACGCTCCTCGGCAACGGGGACGGTCCGGCGGACTGGATGGGGACCCGTGACTGGAGTGATGACCAGATAGCCGCCGTCACCACCACCCTCAATATCTGGGACGATACCTTCCGCAACACCGCTTCCCGGAAGATTGAAGCGACCATTTCCTGGGGGGCCCTTGAAGAAGGCGTCCTGGCAGGTTCTTTCTCCAATTACGTCGAATACGACGGGGAAAACTACAATGCGGCCACTTCCACGGAAGTCATCTGGAAAGAAGGGGAAGACGTCGTGCTGGAGGAAGGGGAAATGGATTTCAGGCTCCAATTCAATCCCGTCTACGGTTTCAGCACAGGCAATACCACGCCCCAGAACGCCACAGACTTCATCAGCGTCCTTCTGCATGAAATCGGGCATAACGTCGGCTTCAACTCGCTGAATGATACAGGAACATACGGAGAATACTACACGATCTGGGATTCCCTGATCACGGATGCCCAGGGCAACCATCCGGGAGATGCGGGCTTCAATTACCAGACCGGCGTTTCCTACACGATTGGTTCCGGAGGCCTCACTGTTTACAATCCCTTTGTTTTCGCTCCCGGTTCCAGCATGTCCCACGTGGACGCTGCAAGCGACCCGAACGCCCTGATGCAATATTCCATCGGGGAGGGCATCCAGAGGAGAAACCCCAGCGACCAGGAAAAAGCCCTCCTTGCGGAGATGGGCTGGGTGCTCAAGGATGACCCCACCTATTATGCGTCCGTGGACGGCGCTTCCATCACGGACCAGATTGACCTGAATTTCTTCACTTCCGTTCTCGTCAACCGGAACATGACCATTGATCCGGGTGAAGGCGCTACTATCGTCCTGCCCTCCCTCAGAGGAGACAAGGCGGAATACAACGTCACCATTCACTGCGGGGAAAGCGCTGACCGTCAATCTCTCCAACACCGCCATGGACTCCATCTGCGCCGGAGAGGTCATCGGCAATGACGCCAATTTCATCAAGACGGGGGCTAAAAACCTGGTGCTGGGCGGCGGCTTTTCCACCAGCGGAGCTCTGGACGTACAGCAGGGGGGACTGGTGCTTTCCGGCGCTTCCAACACCATCGGGGAGCTGAAGATGAACGGAGGAACCTTCGGCGTGTCCCAGCTTGCCAGGGAGGAAGTCACAGCCGAGGTCGGAAAGCTGACCGGCACCCGGGGCTCCATCAATCTTCTCCATTCCACCCTTACTCTGACCGGAACGGACAATACCATTTCCAGCGGCCTCAAACTGGTAGGCTCCGGCACCGTCGCCCTGGCGGAAGGAAAGTCGCTTGCCTTTGACGGCAGCAACACCATTGGAGACGCCATCTACATTGACGGTACCCGGAACGGTACCCTGCACATCACCCAGGGAACGCTGGCCTTCACCAACCAGGCCCGGATGGAAATAGCTACGCTGGCCCTGGATTCCGCCGCTTCCACCCTGAACGCGGGAGCCACCCGGAACATTGTCATTCATTCCATTACGGGAGACGGTGTTCTGGCCGCCCAGGGCGGCCAAATCACCCTGGATACGGCCAATCCCCTCACGTGGAACGGAACTCTCCAAGGCACGGGCACGCTCAGCAAGAAAGGCGCCGGCGCCCTGACGCTGGGAAGCGCCGGAAACGCGGGGTTCCATCTGGATTCCACCAGCGGAGCCATCATCCTCGCTTCCGAATCCTCCGCCTACGGAGCCATGATGCTGAACGGAGGCGGCATTTCCATCTTCCATGCGTCCTCCACCACCCGTTTCTCCGGGCAGGAAGGCGCTCTAACACTGAATGACGCCACCCTGGAGATGAGCGGAACGGCCAATGTCCTGACGGAAAACGCCTCCATCACCGGCACCGGCATCCTGCGGCTGAACGCGGATTCCATGCTGGCCATCCGCAACGGCAACAAGCTGGACACGGACATCACTATTGCCGGCTCCGGCCTGCTGGCCGTCCAGGAAGGAACCTTCACCCTGTCCGGAAATGCCAGGTTTGACGGAGCGGCGGTCGCCGTGGGTCCGGAATCCGCTGCCGCCGCGCTGGACCTGGGCTCCACACGCAATTCCATGGTGGGCGGCCTGCTGGGGAAAGGCTCCGTGATCTTCAACAACGGGGAACTCGCCCTCCATGCGGAAAAATCCTCCGTTTTTTCCGGCTCCTTCCAGGGGAACGGCACAATCAACAAGGCGGGGAAAGCGGCATGGACCTACACCGGCGCGGGGTCAGACACCCTGAACCTCAACATTACGGAAGGGGAAGTGGCCCTGATCCGTGATTCAGCCAATCCCATTCTGCTCCATTCCCTGACGGTTGATGCCACCGGGACGCTTACGCTCGCCATGGCCTCCGCCGGAGCCGCCCATAATACCACGCTTCTCCTTAACGGAACAAGCCAGTTCATGAACGGTTCCACCATCACGCTCGTGATTAATCCCCTGCTGGCGCAGACCAATACTCCCTTCATTTCCACGGAAGACGGAGCCACGCTGACCATTCAGGGAGACCGCAACGGGACCACCCTCAATATTGAATCCAATGTCGCCGCGCCGGAAAGGATGCTGGAACTGGTTCTCTTTGAAGGGAACATGGTGGGCAGCTACCTCAATATCAACGCTTACGGCGCGCTGGGCACCTATTATTCCGAGCTGCATGCGGAAAACCGGGACGGCCAAATCGTGCTGACAGGAACCCGCAAGGCGGACAACGCCCTGCTCGCCACGGCTGATACCTCCAATTCCGCCGCCGGGGCCGTCCTGCTCTGGAACTGCGGGGAGATCAAGGACGGAACGGAGCTGAGCTCCCTGAACCGCGCCGTTTCCAACGCCTGGAACGACGGAGATTACGCGAGGGCCAACCGCCTTCTGAGCGCCTCCGCCGGAACGGCCATTCCCGGCATCCTGGCCGCGCAAAGGTCCGGCCTGCGGAGGGAAATGACCTTCATCCGCAACCGCGCGGAAACCATGGGCCTCAATCCCGACTACATTCAGGGAGACCTTCCCCAGGTGAACGGCTGGATTGAAGCCAACGGGGGCAGGGATTCCCTGGACGGTTCCAATGAAGGCAACGGTTTCACCCTTAACTCCTGGGGAGGCACCGCCGGGCTGGACGTCAACTGCTCGGAGAATTTCACTTTGGGCGCGGCCTTCTCCGCCAACTATGGGGATTACTCCTCTGACGGGGCTGATTCCGCCTCCGGCGACCTGGACACCTACTACGTGAGCCTCTTCGGCCACTACCGCCACAGGAAATGGGGCCACTCCCTCATTCTCTCCGGAGGCTGGTCGGATGCGGATATTACCCGCAGCGTACGCCATGAGCTGGGAAGCTACCAGGCCAGCTTCAGCACCACCGGCATGAGCTTCGGAGCCATGTATGAGCTCACTTATGACCTGGTTCTCAACAAACGCCGGACGGCCATCCTTCAGCCGGTCGCCAATGTCAGCGTCATGCACTCCTCCGTGGACGGCTTCAATGAAACCGGCGCAGGCGGAGCGGGACTCCGCGTGGATGACATGGATATTACCACCGGAAGCGTGGCCGCCGGTCTGCGCCTGAAAGGCGTTCTGGGTTCCAACCTGACCGGGCGTGATATCACGGGAGAATTCCGCGTTCTGGTTTCTCAGGACTTCGGGGAGGACAAGGCACAGGCCAACGTGGCCTACCTGGCCAATCCGGGCCTTGTCCAGACCATCAGGGGAGCCAAGCTCGGCCGCACCGGCGTCCAGCTGGGCGCAGGCCTCAGCATTCCCTGCTCCGACTACGGCGCCGTTTATGTGGACGGCAATGCGGATCTCCGCTCCGGAGACACCTCCATCGGCGGAGCCCTCGGCTACCATTACAACTTCTGATCCGGCTCAGGCCTGATTTGACAAGCGCCATGCCTGCATGTCCGGGCATGGCGTTTTCATTATCCGCGGCATCCACATCTCAAGCCGTCGTGCACGGGCGTACCACCTCCCAGGCTGTTTTTCCGGACGCAGGTGTTTCTCGTACGCCTTTGCGCCAGGCGGTTACCGTGTTACCGCCCCATCCGCAGGAATTCTCCTCTTTTTCCCCGTATTATTTTGATAAACATTGATAATGATTGTTATTTTATTTGAATTTCATGGTAACATAATTTATATTTATTAAAAATAACCTCTTCCCAAATTCATGGCTGAAAATTCAACATTCGAGGAACAGTGGACCCTTCTCAGGAAGGAAACGGGAATGGAAGACGCTCCCCTCCGGCAAAAGCTGGAACACTTCATTTTCCGGCAATATGGCCGGGTGGTTTTGGTGCATTACGTAAAAGCCTTGTCGGCCCTGGAACTCAGCCATCATTTCTACCTGCGGTTCCGCAGGCGGAGCCGTTCCGTGGCGGAACCTATTCTTTACTGGACCGTCCTTGCGGAAACAACCATCAACATGACGCTTGAAGGAGTAAAGGATGTCCAGCCGTCCATCACTCCTCCTGCACGTGCCGGTGTTACCTCCCAGCTCGACATGTTAAAAGACTGCTACCTCCTTTATTTGAGGGACCGGCAGCATCCCTGCTGGCCTCCGGCATCCCGCAGAAGCCGCATCATTCGGGACAAATGGAATGCGCCGGAGCTGGAAGCCTCCTATTTTCCCCGGCTGTGCCTGAAAAACACGGACTGCCACTATGCCAACGTCATGAACATACTGCTGGGGGAAACGCTGCACTTCCTGACTGCCCTCCAGCAAATCAGGGTCCACGGAAAAACCCTGCTGGAGCTTAAAAAAGAGCAGCATCCGGACGCTTCCCCGGACGGCGCTCCGTCTTCATCCCCTCGCAGCCCGGAACAACTTCCGTGCGGCAAGCGTTGAAGGCAGCCTCGCTTCTTCCGCCAGAGGGAAGGAAAGGCCGCCGGAACCCTACAGAATCAGCATGCAATCCCCGTAGGAGAAAAACCTGTACCGTTCCCGGATGGCTTCCAGGTAGGCTTTCATGACCAGCTCCTTGCCGGCAAAGGCGCTGACAAGCATGAGCAGCGTGCTCTGGGGCAGGTGGAAATTCGTGATCAGGGCATCCACCACCTTGTACTTGTAGGGTGGATAAATAAAAATGTTCGTTGACCCGGAGCACTCCCTTAACGGCAGTCCTTCCGCGGTAGCCACATGTTCCAGCACGCGAACGCTGGTGGTGCCCACGGCAATCACCCTCCCGGCCTTATTAATCGCCCTCGCGGTGGCTTCAGGCAGGAAAAAATGTTCCGTGTGCATCTGGTGGTCTTCAATCCTGTCCGCCTTCACGGGACGAAACGTTCCCACGCCCACGTGCAGCGTCAGAAAATCATGGGGAACGGCCGCCAGCAGCTCCGGCGTAAAATGCAGCCCGGCCGTGGGAGCGGCAATCGCCCCTTCATGCCTGGCGTAAACAGTCTGGTAGCGCTCCTTGTCGGACGGGTCGCTCTCCCGGTTCATGTAATGGGGAAGCGCCAGGCGGCCGTACTTTTCCTCATCCACCTCCCGGTCAAACCGGATGAGGCGGTAGCCTTCCCCGTCAATGCCTTCCACGGTGCCCACCGCATCACCGATGGAGACCGTACGCCCCAGCTTCATCTTGCGCCCGGGGCGCACCATGCACTTCCACAGCAGGGGGTTGAGCACCTCTGCACGCACCACTTCAATGGCGCCGTCATTGGAAAAATACCTTGCGGGAACCACCCTGGTATCATTCAGGATGAAATGGTCCCCTTCCCGCACATATTCCGGCAGGTCGCAAAAATGCCTGTGCTCAATCAGGCCGGTATCCCGGTGGATGACCATCATCCGGGAGGCGGCGCGGTCCGGGAGGGGGCGGTCCGCTATCAACTCTTCCGGCAGCGGATAATCAAAATCAATGGTGCGCACGGCCAAGTGCATTGCCACGAATCCGCCGAAAGGTCAATACCTTTAAACCATAGGTAACACAATTATATCTTTACCCTGCTTCGGTTAATATGGTATGGAAGGATACATGAACAATTTGCTGTTAGCAAACATCTCCAACGCCACCGCCTGGGGGACCATCCTGGTGATCGTCCTCGTCATCTTCCTGGTCATCTTCTTCGCCATCATCGCCAAATTCTTCAAGACATGGCTGCGCGCGCGCCTCGCGAAAGCCCCTGTCTCCATGAGCAACATGCTGGGAATGTGGCTCCGCAAAGTGCCCTACCCCCTGGTAGTGGACACCCGCATCACGGCGGCCAAGGCCGGACTGGACATCAGCACGGATGAACTGGAAGCCCACTTCCTGGCCGGCGGCGACATCGTGGACTGCGTCCTCGCCCTGATTGCGGCGGAAAAAGCCGGCATCCCGCTGAGCTATGACCGTGCCTGCGCCATTGACCTGGCCGTGAAAGGCACGTCCAAGACCGTGCTGGAAGCCGTGCGAACCTCCATCAACCCCCGCGTCATCGACTGCCCGAACCCCAGCTCCGGCCAGACGCGCCTGACGGCGGTGGCCCGTGACGGCATTGCCGTGGCAGTGCGTGCCCGCGTGACGGTGCGCACCAACCTGGACCTTTTCGTAGGCGGCGCCACGGAAGAAACGGTGGTCGCCCGCGTCGGGGAAGGCATCGTCTCCGCCGTAGGCTCCGCGCCCTCCTACAAGGGATGTTCTGGAAAAACCGGAGGTAATCTCCCGCACCGTGAGCGACAAGGGCGTGGACGCCGCCACGGCGTTTGAAGTGCTTTCCATTGACATTGCAGACGTGGACGTGGCCGGCAACGTGGGCGCGCGCCTCCAGGCCGAACAGGCGGAAGCGGACAAGCAGATTGCCCAGGCCAAGGCGGAAGTCCGCCGCGCCGCCGCCGTAGCCACGGAACAGGAAATGGCCGCCAAAACGCAGGAAATGCGCGCCAAGGTGGTGGAAGCGGAAGCCCAGATTCCCATGGCCATGGCGGAAGCCTTCCGCAACGGCAACCTGGGAGTGCTGGATTATGCCCGCTACCAGAACGTAGTGGCCGATACCAAGATGAGGGATTCCATTGCCAAGCCGGATGCTTCCCCCTCTTCCATTAAATAAATTCTCAGGCCACCGGAGAGACCGGATTTTCTCTCCGGTGGCCCTTCCTCCTTTATGGATTCACTGGCATACATGCTCGCCTCCGGCGGCGATGACGACAGCCTGAAGCTCTGGTTCTGGCTGATCGTGGGGGCGATCTTTCTCATCAAGAAAGTAATTGAGTTTTTGAAACCAAAAGAAAAAGATGAGGAAACGCCCGTCCTGGACACGGAAGACCATCATGAAAAACGCGTGAAGGAAGTCATTGCGGAAATGCGCCGGACCAATCCGCAGCCGCGGCAGCCACAGCCGGCACGGCCACAGGGTCCCGGCCGGCGCCCCCCCCCCGGTTCAGGCC
>OAWJ01001249.1_pt1 | contig 15099 bp, 9 predicted proteins | sample 1517021 | NCBI WGS metagenome assembly OAWJ01 (sample SAMEA2580121, study PRJEB22360) | human gut metagenome | biome: human gut; feature: human-associated habitat; material: faeces | place: Denmark | collected 2008/2010
CGACAGATCACGCGCCGACCGATACTGCAACATCGCCGGAAAACCGCCAATACAGATCGCAGCGACAATCAACAGCGCCGCAATCGCACGCATCGCCAGCGTTTTGCCGCGAGCGTGACGTCGTTGACGCATTTCGTCGGCAACGTCAATCGCCTCTTCGAACGACGGAAAGCGACTTTCCAACGAAAGTCGACCACCCATCGGAGCCTCTTCGGGTGACGGCCAACCACCGGCCAGCGGGTGGAACGTCGGTGCCGGCCAACGACCGTCATGCCATTCCGCCGTTTCCTCCATCTCACGCAACCGTGCCGTCACCCGACAAGCTTTCGCAGCACACGTTCCAGTTCGTCGATGCGCAACGCCTGTTTCGCGATCAATTCGTCGCATTGGTTGATGATGAGTTGCGCTTGGGCGAGCTTCGAAAGCGCATCCTGCGATTCCGTTGCCGACGATTGCGCATCATCGCGCATAAGATCATGATGCCGAATGACGCGCAGGTCGTCGCGGTCCACCCGCTTGCTGTTGCGGCGGTCTCGTTCCTCCTGCTTTTTCCAGCGTGCAATGCACCGCTCAATGCGTTTGTATCCGATGAGTTTCGGGTCGAGACCCGCCTCGCGGAAGATGGCGGCCGGCGATTCGCCCGCATTGTATCTGCATACCGGATATGCGACGCGCTCACGCTTTCCACTGCGGGAAGGCTGGCCAAATACGCGCGCTCCTTTGCGGTGAATTTTCCATCAACCATTCTTCCCTCCCCCTATATTGCCTAAACAGCTTGGTTCAGAATCGTATCGGAGCTTTCCCATTGGCACCCTCGTTAAAACCCTCGAATAAAGCCCACCCTTCCCCCAATGAAAAGAAGGAGTTCCATCTTCAAAACAAAACAGTTCCGCCATTTTGCACAGATAGTAACGCTCATAGAATTACCCCCCCCCCATAAAATTTACAAAAACTTAACCTTGCCCCAGAGTGCCCTTTGGCTCATCATGGGGCATCACGTCCTTGAACACCGTCATGCAGACTCACTAGGCTAGAAACATGACGCAAGAGCTCGTTTCATTGACTATCATCATGGCGGTGACGGCCGTCAGCCCGATTGTGGCGCAGCTGATTCCGGGAAGATTCATTCCGCAAACCGTACTGCTGCTCGCCGCCGGAGCCACGCTCGGCCCGTACGGACTGGGCATAATCGGAGTGAACGACGCCGTGAAACTCTTGAGCGAGCTCGGCATGGCGTTCCTATTCCTGCTCGCCGGCTATGAAATCGACCCGAAACGACTCGCCGGACATCAAGGCAAAGTCGGCCTTGTCACATGGATCATCACCTTGGGGCTCGCCGGACTCGTCGTGACCCTTCTTCCATTCTTCGCAAAGCAGGGCATCGACGGCATCGCCACGGTAATCGCGCTTACCACCACCGCTCTCGGCACGCTCATGCCGATTCTCAAGGAACGTAACCTCGAAGGCACCTCCATCGGCGACGCCATCATCTCGTACGGAACGTGGGGCGAACTTGGCCCAATCCTTGCCATGGCCATCCTGCTATCCACCCGAACCGGCTGGCAGACCATGCTCGTGCTCGGCGCGTTCCTTGCCATCTGCCTACTGTGCGCAATGCTACCCACGAAAGCACTGAAAACCGGCCATCGCCTGTACCGTTTCCTTACGGAAAATGCGAACACGTCATCGCAAACGCTCATGCGACTGACCACATTCCTGCTCATCTTCCTTGTCACCATTTCTGCACTGTTCGAACTTGACGCGGTGCTCGGCGCGTTCGCCGCAGGCTTTATCCTGCGTTACATCATTCCCGACGGCAGCAAGTCGCTGGAAATGAAACTGGAAGGCGTCGGCTATGGCTTCCTTATTCCTGTGTTTTTCGTGGTGTCAGGCGCCGCGATCAACGTGCGCGCCGTGGCAGGCCGGCCCGCGCTGCTCGTCGCGTTCATCGTAATGCTCATGCTGATTCGCGCGGTACCCGTATATGTTGCGCTATCGCTCGACAAACGCGAGAATCCGCTGTCATCGCATCACCGCGTCACCGTAGCGCTGTATTGCACGACCGCGCTGCCGATCATCGTCGCCGTCACGTCGCTGGCGGTGAAGGTCGGCACCATGCAAAGCGACACCGCGTCAACACTGGTCGCAGCCGGCGCGATTACAGTGTTCCTGATGCCGCTGCTTGGCTCGATCACATATCAGGTGGCCGACGTACATCCGGTCACCGCGGTTCGGGAGATTGCACACACACCATCCGATTGGCAGACGATCGTACGCGAACATGCGCAGGTGCGTGCGCTGCTGCACCATCAGGACCGGCTCAAGCGTTTGGCGGAAACGTTGGACGCACTGGAAGCGCATGGACACGGCGATGAGCATCGAGCCGAACTTGTAAAACGTGCGCGCCGCGAAATCGACCGGCAGCTGAAGGAACTCGGCCTGGACCCGCAGCTCACCACGCAACTGCCACACAACTACCGTTATCCGAAGAACTGAGACGCGAATCCGAGCCTTTCCGATAACTCTAACTGTCCGCTTCTGGTGAATCGGACAGTCGTCATTCCACAGACTTGAGCGAGCTGATGGGGTCGATACGGTCGAGGACGGGGTTGACAAACAGTTGCACAAGCAGCGCGAACATCATGGTCGCCACGACTGCGATCACGTAACTCAGCGGCTTGACCTCCACCTCGAAATAGAGCGACGGCATGTTGAGCGCCATGGTCAGCAGCCCGCCAACGAACCGGCCGAGCGGCAATCCCAGCACCACGCCCATGACGGTGAGGATCATCATCTCGCGATTCACATAATGGTGCACTTCACGGTCGAAAAAGCCGAGCACCTTGAGTGTAGCCATCTCGCGCACGCGTTCCGACACATTCGTATTGGCGAGAGTGAACAGCACCACAAGCGCCAAACCTCCGGCGAGCGCCACAATCAGCGCCACGACCGCGCCCATAAGATCGAACTTGAAACTGTCGGCCATGTGCGCGCTACTTACGGCTTTCACCACCGAGCTGTCCTTTTCGAGCGATTGAGCATAGTCAGTTTGCGATTGGTCAGAGCCGGAAAGTTTGGCATACATGGCATTCCAGGTCAGCGATTTCGTACTTTGCACGTCCGATTCTGCAGAAACGGACACGTTGGATACGAAGGATTTGCCGAACAGCTTGGCATAGTAGGTTTCGCTGATGTACACGTCCGATCCGATAAGATTGCGATTCACCGCGCTCACTTTCGCAGTGGCCTGCACGCCGTCGCCGTTGGTCAATCGCACTTTGCTTCCGGTGGCGATGCCAAGCGAGCTTGCCGCCGACTGCGCCACTATCACACCATCGTCGTCCAGCTTCAGCGAGCCTTTCCCGCCGATACTGGACGTGCCCAATATTCCGGAATGCACCGGCTGCAACGTGACCATTTTGCCCAGGTCGGACAATCGCTTTTCCGGCACTGCAACCAGCTGAATACTTTCACTGCCGACACTGCCACTGCTGTCGCCGCTGCCAGAATCGCTCTTCCCAACAGCCATATCACCTGATTCGATACGCACGTTCATCGTGGACGTGGTACGACCGTCCGACGCGACTTTGGCGCGCATTTCGTCCGCGTCCGAATCGCCAGAAACCACCATAAGATCGTATTGGTAAACGTCACGATATTGCTTGATACCAAGGTCGGCCACGGTGTCATTGATGGCTAGGCCGCAGACGATGAGCGCGGTGCAGCCGGCAGTGAAAGAAGGCCATGCGCGGGTTCCCCCGGGCCACCCCGCCGATCGTCATGATAAGGCGCGACTTGAAGCGGAAAATGTTGCGCGCGGTCACTTTGCTGAGGAATCCCATACGATTCCAGACCGGCTTGATTCGTTCCAGCAGAATACGTGAGCCGGCACGCGGCGCTTTCGGCCGCATCAGCGCGGCGGGCGTCATGCGCATCTCCTGCACGCACGCGTAAATGGTGGCGGCGAGCACACCGACCACGAACAGTGCGATGCCCAGCGAACCGTACAGCCAGTCGTATTCCAGTCGCACGCCAGGCATCACATACATGCCCTCCAAAACAACCAGAAGGAACGCCGGAATTCCAAGGAATCCGACAAGTAAGCCAAGCCCCCCGCCGATGAGACACGCCAGCAGCGCGAACAGCAGATAGCGCGACGCCACCGCAAGACGCCCATAGCCAAGCCCCACGTAGGTGCCGATGAGCGAGCGGTCCTCTTCGACCATGCGCGCCATGGAAGTCAGGCTCATCATCACAGCGACCACCAGAAACACGATCGGGAACGCGTTGCCGAGCGATTGGATGGAATCAAGGTCGGATTTGAGCGCGCTGAATCCACCGAGCGACTGCCGATCCTGCACATACCAGCGCACTTGCGGAATACTGGTTTTAAGCTCGTTTTCTTTGGTTTTCAGCGTTTGTTCGGTTTGCGCTTTCTGCTCGTCCAATTGCGATTGCGCCTGGTCGAGCCGCTGCTTGGCATGCGCAAGTTCGGGGGTTGCGGCGATGATGGTTTCACGCATTGTTTCACGCGTGGTTTCGTTGAGTTGGGTGGAATCCATTGCGCCGGTTGCACCGGCTTGCATGCTCATGATTTGGTCGACCTGCTGGTCGAATTGCCGACGATTCTCGTCGATTTGCGATTGCGCTTCCGCGAACTTCTTGTCGGCTTCCGCACGCGTGGCGGCAATCTGCCTGTTGCCCACGTCGAGCAGCTCCTGCCAGCGGACCTTCTGCCGGTCGGTTTTCACGGCGTCATCGATGCGGTCGGTCACCTGTTTGACGGTGTTTTCATACGATTCGTCGAACGTGTTTTCGTTGGCCGAACCTTTGACGAGCAGCGTGGCGGACGTGTAGAGGGTGCCGGTCACGCCGTCGGACGGAGCGAAGAACGTGTAGTCGGTGGCAGCGGTGGAACGAAACGAGGTCATGGCGGAATATCCGTCCGGATTGCTTAGATTCTGCGGATCGAGCACCACGCCCACGATGGTGAGCTTGGTCGGGAAGCTTGGTGCCTTATCTTCAGCACCCTGAGTGTCCGATTCACCAGAATCGGACACTGAAGTAGCGGAAGAAGAGGATTCGGGGGCTACGGTGAGGTGGCTGTCAATCTTTTTGCCGGAATCGCGGATAAATTTACGGGTTACTGCGATTTCGCCGGCTTTCTTCGGCAATCGCCCTTCCTGCACGTACGGCCAGTCAATACCGTTCGCACCGATTTCCTGCATGGTCGCCGATTTGCGGCCGCCCAAATCGAACGTCACTTCCTGTGACCGCTCCGCCTGCACCTTCGCTACACCGCGCACCTTGCGTAACGCGGCAATATCGTCATCCGTCAATCCTGCGGTAGACAGCACCTGAATATCGTGCAATCCTTGGGCGTCGAAAAAACGATCCGTCGCAAGAAAAGCATCTCGGCAGCCCGCGTAAATGCCGGTAAGCACAGCCACGCCAAGCAATGTAATCATGGCGATTGAGACGAATCGCTTCCACGCATGCAACCACATACGCACCATGTCTTTGACGAATGCCATGACGACCTCCAGCCCCGCAGCGTTCAAGCAGCACCAACCATCGCTCTCACAACCTTCATTTTATTGGACTATCGAACTATTGAACACTATGAAACCGAATCCACGCGCTACAGCTACAATCGGGGAAGACGCGCCATGCCAAAAACCATAGGCGCGTCACCTACCACTACTGCCGAACGCAACATCGCCAAAATCGCCAAACTTTTGCTGAATTTGCTGAATTTGCCGAATTTGCCGAATATTGCTGAGGCACCCAAGAAGAGGAAGCATTCATGAGCGACGCAACCGTTGCGAAGAAACCGCGCGAAACCGACGATGTGCCGGTTCCGCCGACGCTGCGCAAGTCTTTGAAGAATCGTCATATTCAATTGATCGCATTGGGCGGCGCGATCGGCACCGGCCTGTTCTATGGTTCCAGCGAGTCGATTCAGCTGGCGGGCCCGGCCATTCTGCTCGCCTATCTGATCGGCGGTCTGGCGATTTTCCTGATCGTGCGCGCACTGTCTGAAATGGCGGTCGAGGATCCGAAGGCGGGCGCGTTCAGCTATTACGCCACGCAGTACTGGTCGAAGCGCGCAGGCTTTATTTCCGGCTGGAATTACTGGTTCAACTACGTGCTCGTGGCCATGGTGGAGTTGGCCGTGGTTGGCTCGTTCGTGAATTACTGGTTCCCGAACATTCCGAAGTGGGTGTCGGCGGCGGTGTTCCTCGTGGCGATCGCGGCGCTGAATCTTATGGGCGTGAACAAGTTCGGCGAATTTGAATTCTGGTTCGCCATCATCAAGATCGTGGCCGTGCTTGCCATGATTTTCGGCGGTTTGTATGTGATCATCGCGAATGTGCCGACCGCTTCGGGCATTCGCGCGTCGTTCGCCAACTGGTTCACCGTTGACGGCGGATTCCTGCCGCATGGCCTGATGTCTCGCAATGCGGACGGCACGTGGACAGGCTTGCTGATGGCGCTGGTCGTGGTGATGTTCAGCTTCGGCGGCACCGAACTCATCGGCATCACCGCGGGCGAGACCGAAAATCCGCGCACCACCATTCCGAAGGCCACGAACGGCATTATCTGGCGTATTCTCGTGTTCTACATCTGCGCGCTCGGCGTGATCATGGCCGTGGTCCCGTGGAGCACGATCGACGGCAATTCCAGCCCGTTCGTGCAGATTTTCGACTCGGTGGGCGTGCATGCGGCCGCCGGCATTCTGAATTTCGTGTGCTTGACCGCCGTAATGAGCGTGTACAACTCTGGCCTGTACGCGAACTCGCGCATGTTGTATTCGTTGGCGAAGCAGGGCAATGCTCCCGCGTATCTGGGCCGCCTGAACAAGCGCGGCGTTCCGGTCGGTGGCGTGATCACGTCGGCCATCATTATTGCGATCGCCGTGGTGGTGGTGTTCGTGTGGCCTGATTTCGCGTTCAATTATTTGATGTCGATCGCCACGATCGCCGCTGCGATTAATTGGATCATGATTATGATTACGGAAATTAAGTTCCGTCGCGTTGTCGCCGCCGGCGATGGTCCGAACAATCTGAAGGGATTGAAGGGCCAGGAAGCGCTTGACAAGCTCGCTTTCAAGCTGCCGTTCGCCAAGGTGACGCCGTATTTGGTGATCGCGTTCATGCTGCTGGTCGTGGTGCTGATGTGCTTCTCCGCAAGCTATCGCATCGCCGTAGTCGCCGGTGTGATTTGGCTGGTCGTGCTGTTCGCCGCCTATCAGATCACACAGAAGCGCGCCTGAAGTCGTAAGGCAACAATGCGCCTGTGCCTCAAGCGAGGGGCACAGGCGCTTTTTGTTTCAGATTTCAGATTCTGATTTTCAATCCGTAATTCCCGCTTTTTCGTTGCGCATTCCGTGATCTTCACGTTTCAAATTCCAAATTTCGCTTCCGTATCGCAGTTGACTCGCCAAACTTAATCGCTTAGGCTTTTCTTAAGCTTGACGCCATACGATGTTGGTCGAGCATCGGCAAGCGGGATTACCGCAGCAAATGCGCAATCACGATTTTTTAACTCATCGTCGCATCTTATTCCCCTGCCGGGGCGGGACCGGTCGAAGCGCGGGCACGCAATTCGTACGACTCTTCCATCAGATGCCCCCATACGCTCGCAGCATAACGCATTTGTATTTGATTCGTATTTGACTGACGTGCGATCAGCAGGATTTCAGTCGCAATACAAAGCGTGCGATTGCAGCACATTATAAGCACAGCAATCGCACGCTATTCATTGTCAACTATCGACAATCATTCAACGTGATTATTCAACGTGATCAGAGTCGGTGTGATCGGTCAGGTCTAGCTTGAATGGGTGAGCAGGCAGATTATTGTCATTAAACAACGGTGCCGGACCCCAATTACGCCATGCGTAACGCATCATAACCGGTTGCGGCACTTTCGGCGTGGCCAACGTAATCGTGCCAATACTGCGGCTGTTGATCGGAATACCGAATTCCGTAGCGTTGTAATCGACCACATTGACCTTCGCGTTGACCAGATCGTCAATATCGCAATCCACGAAAATCGCGGCGTAGGCCGGATGGAACACGCCATCGGCACCGGCAAGCTCGAAACCGGAATGTTCCGGCAAACGCACCAACGAAGGCAGGCTCTTGGCGAGCTCATCGCCGAAACTGTCGGGCGTAGTACCGCTGAAATGCAGGCCGTGCGCGTACCGGAAGAACAGACGCACGCGACCGCCTTCGTCGCAGCGGAAGCCCAGCACAGTCGGACCATACACCGGAATACGGCTCATACCATACACTTGGTGAAGTGCACAATTGCCTAGACGCTCGCCGGGCGTGCGCTTATCAACCGGGTGAATATTGTTGTATTCACCGCAATCCATGGTGCAGATGGCGAACACGTTGTCGATGGACTGCGCGGCATCCCACTGGGCTTCGCGCAGCACCGGCCACAGCATCGAATCACCGTCGCTCTCATCGACCGTCTTGTCGATCCATTGCGGCAACTGCACGATCAGGAACGGTAGGCTTTCACTCCACAGCGCACGCCATTCACCAATCATCATGCCCAGCAGCTCACGATAGGAATCGCAATACGGCTCGTCTTCCTCGCCCTGATACCACAGGAATCCAGCCAAGGAATAGGGCACAATACGCTCCAGCATGGCATGGAACGGACCAGTCGGACGCCACTGTGAAGTCGGCGTCATCGGTGGCGGCCACGGACATTCGCCATACTGTTGGGTGAGCGTATCCCACGTCACATCAGGATCGGCTTCACGAGCTGCAGCAATCGACGCATTCCAAGTATCAGAACGCGACTGCCATTCGCTATACTCCAAATCGAACTGTCCCTGCGTTTTACCGGCGACCGCCTGCTCGTAGCGAGCAAGATAAGCACGCCCGGATTCGCTGGAATTCAGCGCATCCTCGCTCATCCAACAACTAATCGACGTACCCCCGATATAACAGTCGATAATGCCGATTGGAAGGTCGGAATCAAGTTCATCACGCAGTTTTCGCGCAAAATAGTACGCTACAGCACTCATCACGCCACTGTTTTCGGGCGATGATTCCTGCCAACTTGCCGCATGTTCGGCATTGCGATTAATCACGCCGGTTTTCGGCACATTGTAGAAACGCAGGAGCGGATCAGCGCAGCTTTCGAGGGCTTCCTCGGCGTTTTCACTGTTGCGCAGCTCAAGTTCCATATTGCTTTGCCCGCCGGCAAGCCACACTTCACCGATCAGCACGTCGTAATATTCGATGAAATCGTTGCCTGCGGTAACGCGCAGCGTGTAAGGTCCGCCTTCGGGTTGCGCGGGCAACATAACACGCCACGGAGAAAAGCCGTTCTTGATTTCTTTGGAGGCGTACGCGTGCGCCTGCACGATCACGGAACCATCGAAATCGCGTATTTCCGCCGAAACCTCAAGTCCGGCGCAATCGGCATTCAACGCACCGAACACGGCAATGGGTTTGTTACGTTGCAACACCATATGCGAGGCGAAAATCGCGGCAACGTGCAGAACTCCTGCCGTGCTACGGTCATCGATGGGTTCAACCGATGTTGTCATTTCAGAACCAAGAGCAGGACCAGTCGCAGTGACCATGACATCTCTTCCTAATCAAAAATCCCTACGCGTTGTATCCTATGCCACCTTCCCGTCAAAATACATGAAACTTGCCGTTGCCGCGACGGATTTTTACGGTTTCGCGGCTCACTTTGTGGACCAGACACGCTGCAAGATGGAGGCTCCGGTAGGATAGACCCCAGTTTGCAGGACAAAATCCATGCATGAAAACACGAATTTCATCTGCGAATGGTAGAAACCCGAACGCTTTTCCAAGCGTTCACCCCACTACATAAAAGGAGTGCCAAGTACAATGGCTGCACAAATCTGGTATGAGAACGACGGCGATCTCTCGGTCCTCGAAGGCAAGAAGGTTGCCATCATCGGTTACGGTTCCCAAGGTCACGCCCACGCGCTGAACCTGCGCGATTCCGGTGTGGACGTCGTCGTTGGCCTGCGTCCGACCTCCAAGTCCGTTGAGCACGCCAAGGAGCAGGGTCTGGAAGTCAAGTCCGTTCCGGAAGCCGCTGCTGAGGCCGACATCATCATGATCCTGGCTCCGGATCAGTACCAGCGCACCATCTGGGCCAACGACATCGAGCCGAACATCAAGCCGGGCGCTGCAGTCGCATTCGCCCACGGCTTCAACATCCACTACGGCTACATCAAGCCGTCCGAAGACCACCCGGTCTTCATGGTCGCTCCGAAGGGCCCGGGCCACATCGTGCGTCGTGAGTACGCCAACGGCCGTGGCGTCCCGGTCGTCGTGGCCGTGGAGCAGGATCCGCGTGGCGACGCTTGGGACATCACCCTGGCTTACGCCAAGGCTCTGGGCGCTCTGCGTGCAGGCGCCATCAAGACCACCTTCACCGAGGAGACCGAGACCGATCTGTTCGGCGAGCAGAATGTGCTGATGGGTGGCGTGAACAAGCTCGTTGAAATGGGCTTCGAAGTCCTCACCGACGCCGGTTACCAGCCGGAGATCGCCTACTTCGAGGTCTGCCACGAGTTGAAGATGCTCGTCGACCTCATGAACGAAGGCGGCCTGAACAAGGCCCGCTGGTCCTGCTCCGACACCGCCCAGTACGGCGACTATACCAACACCTGCATCGACGAGCACGTGCGTGAGCGCATGCAGTACCACCTGAAGCGCATTCAGGATGGCTCCTTCGCCAAGGAGTTCATCGATGATCAGGACGCAGGCGCTCCGAAGTTCAAGCAGCTGCAGGAGGAGTACGGCAACGTGCGCATCGAGACCGTTGGCCCGAAGCTGCGCGCCATGTTCTCCTGGAACAACGGCAAGGATGATGACGCCGACATGGCCACCTTCACCGGCAAGATCGCCCGTGGCTGAGTGACTTAGGGCTTCGCTTGATCGGGATTCCGATCAAGCGGCCTCGGTCCATCGGAATCCGGTCAATTGGTCCCGATGGACCGGATCGCAAGCCTCAATTACCAATGGAAGGCCGTCGCCCGTTTGTGGGTGTCGGTCTTCCTCTATTTTCAGAAGATTTCACGGTTTTGAGGTTTCAAGGTTCCGAGATTCCAGAACCACGGTTCCAACGAATAACCCCGTACTCGAAAAAATGCGATCGTCGCCACCAATCCCCGGCTAACACAGGCAAGGGGGCCTTGAATCGACAGAAACCAGAAGAAACCATACCCCCATACGCGAAAAAGTCGAGAATCGCAAGCAAAACCGGAGATGATACAGAAACGGGGGCATCAAATCACCAAAAACAGCATGAACCATACCCCCATGCGCGAAAAACCCGATTCATCACACCAAACACCTGTCAGCGCGGCAAAAGGAGCCAACACAACGCAAAAGACCGCCGTCCGAACGAATCGGGCGACGGTCTTAATGCTTCAGATTCCGGCTCTCAGCTCGGAATCAGGCGATCTCACTGAACCTGGGTACGAGCGATCTTGCCATTGAAGGACTCGGCCATATCGGCATCAGCGTCCACCTGGTTGTTCCAGGAGAACATGGCGCGCAGCTTCGGACCAACGGTCTCCAGGTGCGGGTGGCTGTACTCTTCCTGCAGCTGCTTGAACTTCGGAGCGCCAGCGGCCTGATCATCCATGAACTCCTTGGCGAAGGAGCCATCCTGAATGCGCTTGAGCTGGTACTGCATGCGCTTCTTGGTCTCTTCGGTGATGACGGTGGAGGTGTAATCGCCATACTGAGCAGTGTCGGAGCAGCTCCAACGAGCCTTGTTCAGACCGCCTTCGTTGGCCAGATCCACCAGCATCTTCAGCTCGTGGAACACCTCGAAGTAGGCGATCTCCGGCTGGTAGCCAGCCTCGGTCAGCACGTCGAAGCCCAGATCGCACAGGTGGTTGATGCCACCCATGAGCACGTCCTGCTCGCCGAACAGATCGGTCTCGGTCTCCTCGGTGAAGGTGGTCTTGATGGCGCCTGCACGCAGAGCGCCCAGAGCCTTGGCGTAAGCCAGGCACAGCGGCCAGGTCTTGCCATCCGGATCCTGCTCCACGGCCACGACGACCGGGACGCCACGGCCGGCGGCGTACTCACGACGCACGATGTGGCCCGGGCCCTTCGGAGCGACCATGAAGATCGGGTGGTCCTCGGACGGCTTGATGTAGCCGTAGTGGATGTTGAAACCGTGAGCGAAAGCCAGAGCAGCGCCCGGCTTCAGGTTCGGCTCAACCTCTTCCTTGTAAACCTTAGCCTGGTACTGGTCAGGCAGCAGAATCATGACCACGTCGGCTTCGGCGACGGCCTCGCCGACCGGCTTGACTTCCAGGCCCTGCTCCTTGGCGTAATCCACGGACTTGGAGGTCGGACGCAGGCCAACGACGACGTCCACACCGGAATCGCGCAGGTTCAATGCATGAGCGTGACCCTGAGAACCGTAACCAAGGATGGCCACCTTCTTGCCTTCAAACACAGACAGATCGGCGTCCTTTTCGTACCAGATAGTTGCTGCCATGATTGGCGCTCCTTTTATTTTCTTTTATCGCTTCGGGATCGTACTTTTCCCGAAAAAATTTCGATTTCTGTTACTTGTTCGGTTGTTGCAACGGCTTGTGATTCCTAGGATGTTACTCCCCCCGGATTGTGTCCGAGAAATCACACCGCCTCTCCTGCGGAACCGTTCTAGTCCCGTTTTCTTTATATTGGTTGCTGACGTTCACATAGTGGTTATGTTTTGCGTCAAACGCTTTTTGTGAGGGCTTCGGCGATTCCACCCGGGCACCGCCGAGGCCCCCCACGGACATCACTTGGTGAAATCGACGTCCTTAGTTTCCTTGCAGCTCAGCACCGCAACAAGGCAGCACACGGCCATCACGCCGAGATACAGACCGACGGAGTGCACACCCCAGTGGTGGGACAGCCAAGTGGCGATGGTCGGCACGAATGCCGCGCCGACGATGGCGGCCAGGTTGTAGCCGATGGCCGGGGCCGAATAACGCACGTTGGCGTCGAACAGCTCCGGCAGGAACGCGCCGATCGGACCGAATGCGGTGCCCATCAACGCGAAGCCGATGCACAGGAACAGCAGGTTGGCGGCGAAGTTACGCTGGCCGACGACCGCCGGATCAAGCAGGAACGGGAAGAGCAGCGCGAATGCCACGAGGCAGCAGGACGAGATGACGATCACGCGCTTGCGGCCGAATTTATCGGCGTTCACGCAGGAAATGACGATGAACGCGGCGAACACACAGATGGCAAGCATCAGCATGAGCAGGTATTCACGATTGGTGAAACCAAGGTTGCCGCCGCCCTGCTCGACGGTTTTGGTGCCCCAAGCGAGGGACCAGGTTGCCAGCGTGTAGAACAGCGTGTAGGTGACGGCCACCAGGAACGTGGCTTGGATGACTTCCTTCCAGCTCTTCTTGAACACTTCGGTCAGCGGAGACTTGACGACCTTCTTCTGTTCCTGAGCCATGCGGAAGATCGGGGTCTCCTCCATCTGCACGCGCACCACAAGACCGACGATCACCAGCACTGCGGACAGCAGGAACGGCACACGCCAACCCCATGCCAGCATCGCATCGTCATCGTTGAACGTTTCCAACAGGAAGTAGGTGCCGTTAGACAGGAAGAAACCGATCGGAGCACCCAATTCCGGGAAGGAGCCATACAGCGCACGCTTGTCTTCCGGAGCGTTCTCGGTGGCCACCAAAGCGGCACCCGACCATTCGCCGCCCAAACCGATGCCCTGCACGAAACGGCACAGGCACAGCGCTGCGACAGCCACAATGCCCCACTGGCTATAAGTCGGCAGGCAGCCGATCAGGAACGTGGCGACACCCATGGTCAACAGCGAAACCACCAGTGTGGTCTTGCGGCCCATGCGGTCGCCGAAATGGCCGAACACCAAGGATCCGAGCGGACGTGCAATGAACGCGATGGCGAAGGTCAGCAGGCTGGCTAGCAGCGCGACGGTCGGATTGGTGGTGTCTCCGAAGAACACCTTCGGGAAATAGTTCGCAGCGGCGGTGCCGTATGCGTAAAAGTCGTAGAACTCGATGGCGGTGCCGACCATGGAAGCGGCGATCACGGTTTTCACCGAATCGCGCACCATTGCCTGCGCTTTACCAGCGGCTGCTTCGACTGCACTCATTGGATTACTCCTGTTACGTCTGTCATGTGCTACCGGCTCCCAGCATGCGCCGATAACGTCTTTCTTCTATTCTCTTGTTGCAGTCTTCATTTCGTTGCCTTACGCCTTGTGGGCGGCAACAAAAAGGCCCCGCAGTACGCAGGGCCATCAACGTGTGTGTTTTGCGCGCCTCAAACCCTGCCTCCGTTGGCGAGGGATTGAAGCTGCATTGCTCGAATCAGTCCGCCAACGAAAGCGGAATAATAATTCGTGCGGACAGCAGTACGCGTGCAACCATTCCGTTCATCGTGGCGAACCTCCTTTCGCAAAGTCTTGTATTCGGCGGGCGATCCGCTCGAACTAAGCCGTAAAGATAAGCGCGTCCACGTACCCTTTCTACTAAAGGTTCACTATATGGACGCGCAATTTTGAATTTGATATTCGTTTTTCGGATTATCTCAGATCATCCAAATCATTTCAGCAGCAACGTCAGCACGCCCGCAACAGCCATGCAACCGGCGGCAACAGCGAAAATCAGCAGATACTCGCCAGTCACCGCAATCGCAATCGCGCAAACGACAGCGCCAATCAACGAACCGAACGTATTCGCCAAACTGAACGCGGCCAACGAACGACCAACGGAACGCACATCCGGCAACGTCGCAAGATTCAACCCTTGGCTCACGCCGTCATACACCACATACGCGAAACCTGCAAACAGCGCATACAACGCGACTGCCATCGCTCTATCGATCGGTGTCAACGGAAGTACTACAGCAACCACAAACAACAGGCAGGCGGCAATTGCGGGAATACGGGAATCCTTGAAAGCGCGGGCGATACGGCCAAGCAGAAGCGCAGCCAACAGCGAGCCGACGAACGCGGCAACGGCCATCACCGACATAACCGCAGCCGCTCCGGACAAACCAAACATGGCGACCTGCGAAACATC
>OAWJ01001261.1_pt1 | contig 14982 bp, 11 predicted proteins | sample 1517021 | NCBI WGS metagenome assembly OAWJ01 (sample SAMEA2580121, study PRJEB22360) | human gut metagenome | biome: human gut; feature: human-associated habitat; material: faeces | place: Denmark | collected 2008/2010
CTCAACTTGCTGTTCGTTGTCCAAACTGATATTCATATCTTCCTCGATGATAGGCAGCCGAAACCTAATGGATTTCAGCCACTGGCCATTGGGCTGACGCTCCGGGTAGATCTGAATTTCCGAGATCAGTTCCTCAATCAGCTGCCGTTTCTCTCTGTCATCCATCTTTCCATAGAGTTGATCGAAGTAGATCAGAACCTTGTAGATATTATCACCAGTCAGCTTTTCTGCCTCAATAGCCTGTTTCTTGGCTCTGGCTGCAATCAGCAGAGATTCCAATTCTTCAATCTTATCATACATCCCATAGAGCCGATCATCAAGGTCTGATTTCCGCTTGCTGTAATGCCGGTCGTCTGGGTCAAGAGAGTCGATTTCTTCAATTAGCTTGGATTTGGTGGAATAAGCCTGACGAAGCTGCTTTTCATAGTTGCTGATTTCCTGCTCAATCACCGTGGTATCGACTTTCATGTTGATCTTTTCCTGCATCATCGCTGCAAATTTGGGATTGCTGACCAGCTTGCAGATTACCTCTGCCACAGCATCGTCCAACAGCTCTTTCCGAATTTGCTTCTTGTAATCGCATTTATGCCCACGGGTCATAGAGCGATGTTTGCAGCCATAGTAGTAGAAATCCTTGTATTTGCTGCCGTCCGCTTTCCGTTTCACGCACTTATTACCATACATTCCAACACCGCATACGGGACATTTTACAATGCCGGACAACAGGTGAGTGCATTCGTTTTTCCCTTTGTTGACATGTTCATACCGTTTGGCTTGAGCAGCCAACTTGACCTGTGCTGCCTGCCATACATCCTCCGGGATAATGGCCTCATGCAGACCATCCACCAACAAGAAGTTTTCCTGTTCTACCAAACGGTACTCGTTTCTGGTCCCATGCACCTTTTCAGTTTTTCGTCTGCCATAGGCGATTTTGCCGCAGTAAACCGGATTTTTCAGAATCATGCGGATCAGGCGGGCATCAAAAAGAGGATTTTTCCCGTTCTGGCGCTGGACTTTGCTGATCCCATGATTTTCAAGATATTTTGCGATCCCATTTGCGCCAGAATCGGTTGTGACATACTGCTCATAGATGGTGCGAATCGCCGGAGCTTCCTCCTCGTTGATTTCCAGCTTGCCATCCACCAGTTTATAGCCGTAGGGGGCAAAGCCGCCGTTCCACTTACCCTCTCTAGCCTTTTGGATACGACCTTCCATGGTTTGAACACGGATGTTTTCACGCTCAATTTCCGCCACTGCCGATAGGACGGAGATCATCAGCTTTCCCGCATCTTTGGAGGAATCAATACCATCCTCCACGCAGATCAAGTTGACGCCAAAATCCTGCATGACCTGTAAGGTGGAAAGGACATCCGCCGCATTTCTGCCAAAACGGGACAGCTTGAAGACCAGAACAAAGGAAACGCCATCCTTGCCGGTTTTGATGTCCTCCATCATCTGGTTAAATTGCGTACGGCCTTCAATCGATTTACCGGATTTTCCCGCATCCTCATATTCGTGAGCAATCTCATAATCATTAAATTCTGCAAAAGCTTTCATGCGAGATTTCTGGGCATCCAGCGAGTAGCCGTCAATCTGCATGGCGGTAGACACTCGCGTATAGGTATAAACTTTTATCTTTTCTTTCGCCATGGTCCTTCCTCGCTTATACTGCTCAACAGTTCCGTATGTGTTTTCCAAGGGAAGCATTTCTTCCCTTGGAAAATGTGTTTGGACACTTATCTCACGATTATTGTATCATGCTGCTTTTGACGTTTCAATATTTTCTTTGCAAACATTTTTATCTGTGCCGCGGTTTGTGATTTTATCCTCGGGGGACACCGGATCAGGCAAAGAATCTAAGTCCAGCTCCCCAGCATGTTTTTCAATCATATTTGCCAGTAAAACGGCGAAGCCGTTCCACTCATCTATCATAGGCATTTATCCTCCATCTGTCCGATTTGTGCATGTACTCCGCCAGCACTTCTTTTGGGATACGATCCAGCACAGCAACGGCGTCTGCATAGTCCCGCCGCAGCTTGGCATCGGCCAGCTGCTTCAAAGTGCTTTCTTGGGTAGCTTTCTTCAGGGATTGCACCAGCTGAGCATTCTCTTGTTTCAGCTTTTTGTTCTCCACAGTGGTTTCCGTAAATGACACCTGATACTTCTTCATAGTGCTGTGCATCTGCTCCACCGCCGGGATATACTTGTCCAGCAGAGCTGCAATCTCGGCAGCTCTGCTTTTGGCGTTAAATGCTCCAATACCGGACAGCAGTTCCTCCAACTTGGCTTTTTGCTTGGTCAGTCGGGTCATCTCTTTGAACACTCTGGGCGGGATGTGGTCACGTCCGGTCTGGCTCGCACTTTCCCCACGCTCCAGATCCGGGTATTTGCGCACCATGTGTTCCCAGAACTTGTCCTGCCACTGGGTCAGTTTTTTCTTATTGCCCACAATCTCCTTGGCGCTGAGCCTACCATCCGCAGTCAGCGGGACAAAAGAAAGGTGCATATGGGGCGTTTTCTCGTCCATATGCACCACAGCAGATATGATAGTTTTAAGGTCTTGGTTTTGCTGGATAAATGTCAGCGCCTCTTGAAAATAGGCTCTGATCTCGGATTTTTTCTTCCCTTGAAAGAACTCCGGCGTGGCAGTTACCAGGGCTTCCACGACTCGAACACTGTCTGACCGGGTACGGCAACCGGCTTCTTTGATCTGCCGCTCAGCCTCCGCACGATATTTTCGTTGCGGCTCAATCAGATGGAAATTGTACTTGCTCCTGCTGATGTCCACATCGGGGTTGCTGGCATATTTCTCTTTGGTTCGCTCGTTGTGGGCTTCAATGTTCCCAATTTCCGGTCCCTTGTACTTGGCGAATCGGAGAATGGCATATTGCGGCTTGCTCATACTCTGTCCCTCCGTTTCTGCCAGATAATGTCGTATCCCAGCACGTCGGCCAGCTCCACGACCTCCTTGTAGCGAATAGATTCCCGCTGGAGCTTGGCTGACAGGTTGGAAACACTGTCCGACCAGTCGTATTCCTCATGGAGCCGGTCAACTACCTCCTGCATGGTGTATCCGGCTCGGACGATCTGCGCTTTGATCTCGTTGCGTACCGTCATCATCAAAAATCCTCCTAAATTTACTTGATAAAAAAGCGAAGCCGGTACGCCCTCTGGCATAGCCGCTTCGCTGCGTCGTGAAAAATTCTCTTGTCAACAAATCCGTTCAGAATTGCCGGTGTGATGTCCTGTCCGTAAGCCGCACCTTCCGACTTTCCCGTTCCGTGTGACTTGGCTTGAAACCGTGCATTTCCCCATGATTCCATGCACCCGGTTCGCTGGTTCGAGAAGCACGGTTTCGTAAAATAATTTCTGCCAATCGTCAAATACTTTCCGGTTCTCACTTGCCTTGATTTACCCCTCCAATTTTGCCGGTAATTTTGAGCCATAACCGCCGAATTGCTATAAAAGGGAGAACAGCGGTCAATCACTGCGTACGTACGTACACATCGAATCACCAGAAAACACCGACATATTGTTTCTCACCAGCACCTCGATGCCCAGAAAGCCGCGCACCCGCCGTCCGGCGGCATTGGTCACATTGTTGCAGTATTCCAAGTTGTACCGGCTCTGGCAGGCAATCAGGGCTTCGCTGAAGCTGCGGGGTTTCAGGGCGGGCAGATTATTTTCGGTGCAGTAAATCTGGTATGCCTCATACAGCTCTTTAGAGCTGGCAGATAGATCGGCTTTCAGGCGAACATACCCGTCAGAATCCAAAAAATCATACACATTGTTGTTGTCTCGTTTGACTGCCTCCCGGTTTTCTCTGGTGCGGTCACTTTCGGTAAACTTGAAATTGTTGGCGGCCAGCCGCTGCAATCCCTCAAAAGCCCACAGCAGAATGCCCTCCACCTCGGCTTTCATCTTCTCCGCAAGGTCGGGATCGTCCACACGGCCAGCTGGTTTTTCTTTCGTGGTCAGCACCAGCTGGCGGCGGTAAAATCCGTCGCTCCGGTCAAACAGGGCCTGCAAATCTCCGTTGGAGAATGCCAACAGCCGGGCGCACATCCATCCCTGATAGCTCTGCTTGCCCTTGCGCTCCAAATCCATCTTGCCCTGGGCGGTGACGATGGATTTCACATAATTGGTCTGGCGCAAGGCTTCCATCCGCATATCATCATCCACGCACAGGAGGATATGTTCCAAATCGGCACGGGCAAATCGGTTCTCCGATATTTTCCCGATACTGCCGTCCTTCATGTTGGAGCCGAACAAAGCTCCCAGCACAGCGCCGATCTGCGACTTTCCCTCGCCGCCGTTGCCCTTAATCACCATCATCCGTTGTCCCTTATTGCTGGGGATCAGGCAGTAGCCGATATATTCCTGCAAAGTTGGGATGTCCTCCGGATAGAGCAGCCCATCCAGAAATTTCAGCCAAAGAACAGGTTTCGGGGTGTTGGGGTTGTAGGCCACAGGGAAGCGGTTGCGAACGATTTCAGGTTTTCCCTCCACAAACCTCCCATCCAGAAAAAGTGTCCCGTTGGAAAGATGAATCCGATCCGCCTCCGGGGGAAAATCCTCCACCAGTGCTGCCAGCTTCATTAGCTCCACAATGTTGCTGATTTTGCGGGGAATATTGCTGACCGCACAGCATTTCAGCTCCTCAAAAATTTCTCCCCGCAGGGGCAGTTCATCGGTCACGCGGCCTTCGGGTGTGAAAAAAGCCCCGTTTGTGAAGATGATCTTGTGCGTCTGCAAGAACTCATCACAAAACAGGGCTTCGTTGATGCTTTTTCCATCGAACCAGACGGGCATCCCGTCAGGCTGCTTGTTTTTCTTCATGGGTAACTTCCTCCTTTTTCAATCTCTCCAATCGTTCCTCCAAACCGGCGATCAGGCCATCTTTGTTCAGCATTTCTACGATTTTTACCCGCTGTTCCAACTCGGCGGCAATGAGCAAATCTGCCAGATACTCCACATAGTCCAGCATCTGGCAGGCTTCCACAAACCGGTCATCCAAAACATCTTCCGGTGTCTTGGGTGTGTACTGCACCTTCCAGCTTTCCAGAAGATGCAGATAATCGCACAATACCCGCAGGCAGCGCACCTCCTCCTGACGGTATTCTCTCAGCAGGGGGCGTTCCGGTTTGGGCAGGGCGATTGCCGCTGGTGGCTTGTCCGGGTCAATCCCGAAGTCATGAGCCAGCTTTTTAGCCGCCTCGTAGCTGCTCAGACCAAACAACTTCGCCACAAGGTCGATCACGTCGCCGGTGGCTCCGCAGCCGAAACAGTAAAAGTACCTCTCGTTCAGCTTCATGCTGGGATGCCGGTCATCGTGGAAGGGACAACGGGCCATGCCGTTTCGGTTGACTTGCAGCCCATAATAGGCCGCTGCTTCTGGAACACGGACAACTTGTTTTATAAGCTCAAACCATGTCATTACTGCTCACTCCCTTCCGAAAGAAAATCCTGGGTGCCGTTCTTTACCATAGAGCCTCTCTTTCTTGCGCTTCCGGCGCAGTCGTTGTATAATGTTGATACAGTTCCGGAAAAAGTAATCTGATTTTAGATTACCTTTCCACTAATAGGAGAAATCCAGGGTGTAAAACGGAACCATTTTTGAAAAACCGCAAAATATTTTTTAAAAAGAGGTGGGGTCATGGCGTATCTGTCTGATGATGAGCTTCTGGATACCGAGGGTGGCTTCACCGTATGGGACGATAAAATAGGCGCTGGATCGGTGGAAGAAACGCTGGAACAGGCGCTTGCGGAAGAACGTCTGGCAGAGCTGGAAAGCGAGCTGGAGCAGGACGAGCATCCCGTCGATTATGATGCCGAACTGGAAACCGAGGAAGAAGAAGCCGCCCCAGTCAGCGAAAAGCGGCTGAAACGGGAGATTCGAGCGGAAGCTGTGCGGCGGCTGGAGGAAGCGGCCCGCACCGAAAAGGACTTCCAGGTTGTCGTAGGGGAATGGGACAAGCTGGATCGGAACCGGGAGCGCAGGGAGCGGGACCACGAAAATCTCCGTGGGGATGTGCCTCTGGAATATCAGGCAGTGCCTGAGCCGAAGCTCATTCCCCGCTGGATGAACACCCCCGCATACCGGCAGCTGATGGCCGGGAACTTTCTGGACATCCTGTTGGACTGCCCCTATGAGATGCACAACCTGACCGCTGACGCCTTTATTTCCCGCATGGTGGAGGAACTGAGCGAAGAACATAAGGAAGTTTTGTATTTTCTTTCTTTGCGGCTGTACAGCACTACCCAGCTTGCCGCTGTTCGTGGGCAGTCTGACCGTAACATCCGCAAGCTGCGGAAAACCATCCACAAGAAATTGCAACGCCAGATGTATGACCATCTGTGCGGCAAGCAGGAGCATGGCGGCAGTTTGACCTTGCGGGAGCGCCAGTTTTTGGAGGAATACTCGAAAATCGCAAGAAAACAGGGTAAGGATGCTGTGATCCGGCGGGAGAACAAGACTAAGCGCAGAAAAAAGAAAAAACGCCCCTGATAATTGGGACGATTAAGGAGAAAGGGCGTGTATGATGAAAAATTTGTTTGAACAGTCCCGTTCCCATTGGGTGCGGTACGATCATTACGAGCTGAAAACAGCGGAAGATGGCAAGCGGTACATCACCCCCGGCAAAAACGCAAAGCCGGATGTCTACAATCCGCTGAAAGAAGTCCCTAACATTGTGCTGGATGCGCTGAATGTGGGGATGCTGATGATGGGGCGCAAGCCGGAAGCAGAAGTGGAAAAGGCGATAATGGAGTTTGTCACCCGGTACGGTCTGTTGGGGCTAATGACCGCCTTGCCTACCACACCGTCCTTTATGGACTATGAGGCGGTGTACCTGCCGAAAAACCACTTCATCAAAGAAGAATCCATGGCGACAGACAAATATCTGTCCCTGTTTTACCCCTTTGACCAACTGGACTTGGTGAAGAAAGGCATTACATCCACATGGAACGTGTCTGGTGACCGGACGATGGTTGCCCTGACCATGACCTTCATGAACGAGCCGATGGCAAAGAACATGAGCTTCCAGCGGGAATATGCGGAACCTTATGACTGGGTCGCCCAGCAGTTCAAGGACTGGGCATTCACCCTGTCTACCTCAATCCTGTACTACAATGATTATGACTCCCTTGATGAGGACGCACGGGGGCTGTACCGCAAGTCCATGGCTGCGTTCGGCGGAATCGCTCCCAGCTACCACATCGAGCTGCTGGATAAGCCAACCATTTATTGGGACTTTCATTCGCTGCTGCTGGGTATCCAGATGATGTTCAGCTTCATGCTGGTGGACAATGACCAGCCCCTGCGCCTGTGCAAGCACTGCCAGAAGGTGTTTTTGGGCAGCCGGTCCAATGCGGCCTTTTGCAGCCCACGGTGCAAGAACCAGTACAATGTCTATAAGAGCCGTGAGAAATCCAAGGGAGAAGTAGACTAACGAGGGCGCTGTCGCTGCGGCGGGACGGGAGTTGATATACCTTTGCTTCCTTTTCCGGCCAGGCAGATTTTGCCCTCTGTGCAAATCCCGATTCCGTCCGTATCCGTACAAAATCCGCCTGTCCTACTGTCGCCAAAAAGTGTCTGTCAACCGCTATCTGCCCGCACAGCAGATGGCGAAGCCAGCCCCTTTCCAGCGTCAGCCGGAAGCAAAGGTATAACACACTAGACTTTCCTACGGAAAATCGTGTGCCAACAGGGATGCTGCTCGCCCCTATTGGAAACCTAGAGCCAAAGGGACTACGTCCCTCTGGACACCCCGCCTGTCCGTGTAGTGGCTATCCATCCTGTTCCCACACAATGGATGCTCCCCTGCCCGAACAGGTAAAACAGGCACAGAGATTTGCCCGGATAGTGGGCAGATTTCTGTGCCTGTTTTTGTTCAGCAGTGGCTGGGCAAAGCATACGCGGAAGACTTGCAGAATCCTCGGTTCTAGTTGGAGATTTTCGTATTGGAGTGCGAAAATCGATTGTCCCAAGTCTCTATATCTGGTATAATAAAACAGTCGAATTCTCTGACCGGAGGTACCCATATGGCCATCTCTTACAATAAGCTCTGGAAATTACTCATTGATCGGAAAATGAGCAAGGCAGACTTACGCCGAGCAGCGGGAATCGCCCCCAATACCATGACAAAGCTGAACCGCGACGAAGAAGTAACCCTAGAAACACTGGGGAAAATTTGTGGTGTGTTAAAAGTCAATGTCGGAGATATTGTGGATATTTTTCCTGATGCTCCATAACAAGATAGAAAGAGAGGGAGATCTATGACTCCATTTGAAATTGTAACTGCCATTTTGAACTTGCTCGCACTTATCCTGATTCCCATAATAGCCGTGATAATTGGTCAGCATTTGCAAAATGTTTCAGCAAAACGAAAAGATAAAATGGACGTGTTTAAGACGATGATGATGAACAGAATCGGCTGGTCCGTTGAAGGTACACGAGCCATGAACATTATTGATATTGTTTTTTCGGATGATAAAAATGTTCGACAGGCTTGGAGTGAATATTATCATGCTCTTTGTGTCAAGGACCCAGATGAAATACAGTTAAAGCAAATGCAGCAAGCACAAGATAAATTACTTGAGAAAATGGCTATTTCTCTTGGATATAAGGATAAAATCACATGGGAAACCATTCAGAATCCTTATATTCCGAAAGGGATGATGGAGGCAATGGATCAGCAACAGATCATCCAAAAAGGACAGACAGAGCTTGCAAAGGTAGCTGGTGCGTTTGCTCAAATGATAAATACTAACGCAGCCAATCAAGCACCAAACCGACAGGAGGATAATCCCCATGCCAACACTTGAATGGATTGGAAAAGATAAAGTGGTAAACCACCAGCAGGAGGTGCCTTACCGGGTGCTGGAGCGCCAATACAGCTATGACGAAGCCGGACAGCACGCCGAGGATAACGGCAGCGAAAACATGATTATCCACGGCGACAATCTGGAGGCGCTGAAAGCTCTGCTGCCCCGGTACGAGGGCAAAGTGAAGTGCATCTACATCGATCCTCCCTACAACACCGGCAACGAGGGCTGGGTGTACAACGATAACGTCAATGACCCCAAGATCAAAAAGTGGCTGGGCGAAGTGGTGGGCAAAGAGGGCGAGGACCTTTCCCGGCACGATAAGTGGCTGTGCATGATGTATCCCCGCTTGAAGCTGTTGCAGCGACTATTAGCGGAGGATGGTGTCATCTTTATCAGTATTGATGACAATGAACTGTATAATTTGAAATCTATTTGTGATGAAATTTTTGGACTTAGCTGTTTTGTGTCGAATATTTCATGGCAGCGGACATATTCCATGCGTAATGACTCACAGGGCATCCCTGCCGAGATAGAGCACATTTTAGTTTATAGCAAGAAACCTATGTGGATTCCGAGTAAGCTCCCTCGTACAGAGGAAATGAACTCCAAATATAAAAATCCAGATAATGACCCCCAGGGGCCGTGGCAAAACACCACCGCATTTGCACCTGGAGGAACGACACACCAAGGTATGGTGTATGCGATTCAGCATCCATTTACCGGGAAGATGATGTACCCCACAAGAGATGCCCATTGGAGGTACCAGCAAGAACAAATGCTTGAAATTATGCGAGGATGGTGCAACTACGAATTAAAAGAATTGGATGATGCACATGAGAGAGCGGCAGTTTGTGGGCTTACCCCAGACGAAGTGCGCCAAGGCGTAAAGGCGATTGTGTTATCAGAACCGCTTGATATTTCCTCCCAAAAAGCAAAAAAAGTTTATGAGCGTGGACAATGGCCTCGTTTTTATTTCACGAGTGGTGGTAAGGGGGGTATTCGTCGTAAGACTTATATGGAAAGTGTGGGGGGAAAACCAGCTACCAATTACTGGCCCTTTTCCGAAACTGGACATACTGATGAAGCTAAAAAAGATTTGTTGTCAATTTTCGGGGGAAAAGTAACATTTGATACTCCGAAGCCTGCAAGACTGATTGAGCGTGTTTTAACTATCGCAGCTTCTCCAGATTCAATTGTTCTCGACTCCTTCGCCGGTTCCGGCACCACTGCCCATGCGGTTCTGAACATGAACAAGGCTGACGGCGGCAACCGTAGATTCATCCTTGTGGAGATGATGGACTACGCCGACAGCATTACCGCCGAGCGTGTTAAACGGGTAATTGACGGCTATGGAGAGGGCAAAAAAGCCGTGGAAGGCACTGGCGGCAATTTCAGCTACTATGAGCTGGGGCCTGTACTTCTGCTGCCGGACGGCAACCTCAACGAAGAAGTGGGAGCGCAGAAAATCCGGGAATACGTCTACTATATGGAGACCAAAGAACCCCTGCCCACCGAACAGCCTAAGGACGAACCCTACTTCATGGGCCTGTGCCGCAACACCGCCTATTACTTCTACTATGAGCGGGAACGTGTCACTACACTGGACCATACCTTTTTGGCTACCATCCAGACCAAAGCCGAGGGCTACACCATCTATGCTGACCTGTGCGCCATCCCGCAGGAGACGCTGCGAAAGCATAACATCACCTTTAAGAAAATCCCCCGGGACATTGCCCGGCTGTAAAGGAGCGTGAAGAAATGGAACTGAAATCTTATCAGAAAGAAGTCATTGCCGATCTTGCGCGCTACCTGGAGCTGGTGGTGGAACTGCAAAGCCCGGCAAAGGCGTATCAGGCCCTCTGGAACGAAAAAAATGTTCTGGTGGGCTTCGGCGGTATGCCGAATTATGTGAATGTACTTCCCGGTGTGCCCCATGTGTGTGCCAAGGTGCCCACCGGCGGCGGCAAGACCTATATTGCCGCCAGTTCTCTGCGGACGATTTTTGACGCCATGCCCCAGCGCCGGGCCAAGGCCGTTGTATGGCTGGTGCCCTCCGAGGCCATTCTGACCCAGACCCGCAAGGCGCTGGAAAATCCCGACCATCCCTATCGCCAGCGGCTGGATGTGGATTTTGGCGGGCGGGTACAGGTGTACTCCAAGGAGCAGGCCCTCATGGGACAGAACTTCACCCCCTCTGCGGTGACAGAACAGCTTTCCTTGTTTGTGCTCAGCTATGATTCCTTCCGAACCAGCAAAAAGGAAGGCCGCAAAGCCTATCAGGAGAATGGTTATTTGGCTGAGTTTGCCAAGTGGATGGATGATCCGTCCGTTCTGCTGGCCGATACCGATGAGACGGCGCTGATCCAGGTGATCCGCTATCTGAATCCGGTGGTCATCGTGGACGAAAGCCACCATGCCACCTCAGATTTGAGCGTGGAAATGCTGCAAAACTTCAATCCCAGCTTTGTGTTTGACCTGACCGCCACCCCCAAAAAGAAAAGCAACATCATCTCTTTTGTGGACGCTGCACGTCTGAAAAAGGCCAACATGGTCAAGCTGCCGGTCATCGTCTATAACCGCAAGTCTCAGGCCGATGTATATGGGGATGCTATCGCTATTCGTGCTAAGCTGGAGGCTCAGGCCAAACGGGAGCAGGAAACCAGCGGGCGCTATATTCGTCCCATCGTTCTGTTCCAGGCCCAGCCCCGCAACAATGCGGACAGCACTACATACGAAAAAATCAAGAAAACGCTGGTGGATGGCGGCATTTCCGAAAAGGAAATCGCCAGCAAAACCGGCGATAAGGACGAGCTGAAAAATGTGGACTTGCTGTCCCCAGACTGCCCCATCCGGTACATCATCACTGTCAATGCTCTGAAAGAGGGCTGGGACTGCCCCTTTGCCTATGTGCTGGCTACGGTGGCAAACCGCACTTCTACTGTGGATGTGGAGCAGATTTTGGGCCGTGTGCTTCGGTTGCCTTATACACAGAAGAACAGTAGCGAAGTGCTGAATCTCTCCTATGTCATCACATCTTCCGCAGACTTCCACCAGACACTGGAAAAGGTTGTGGCCGGACTGAACAGCGCCGGTTTCAGCAACCGCGACTACCGGGCACAGGATGTGGATGTGCCCATTACGGCTGTACCCACCCAGGAGCCAGAGCAACTTCCTATTGTCCCGCCTCCCGCTGACGAACCAGATCTGCCGGAGGTAGACGGCTCGGATTTGAAGGCGCGTTTTGAAGCAGCCGCACAGGAGGCGGAGCAATCCGTGCAGGATGGAACTATGCAGTCCGACCCCATGCTGTCACAGGCCCTGCAACAGAACAAAACCTATGAGGACGAGATCAACCAGGCCGACAATACCGCTTTGAGCCAGGCTCCGTTGGAGGTGCGCGACAAAATGAATCAGTTCCGAATGAATGAGGAATTTGCAGATGAAGCCGCTGCCTTGCGCTTTCCCCAGTTTATGCTGGAGACCGGCCCCAGCCTGTTTTCGGAAGCCCATGAAACCCTGGAACTGGAGCACTTGGAGGGTGGCTTTTCTCTGCGGGACAAAGACGCTCACGTGGATTTTACCACCGTTAACGCTGAGATGGCGCGGGTGGATGTAGACGACAGCAAAGACAGCACCGCAAAGGCGTGGCGGCTGTCCGGCGGCGACAGCGCCTTTTTCCGGGAGTGGTTCAACACCCAGCCCTCAGAAAAGCGGCTTTCTCTGTGTAAGGGCATTATCAAGCAAAAGCTGTCCAAGATGAACTGCGTCAACGACCGGGAGCTGGATGAGTACATCGACCGGGTGATCGGCGCCATGAGCGAAGATCAGCTCTCCGAGCTGGAGCAGTCGCCGTATCCCTATGTCGTAAAGATTCAGGGGAAAGTGAAGGAGCTGATTGCCCAGCATCGCTCCAGCGTCTTTGACACCTGGCTGGAGCAGGACAAGATTTCCTGTCTGCCCAACTATGCGCTGCCAGCAGTGATCTCCCCAACGGCATTTACCTCAATGGTGCCGAAATCACTTTATACCGCCGAAGAAGATATGAACGAGTACGAGTTCAAGGTGGTGTGGGCACTGTCAGAGCTGGGCAATGTCAAGTGGTGGCACCGCAATATCTCCAGACTGGGCTTCCAGATTAACGGCCCTGTTCACGCCTACCCCGACATCATCGTGATGCTCCACAGTGGAAAGATACTGATGGTGGAGACCAAAGGGGATCATCTAGATAATGATGAATCCAAGGAGAAAGCCAAAATCGGTGACCAGTGGGCGAAGCTGGCCGGAAAACAGTACAAGTATTACATGGTGTTTGAGACCAAGCAGCCGGACTATCCGGGCGCGTATTCTCTGGAGCGGTTTATGGAGATTGTGAAAGAATTGTAATGCAACTAGGCTTCTTTCAAGGAGAAACTTGTGTTATGTGTTCATTTGGAACAGGCATCTAAGATAGAAGGTGATTAATAGTCTAATGGTTAATATAAACGGAAAAGAATGGATGAATTTAACTCCAGCAGATATCCAGTCTGCTATTTCTGAAATAGATTTCGATGAATCATTCTATTTTGAACTCAAAGATGATAGAGTTTCCCCTAAAAAAATGATGGAAGAAGTATCTGCTTTTTCAAATACGTTTGGCGGCTATATTTTCCTTGGCGTTTCTGATGACAAACAGATTGAAGGTTGTGCCGAATGGAACGAGCAGAGAATTCATACAGCAATTCACGACTCTATAACGCCTACTCCTTCTTTTGATGTGAAAAAGTTTACCTTTGACACCAGCGTTGTATATGTAATTAAAATTGACGAGGGTTCCGAACCGCCATACATAACTAGTAGTGGTAAGATTTATGAACGACTTTCATCTGGTTCGTTTGCCATCAAGGATTCTTCAAAGCTTTCGCAAATCTACAATAAAAGAGAACAGCTGCTGGCCAAAATGGAGAAGAAAGTATCAATACCACCAGTGTATGAAAACTCCAATAACATATACGGATATGTTGATATTGGTTTCACCTTGGTAGCATCTGATATTCAAGTTGCTATTGATACCTTTAATGGAGTAGACTTGAAGGCAATCGCTGAAGGATTAGCAACTGAGATGCCATCATTTAATCTATCATACGTTGGGAATTCCATCGTTTATACCCCAGGAGGAGTGTCCACTCAAAACGGGCACCTACCCGCGCACACAAATAATTTTCTTGAGATAATGGCTGATGGTAGCTCAAGAATGAGGATCTTGCTGATAAATAATGATCCAGAAGATTCGAGTGTAAACATGACACTCCCAATGGCTATACTAAGCTCATATAAAAAAGCATATACCAATATAATGGGGATGTTATTCCCACATAAGGTGGCATATGCAAAAAAATATGAATCACTAACTGTGAGAAAACAATTCCAACCTGTTATGTATTATGACGATTTCGTCCTTGAAGTACATCCAGATTGGCAAAAAGATAACATCAAAATGTGGGAAGCAATTCAAAACCATCGCAAAATTTTTGGAACCACTACTATTGTGACTGATGATCGTATTCCTAAGACTGGCCTTTATACGATTGATAAACGCCATCTTGAGCTTTGGGGGAAAGAGTATAACGCGGAGTCCATCATTGATGAATTGTTTTTCTCACGATATACCACATTAGGAGCTGTTTCAATTTCAGAAAATGACTGAAGTCCGAGAGCTAGGACACCACCATATGTTAATTAAATAAAACAACACCGGCGGAGCTACAATTTCTCCGCCGGTGCTACTATGTGATTAAGTTAATCCGTCAGATAAACCAACTCTGAACTCTGATACATGCTTAGTGATTGTGTCAGAAAAGCAACGACTCCTCAAATCATTCTAAAATGCTTCAGTGCCGCCATAATAGCCGCTTCCTTTTCCGGCGGGCACTGCGGCACTTTGGCATCTTCTTTCTTTGACAGATTATAATTCTGCCCCACATCTAGCCCGCACTTCCGCTTAACCTGGGAGATATACAGGCTGGACACCTTCAGGCCGTGCTTTTCCAGCACATAGGCTTTGATCTCATCATAGGTGGCTTTACTCTCCGCCGATGTCAAATCCAGCTCGTCCAGATTCAACTCCACCTCGATATGCTGCTTGGTATTGAGTTTGGACAAAAGTACTACCGTCTC
>OAWJ01001263.1_pt1 | contig 14943 bp, 10 predicted proteins | sample 1517021 | NCBI WGS metagenome assembly OAWJ01 (sample SAMEA2580121, study PRJEB22360) | human gut metagenome | biome: human gut; feature: human-associated habitat; material: faeces | place: Denmark | collected 2008/2010
CTCGAAGCGTGGCCGATCCTGCGGCTGTTCCCGATCCCATGGATACCACCGCCGGCCTGAGCCGCTTGGTCCAAGAACTCGATGCCGCGATGTCGGCAGAGGAGAAAAAGTAGGTATCTCGGTTGAAAGGGGTACTCGAACCCTCTTGCGGAATAATAACTGCTTTCAGAGGGGTGCCTAAGTGTTGAGAACCCAAGTACGAATGGCGTTATTCTGCCGTTTGTACTTGGGCTCTTCCATATCGGGTACCCCTGCTGAAAGCAGTTAGCATTCTGCAGAAGTCGCAATGTGCCCTTTTCAACCGAGTTACCGCCGTGTATAGCCTGACGCGCTCTATAAAGAATGCCTATAACGGTGGCCGCACGTCGAAATATGGCTCGGGTAAGTTATCTGACTATGTGCAGATTATTGGGATACGCGACGGCAGGGTTCAACCTGAGCCTTAACGCCGTGTTGGGTCAGGGCAATGTCGAGGATTTCCGCGAATTGTCCGAGATCCACAACGATGGCTGGGGTGTGGCCCAGCTCGCGGATCCCGCGTCGGCGCCATACGTGCGCGACGGTGGCGCGCCCACTCCGGAAACCGGCACGAAAATCTACAAGTCCACCATCGCCGCACGCGCCGATAGCACGTTTGAAGCTTTGGCTAGCGAGCCGGCTCGCGGCGCCATTTGGCATCTGCGCCTGGCCAGCTCCAATCTGCCGCTCATCATGGAGAACCAGCACCCGTTCTATGCCAACGGTTTGAGCTTTATCCACAATGGCGATATTTCCGATGCCAGCGGCCGCAACATTGTGACCAATCGTTCCTACCCCGTGGATCACAGCGTGTTCCTGTCCACCGGCGGACGCTCCGACTCCGCCATCTTTTTCGCAGTGATTCTGGAATACGTCGGCTTCGGCTTTCCGCTTGATGAGGCCGTGGCTCAGGCTGTGCGCGAGCTTCGCCAGGCCTACCCGAAATCCAGCTACAACTGCATGATTCAATCCGAGGATCAGCTGATTGCTTTGTGCGCTGCCGGCCGTGAGAAGACCAGCCCACGCATTGTGGAGATCTACGACGAGTATGGCCGCGGCAAGCAGGCCGCCGATTACCGTGTGATGCGCTACCGCGCGCTGAATGACGAGAATGGCGATCCGGCCGGTGTAGTGGTGTCTTCCTCTGGCTATGAGCAGGAAGGCTGGGACGTGCTGGAGAATGATCAGATGATCATCGCGTCCAACCGCAACGGTACCTACCGCCTACGTTCCATCTGAACCGTTCCTTGGCTCCCGCTGGCGGGAGCTGGCTCGCGAAGCGAGACTGAGGGTGGTCTGATTGGTGGAAACGAACCACCCCCAGTCAGCTTCGCTGACAGCCTCCGCCAGCGGGAGCTCAGATCACTCGCATCCCGTACTTCTCAGCCAACGCCGGAATATCCGGTACGCCATATTTGGCCACCAGATCCAGCCAACGCCGTTTATTATCCTCGCCAAATCGCTCGGCTCGAGCCGTGTACGCCTCGACTTGCAAGAACTTCGGCGGCACCGACTTGCTGTGGAACTTATCGGCGTACATCACCACTTCCTGCTCAAGATTCATCGGCACATAGTCGGCCGGGGGCAGAGGAAGCTCTTGCCGTATGATGTCCTCACGCGTGAGACCCACGCCAGTGTGATTACGGCAGAACTGGGCGATGTACTCGTCCACACCCTCATCGAGCAAATACTCGTAACCCTTAAGGCCGTGCAGGATATACCGCTTCTTGCTGAACTTGAGCGGCTCGCCGTCCGAACCGTCATGCTTGAACACGCGATATGTGCCGATGTCGTGCAGCAGCCCGCCGATGAGCACCAGATGCTCGTCCAGTAGGCGTGGCGGCACCTGGCCGCCCGTGACGCCCGCAGTGGGTGGCATGGGCGTAGCCGACACAGCAGCATCTGCCGTATTCTCTGTGCGACGATTGCTTCCCCACTCGGGTGCATCTTTCGGCAGCGTGCAACGACGCGTGAACAGTGCATTCTGCCGTCGCACAATCTGGCATCCGATGGTCGCCACAATCACGCAATGCGTGTGAACCAGCTCATAGGCCGCCTCGGACGGCGCAATCTTGCGATGCAGCTCGTCAATCTGTTCAAGTGTGGGAATATATCCGGTCATGATCGTCAAGTTTCGTTTCGTAAGGTCAGGATTATCCCTAGATTAGCTCGGGAATAAGCCACGTTGATGTCAGTGGGAACAGATTTGGGCCTTGTTTGACGTCTACTTGCGTTTCGAGAGGCTGATTTGACCTTCTCCGGAGATCTACTTGCATCTCGAGGGGCTGGTGTCTAGGTAGACAACGTCCGACAATGGCGAAATGGCGTTGCGCCAAGCCGTTTCTACATGCGTTTGACTGAATGACCAGCCCCTCGAAACGGAAGTAGACTTCCCGAGATGCGCGAATCAGCCCCTTGAAGTCGAGAAGGCCCCTGTGATTCGATATTGCCGAATCGCAGGGGCCTTCTCGACGACTTGAAATCAGATCTCGAACATCTGGTCTGCGGCTTCGGCGATTTCGCGGGAGGCGGTGAGCACGATGATGCAGTGCTTCGGGTCTCCGCTATGCGCCAGCTTGGCAAGGGCGGCGAACACGGTCACTGTGTCGTCCACGTTCAAGCCGCGGGTCGGTTCGTCGAGAATCAGCACTTCCGCTTCCGTGCTGATGGCGCGGGCAATGGCCACCAAGCGCTGCTGCACCACGGGTAGCTTGCTCACGGCAACGCCGCTGGTCGCCTCCGAGAAGCCAACCTTGGCCAGCAGTTCACGGGCGATTACCGGCTTGGGCTTCAGGAAGTTACGGTTGGAGGCATTCATGGCATAGAGCACGTTCTGCTCGGCGTCCAGATCGGGCTGCACGGCGTGCAGCTGCGGCACGATGCCCAGACGGTGACCACGCAGATCCACAGGCTCCAGTTCGGCGATGTTGGCGCTCTTATTCATCACCGTGCCGGACTTCGGCTGTACAAGGCCGCTCATCACGCCCATAAGCGCGCGGCGCTTGGTGTCTGCGGTCAGTCCCGAGTCAGGGTCGTCGGTGATGAGCAGTGCGTAGGCGTGACCCACGTAGCAGGCGAATTCCACGCTGTCGAGTACGTTGATCTTGCCTTTGGCGCCGGGAACGGTGACTTTGTTCAGCGCAAAGGTCGGGTAGGTCTTGAGCAGGATGTCATCCGCGCCGCCGCCCACGAGCACGCGGTCGATGCGCGAGGCGAGCGTCATGGTCGGTTCGGCGGCCTTGGACGCCGGCGCTGCGTGTTCGACCAATTCGTCTTTGCCGCCAGATTTAGCCAGGTTCAGCGTCTCGTTGACGCGGTCCGCATTGCGCTTGGTCGCTGCGGCGGAGGTGTCTGCGGAAGCCAGAGCGTCCGCTTCTGCCTCGCTGAGTTCTGCGCCCGCGTTGTCCTCGGCGGTGGCGTCTGCGGTGGCGTCTGCGGTGGCGTCTGAGGCCTCAGTGACATCCGCGGCGCTTTCGGCGCTGGCCATGATGCTGTAGATATCACCGGAGGCATTGTCGTCGGCGTCATCCGCACCCTCGAGGTCGAGACCATCCGCATCGTCAAAGATGACGCTGAACTGGATGGAATCGGCCGGAGCGGGCTTGATGGCATCCTTGGATGCCATGGCCGATTCGGCCGTGTTCTTCAGGGCTTCGTCCTTGCTGAGTTCCTGTTCGTTCTTCTCGCTCATGCCTTCGCCTCCGCATCGTCGTTGGACGTAGTCGTGGTAGTGGTCACAGCCTTGCCGAGTTCGGCAACCTCGTCGTCAGCCTCTTCAATGGTCTCGATTTCGCTGACTGTGCCCCAGTCGCCATCAGCGGCAAAGAGCTTGGCTGCGCTGAAGAACGCAAGTCGCAAGGCCGCAAGAATAGCCAGCGCTAAAATGGCGCCGAGCCCGCCCCAGACCATCTGCCAAATCAGGCTAGAGGTGACTGCGGTAGTGTGGCCGGAGATCAATGCCGCGCCGATGGGCTTTGCCGCAAAGGCGCCACCGACCAGGCCGATCACATAGAACGGCAGGGTGGCGAAGAACACCTCAAGCATGAATTGCCAGCCAAGGCGGCCGCGAGTTACGCCGGAAACCAGCGCCATGCCGATTTCATCATTGCGCTTCGGCGTCCACGCGGCCAGCAGCACTAGGGCCAGCAACAGCACGCCACCCACGGTGAGCAGCACGATCACGCCGGTCTTGGCACGAGCAGCCAAGGTATCCAACGGCTCAAGCGACTTGGTGTAAGCCTCGAGCGAGGGGGAAGAGATGGTGTAGCCCTTGGCCGGCAGCTTGGCTTTCTTCAGCGTTTTCAGCAGAGAATCATATGTAGCAGAATCCGTGACGTTGAACACCACGTTCAGGTCAGGCAGCTCCCACCCGGAGGCGGTTTCATTGCTGTACTGCGGGTCGAGTCCGGCCTTGGAGAAGGTCTGGTAGCTCGTGAAGATCGCGTTCTCGCGATTGCGGGCGGCAACCACCGGGTTGTCCACGGTGGATTCGGAGGTGTACTTGTAGATGCCGCGCACCTTGAGCTCTGCGGTGTCTGATGCGCTGGTGGCAGTGGCTACCTTGAACGTATCGCCCACCTTAAGATTATTGGCCTTGGCAAACGCTTCAGAGACCAATGCGCCGGTGGTGTCTGGGTTGGCGGATTTGTTGTTATAGCTCAGGCCCTTGCCGTCCACGATTTCAAAGGTGCCAAGATCGCTTGCTTTGGCCGCGTCCTTGGTCCAGAATGCGCGCCAAACCAGCTGGCCGCCGGTCTTATCGTCGGAAGCGGAGCCGAGCGAGCCGCCATCGAGCGCTTTCAAATCGCCACTCACGCGGGCGGGTACTGTTCCGGTAACGGTGAAGTCGAGCGTGGTACCGGCGGTCTGAATAGCCGAGGCGTAATCGGTGTACGACGACCAGGTCATGTAATGCTTGGTGGTGGCCGAGTCGGTGGCGGAGACCTTCTTCCAGGTGGCCGCGCTCGGGCGAATCGCCATATTGGCTTTCTGCGAATTGTATGTGGTGGTGTGTGCGGTGGTGTTTTCCTGCACAATGGCCAGTCCGGCAACCGTGCCGAACGTGACTGCCAGAGTGATGAACGCGGTTAGGGTGGTGCGTCCCTTGGAACGCATCAAAGCCCGCCAGGCGTTGCTGAGGACGAACATGTGTACCTCTCCCGTTCTCCTAAGCCGAACAAATCAATACGGCTCTACTATTGTTGCGCTTCGTGACCGTTTTCTTGCGCAATACTGTTATACCCCTCAATGAAGTCTGGGAATGCGCTGGGAACAAACATGGTCAATGTGGGTAAAAGCGATGCAAAAAACTGCGCATAATCGCGCGGAACATGGAAATTCTGTTGCGATTCGTCGTATCAGGAATAGGTTCATCGCATTCTGTTACACTTACCCACGACGTATAACACCTATTATTCGCAGAGTCGACGTGCTCTTGTGAGGCTGCCGCGCAGTGCGGAACGGCCTCGATATCGGCAAGAGCATAGCTCGTCTTGGACGGTTGCAGCACATGCCTGATGCATCCGTCTTGCGAAACAGGGAGGCAAAGGATATGGCGAACCGGCACGCACAGAACAATCTGCCCAATTTTGGTTGGCAGAAGGTGCGCGGCCCCCATCACATCATGGCATACCGGACGAGCCGCAAGGCCGCTGCAGCCGTGTCCATGGCTGTTATTGCCGTGCTGGTGTTTGTGGGAACGTTCGCCGCTGCCACTTGGGCCGATGTGTCTGGCGCGGTCAGCAGCCAGAAGGTGCAGGTCATCCAGCAGAAGGGTGCCAAGAAAGTAGATGACTCACCGGTGGATCCGTATGCCAATAAGGTAATCAACATTCTGTTGATTGGTCAGGATACGCGTGATGGTGCGGGTAACTCCGCGATTGGCGGTAGCGGCAGCGACGTTGCGGATCTGCATAATTCCGATACCACGATGATTCTGCAGATCGCCGCAGACCGTAAGAGCATGAATCTGGTATCGATACCGCGCGATCTCATGGTCTCCACTCCGGGCTGCCAGACCACTAACGGCGAGATTGCTGCGCAGTCTTCGGTGATGTTCAACTCCATTTTTGCCAACGGCTACTCGCAGGGCGGCGACGTGGCCTCGGCTGCCAGCTGCACCATGAACGAGGTGAACCATCTGAGCGGCCTGGACATCCAGAACTTCATGGTGGTTGACTTCGGCGGCTTGGTCAACATGATTGATGCCATCGGAGGTGTGGATATCTGCATCCCTACGCAGATGACGGATGTCTACACCGGATTGAACCTTTCCCCAGGCATGCAGCATTTGACCGGTGGCCTGGCAACACAATATGCACGTATGCGCCACGGTACGGGCACGGACGGCTCGGACACCATGCGTACCACGAGGCAGCAGTATCTGATCAGGCAGCTGGTGAAGACGGCATTGTCTAAGAACTACTTCACACAGACGAGCGAGCTGTATCAGCTGGCAAAGTCGGCGCTGGACTCGGTGCAGATGAGCGAAGGCCTGGCTAATGTAGGTACATTGGCTGGTCTGGCTACTAGCTTGAAGAACTTCAGCATGGATAACCTTTATTCCATGACGATTCCGATTACCCCGTGGGTGGAAGATCCCAATCGCAGCCAGCTGGCCGACGGTGCAGATGCCGTGTGGGAGAAGTTGCGCAAGGGGCAGCCGCTGGTGGATAAGGCCGAGACAGCGGCCACCGTTGATGGCACTACCACTACGGACGGTACGACCGCCGATGGAACCACTGCTGACGGAACTGTCACCGACAGTTCCACCTACAACGAAAAGATCGGCGTGATCACCCAGGCTGACGGTACCTTGATTGACGCCCAGACCGGCGGCATCATCGATCCTGAGACCGGAGCAATCCGCAGTTCTGTGACTGGCCAGTTCATTGGTATGAACAACCGGTACATCGAAGTGACCTACTGCGGTGTGACTTACTAGCACTTATTAACACTATTGACAGCTCGCATGGCAAACCTCAGGTTCTGGCTCACCGTGCTTTGCTGGCCACGCTCGAATCGTAACGATTGCGGGAAAAGTTGCGTGCAATTTGTTGAGGCAAGGTCACTGGTTCTGTTTTATGCAACGTGCCGGGTATGGTGGTGACTTGATTGTGGTGTGCGGGCAAGCGAAGTGCTTGCTGGACGCAAATAGAGCATTGCTGGTATGAATGTCTAAATACTCGGTGCGAAAATAAGAAACGGTAAGGGACGCTGATGTCAGCGAAGAGAATGATGAGTGCGGTTGCGGTACTTGCGTCAATGACGCTGGTAAGTGCGGTGTGCGCAGCACCGGCTAGTGCATTGAGCGATGTGAGCGTGGACGCGCTTGCAGATGCGTCGACGGATCCGTTCAGGACACAGACAATCTCCGATGACACCGCTGCTGATGCCATGCCGGATAACCCGGACGCTGCCTTGCCGGATCAGGTTTCTGCTGCGATCCCTGACGATGCAACTGTGGTCTCCGAAGATCATGCCGTTACCGCCGACGGCGAACTGAAGAACATCACCACCGGTGAGACCGTGACTGATCCTGCTCTTGTGGGTACGCAGGATTCTCAGCCTGATCCGCTTGCCAAGACTGACGGTGAATCGTTTATTCCGGTGCAAGCCGATGAGGTCAAACAGAAGGTTGCGGCCAACGGCGGCGACGCGAATGCGGGAGCGGCTGATGCGCAGACCGCCCCAGACACGCCTGATACTCAGCCCGAGCAGCCCCGGCCTAATGATTCGAGTGACTCTGAACAGCCCAATCAGTCCGATTCCTCCGCCCCGTCGGATTCTGCGAGTACTTCTGATTCCGGCGAAGCCATAGGTAACGCTTCGGACAGTGCAACTGCTACGAATGGTGCGGCCAAGGCCACTACCAAGGGTTCAGTGCGACTTGCCGCATTGCAGAACAATGAATACGGTGCTCACTGGGGCTCCTACAACGGTACGGCAGCGTTTTTCGACGCGTCAAACAATCTGTTTGTCCAGCAGGCCAAAGGTGTGATTGATGTTTCTGCCTGGCAGGGCAATATCAACTGGCAGGCCGTGAAAAACTCAGGCGTGGAAGGCGCAATCATTCGCATTGGCTACGGGTGGGACAACGGGTTTGACAAGCAGGCACTTCGCAATATCAGCGAGTGCAGGCGTTTGGGTATTCCGTTTGGCATATACCTCTATTCGTACGCTTATGACGCCAATACCGGTGCTGCTGAGGGATCCAGTTTAGTGAACCTGCTGCAGAAAGCCGGTGTGAGCTCAAGCGATTTGGGCTATCCGGTGTATTACGACTTAGAGAGGTGGACCTGGACGGGTCATGAGGTGCCCAACGACCCTGGGACGTATGACGGCATTGTCAATGCTTGGTATGGCAGGTTGCAATCCGCTGGATACAACAATCTTGCTGTGTATTCATACACTTCTTATCTGAATACTGCGCTCAATAGTGGCAATATCCACTCTAAGACCCGTTGGGTTGCGCAGTATGGTTCCTCGATGGGCTATACGGCATTCCCCACCAACGACCGTGGCTGGCAGTACACCAGCAGGGGCAGCGTGAGCGGCATTAGCGGCACCGTGGATTTGAATGCGTTTGGTAATCAAACTGCCACGTCCTCGGCTCCTAGCGTTCCTGTCTACCGTGTCTACAATCCCAACAGCGGATTGCACCATTACACGATGAATTACAACGAAGTCATAATGCTGGTTGGTAAGGGGTGGCGATACGAGAAAACCGCCTTTAGAGCGGGCCAATCCGGCATACCTGTCTACCGTGTCTACAATCCGAATGACGGAAACCATCTGTTCACGATGAATAGTTACGAGCGAGACAATCTGGCTCGTTTGGGGTGGCACGATGAAGGCGTGTCTTGGTACGTGCCTTCCGGCGGATCCATTAACGTATACCGTTTGTATAACCCGAACAATGGTGAGCATGTTTTCACCACGGAATATGGCGAGTATGTGCTTGTTGGCAGGGCTGGATGGCATCAGGAAGGCGTTGCCTGGACATCTCTGTGATTGTCTTGTGTTCAGCTGTTTGCTTGCTGTGAGCGGTGTGCTCGCACTCATATCGTTCTATGATGGAGTCTGAGAAGACTTGAGAGGTGGAACGCTATGAGAAGGACTATCACTAAGCATGCATTCGTCGTAATAGCGGTTATGGCGGCGTTTATGGCAGTGCTGTTGTCACCTATTCCACAGGCCTCAGCAGATGAGGGCTCGCGAGACATGTACCGTCTCTACAATCCGAATTCCGGCGAGCACTTCTACACGGCAGACAGCAACGAGCGCGATCATCTTACTGGCGTTGGCTGGGTGTACGAGGGTATTGGTTGGCGCGCACCGGTTCAATCGTCTGTTCCGGTGTACCGTTTGTATAACTCCAATGCCGGTGACCACCATTACACGCTGAACAGTTATGAGAGGGACATGCTTGTCTCGAAAGGTTGGCGATATGAAGGTATCGGTTGGTATTCCTCCGATACTAATCGAAGCTATCCGCTGTACCGCCAGTACAATCCGAATGCCAAAGCCGGTGCTCATAACTACACGTTGAACAGCAATGAGAAAGACATGCTGGTTCGCGCGGGTTGGCATGATGAAGGATTGGCCTGGTATGGTGTCGGTCCAGGTGAAGGAGCGCCGGTTCCGCAATATCAGCGGCCATCCGGTGGCACGTACCCGAACCTGAGCGTAACGCCGAACCTGAGTATCAATGTATCGATTGCCGATCAACGTGTATATGTCAAAAGTGGTTCAAACGTTATCTACACGCTGATTGCTTCAACGGGCGTCAACAACGCAACTCCTAGGGGAACTTTCCGTATCGGGAATCGTGGTTCCTCCTTCTACAATGCACGCGAGGGTATGGGGGCCAATTACTGGGTTGCATTTGAACCCACCAATACGTATCTTTTCCATTCGGTTCCCACGAATTCGAGTGGTCAATACATCGTCAGTGAAGGCTATAAGCTAGGTCAGCCCGCCTCACACGGATGTGTTCGCTTGAGCATCCCGGACGCTCAGTGGTTTTATCAGCAATTACCGAGTGGAACCGTGGTGCATATTTTTTGATGTCGCGAATGCGCGGTGCCGCTGATGCTGATCAATAGGCAGATACCGTTGGACTAGTGCAGCCGATGATTGTCGTTGGCTTTTTGCTGGCATTAGGATTATTGATATTTCGTGGATAGTCGGCAGATATACATCTGTGTGTCGGCAGCGGCACATATCTATCATTGGTGGGGAGAGGAAAACTTAATAGAAGTGAGGAGTGGTTATGTGAATCACAATGAAGCGAATTTGTGCCGTAATTTCGGGATTGATGATGGTGCTATCTATAGCGATGGCAGTCTCCGGCCCTGCGCATGTGGCATATGCGGATGAGGGCCCCCAAGAGATGTATCGTATGTACAATCCGAATTCCGGTGAGCATTTCTATACGGCGAATAGCTATGAACGGGATAATCTGAAAAGCCTTGGCTGGCACTATGAAGGTGTCGGATGGGTGGCTCCGGTGACGTCATCGGTTCCGGTTTACCGTCTATATAATTCCAATGCCGGTGATCACCACTACACGATGAACAGCTACGAGAAGGACATGCTCGTCTCGAAGGGTTGGCGGTATGAGGGTATCGGCTGGTATTCTGCCGATACGACGAACGAATTCCCGTTGTACCGTCAATATAATCCGAATGCCAAAGCCGGCGCTCATAACTACACGTTGAATAGCAATGAGAGAGATGCACTGGTTCGTGCGGGTTGGCGTGATGAAGGTTTGGCTTGGTATGCATTAGGGCTTGGTGGGCCAGCTCAGTCGCAGCCGTCCACTCCGTCGCGGCCGTCTGGCCCTGCAACGGTTCCCGGGGCCATTACCCCTGGTGCATGGTGCAAGAAGATTGAAGCAGGCCAATACGGGCGCAGCGAAGATGGAGATTTGTACCAGTGCTCGTATCAGCCTGGTGACAAAATACCGCATTGGTATCGAGTGCAGTGAGTGTGACCAATAGACACTGATTACACATTCATGAGCCGTCCGCAACAAGTCAATCTAGTTGCGGACGGCTCATCAGTATATAAGAGCGTTTCCATGCTCTATTCAGAACGTTGACGCTTAGTGAAGTGTCGCCTGAGGTATGCGAATTGGTTGGTGTCGGTGATGAAGGTCTTGCGGTCGTTCTTGGCGATGACGTCGAGGATGATGCCGGTGGCGAACAGCAGCAGGCCGACGATGACGAGCATGATGGCGCCGATGAGCGTGGGGAAGCGGGCCACGAGCCCGGTCTTGGTGAACTCGTAGGTGACCCCCCCGCACAGCAGGATGCCGATGGCGCCGATGAGAAGGCCGATGGTGCCGAAGAAGGGCAGGGGCTTGTATTCGCGGATCATGCGGAATATGGTGCTCATGACCTTGATACCGTCGCCCACGGTGTCGAGCTTGGATACTGATCCGGCGGGCCGGTCCCGGTACTGGATGGGCATCTCGTAGAGCCGTAGGTTGTTGTTCAGCGAGTGGATGGTCATCTCGGTCTCGACTTCGAAGCCGCGCGAGAGCACGGGATAGGTCTTGACGAACGTGAAGCTGAACGCCCGGTATCCGGTCATGATGTCGGTGACATGCGCATTGAACAGGCCGTTGATGGAACCGCGGACCAGCCGGTTGCCGAAGTTGTGGAAGGGCCGCTTGTTCTCTTGGAAGTAGGTGGAGGAGAGCCGGTCGCCGATGACCATGTCGTAGCCGTCGAACACCTTGGACACCATGGCGGGTGCCGCGTCGGCCGGGTAGGTGTCGTCGCCGTCGGCCATGACGTACACGTCCGCGTCGATGTCCTCGAACATGGCCCGGATCACGTTGCCCTTGCCCTGGCGGGGCTCCTTGCGCACGATGGCGCCTTCGGCTGCGGCAATCTCGGCGGTGCGGTCGGTGGAGTTGTTGTCATACACGTAGACCGTAGCATCCGGCAGCGCGGCCTTGAAGTCGCGCACCACCTTGCCGATCGTGACCTCCTCGTTAAAACAAGGAAGAAGCACCGCAACGGAAGGCTGATTATTCTCGAACATGGTGGTTACTATACTTGTTGGCCAGTACCCGTGTGCGACACTTAAGGAAGTATTTTGGCAACAAAGCGACTGCAAGGGACGCGTTACTCTAAGCCATCACCTCTTGCTGCCCGAGGTTTTCTTATCCGCCTGATAGCGGTATTCATATGCGCAGCAGTGGCGTCAAGCATGGTTATGTCGGCGTATCCAAGCATTCGCGAACGTCTGTTTCGGCTGGCTCCTGTTGCTTCAACGGAGTCTGTTCCGGTGCTGTGCATCCGGTTCCTGCTGATATTGATGCCTCTGCTGGTGATTGGCGCCATGATTGCTTTTGGCGTGAAGCCGGTGGGTATGTGGATGCACCGCCATCGCTTCATACTCGGAGCAAGTGTCATAGCGGCTTGCGTGCTGTTGAATATTAGCGGCTCATCCATAGGCATGTGGAATTACTGGCTGGGACATGACATGTCTACGGACGTGGTATGGGGAACCCCTCGCATAATACGAACCGACGAATATGTGGTGGGCACTCCTCTGGCTTTTTCGCAAAGCTACTCCGGGTATAGCTACTTTAATGATTTGTTTGGCAATAAACCGGCGGACATGTTCATCGTCAAGGATGCACCTGTGCTGGCTCTTGCCGAGTTGTTTAGGCCGTTCCATTGGGGGTATATCCTCTTCGGCAGTAGCCGAGGACTTGCTTTTTATTGGTCTGCGCGCCTAGTGGTACTTTTCTTGGCCGCATATGAGTTCTTCCTCTGCATCAGCAATGATCGCCGGCAGGAGAAACACAAGGGTGTAGCGTTCGTTGGTGCAATCCTCATTGCATGTGCCCCGTTGGTGCAATGGTGGTTCGCAGTCAACGCACTGCCTGAGATGCTTATCGCAATATTCGTGTCCATCGTGTGCTTTGATCGATATCTTGGCGATACCGAGTCTGGCCATAGGGCCGCATATGCCGCAGTGATTCTGATATGCGCCGGGATGTTTGCACTGACCTTGTATCCCGCATGGCAAATCTCTCTGGGTTATCTTCTTGCGGTGCTGATTCTTTGTATTGTCATACGGCATTGGGGACATATTCGAATTTCACAGAAAGACGCCCTGATTTTTGTGGGCGAAATTGCCTTATTCTGTGTGATTCTTGGCTCTGCAGTGGTGACTTCGTGGGGCACAATTCAATCCATGCTGCACACGGCATATCCGGGCGCAAGGCAATCCATCGGAGGAGGGCTGCCCCCTCTGTCGCTGATATCATCCGTGGGCACTCTCTTTTTCCCGTTCAAGGATTATGCCGTTGACTCTGTAACAACAAATATGGTTGAGGCATCACGTTTCGTAGATCTATTCCCGCTCGGAATAATTCTTGCCGTATTCGGCATGATAAAGCGCAAAAAAGTGGATGTGCTTAGTGCCTGGCTTATTACAGTCATAACGTTGTTCTCAGTATTTGCCTGCGTGGGTATGCCGCTTTGGCTTTCTAAGATAATGATGTTGACTTCTGTGACTAGCGGCCGATGCGTGGTGGTTTTGGGCGTTGCGAATATCGCAGTGTTGGTGCGTGCGGCGGCCATTATCGATGGCGAACTTTCTTGGAAGCAGTCATTACTGGTGACTTTTGTGTTTGCCGCGATATTGGCATGGGCTAATCATGCGATGTATCTCTCGTACATTGGGCGGCTGCTGGTCGTGGTGTGTTTTGCCATAGCGGGTTTGCTCAGTTTCGCTGTTCTGAATAACGGCGTAATTGCTCGCACAGTTGTGGTGCCAATTGTGTCCGTTGGGCTGTTGGTATCAGGTTTGTCTGTGAATCCTGTGCAGTATGGGAGTGCGCCCGTGACTAAGCAGCCGCTGATACAACAAGTGCAGTCGCTGCAATCTGAGAATCCAGGAATGTGGGCAATAGATGATGCATTCGGCTCTCAGCTGGCGAATCTTGCAGTGGCAAATGGAATACACACATTGAATGCGTTGGAAGTCACTCCTGATCTTGCCACATGGAAGAAACTTGATCCCAATGGACAATGGGAAGAAATCTACAATCGGTATGCATTTGTTTCTGTGAATGTCGTGGAACAGGAGTCGGCCGATGTGTTCACATTAGTCGCGCCTGATTCGTTTACCGTGCATGTCACGCCGGAGCAATTGCGCAAGCTAGGTGTGAGCAATGTGCTTTCTCCGCAGAAACTGGATGCGATGCAGTTCAATGGGTATTCGTTCGAGCGCATTGGCGAAACGATTGATGGGCGAACCCCATATCGGATTGTTCAACACCAGTAACAATGTCCTTTCTCGCCGTCTCGGTATGCCTGACGATATGCTGTAGGTTATGGCTGAAGAACTGTTTACTCCCCATAACATCATTGTGACCGGTGGCTGTGGTTTCATCGGTTCGAATTTCGTCCATTACGTGTACAACAATCATCCGGACGTGCACGTCACGGTTTTGGACGCGTTGACGTATGCGGGCAACCTGGAGAACATCAGGGGCATCCTGGGCGACCGTGTGGAGTTCGTGCACGGCAACATCTGCGACGCCGAGCTGCTCGACAAGATCGTGCCGGGCCATGACGCGATCGTGCACTACGCCGCGGAATCCCACAACGACAACTCGATCGCGAACCCGGAGCCGTTCCTGAAGACCAACGTGGAGGGCACGTTCCGCCTGTTGGAGGCGGCCCGCAAGTACGATGTGCGCTACCATCACGTGAGCACGGACGAGGTGTACGGCGACCTGGCCCTGGACGATCCGGCCAAGTTCACGGAGGAGACCCCGTATCATCCCTCGAGCCCGTACAGCTCGACGAAGGCGAGCTCGGACCTGCTGGTGCGTGCCTGGCACCGCACGTTCGGCATCCGCGCCACGATCTCGAACTGCTCGAACAACTACGG
>OAWJ01001265.1_pt1 | contig 14900 bp, 4 predicted proteins | sample 1517021 | NCBI WGS metagenome assembly OAWJ01 (sample SAMEA2580121, study PRJEB22360) | human gut metagenome | biome: human gut; feature: human-associated habitat; material: faeces | place: Denmark | collected 2008/2010
GGTCTGGGTACCGGGGCCAAACGGAGGTGGGCCGCCGCCCCTCGGCATCTCCACCGCAGCGGCGTCTGCGCTCATGGCGACCCTCACGTTGGGTCTGTCCGCCGTCATCACCGGCCTGATAGTCCTGTTCAACAAATACAGCGATGCGCAGGAGGAGGCACGGCAGAAGGCGCAGGAGCTCATCGAGGTGGAGAGCGAGGGCAGGGCGCAGATGATAAAGACCCGTTTCGAGATAGACAACACCATTCGCGAGCTGAAGGAGTTCACCGGCAGCAAGGAGGAGGAAAAGAAGAAGACCGAGGAACTGAACCGCAAGTACGGCGAGGCTTTCGGCTACTATGACACCGTTGCCGAGTGGTACGATGTCCTCACGCAGAAAGCGGCCGACTATATCCAGATGCTCTTCCTGCAGGCCAAGGCACAGGCACTGGTCAACAAGGCCGTGGAAGCCGACGACAAGGTGAACAAGCTGAAGGCGACCGATGCAGATGATGTCGATGGCTCCATGGGGTGGTTCAAGAAGTCTCTCCTCTATTTTGCGCAAGGAGAGTCCAACGGCCAGATAGACGCGTCGGCCATCATCAAGGAAGTGAATGAGAAGAACAAGGAGCAGGCCATCGCCGATGCCGAGAAACTCCGTGACGACCTGCTCAAACAGGCGGAGGACCTGACAAAGGAAATGGGCGAGATAGGCAAGAACAGCAATATAGGCGGCCATTCCAAGCCCGAACACAAGCCGATTGGTGGCAACGGAGACAAGGACCGGCAGAAAGAACTGGAGCGCGAGAAGGCGGCCGAGCAAAAGCGGGCCGAGGAACTTGCGCGGCTCCGTCAGGAGAACGAGCAGGAAAGCATCGACCAGATGGCTGAGGGCAGTGCCAAGCGAATCCGGCAGATAAAGTTCAACTACCAGAAAGAGGAATCCGAGATAAAGGCGCAGGAGGCCAAGTGGCGCGATGCGCAGGGTGGAAATCTCACGGAGGAGCAGGGTGAAGCCCTTGCGGAACGGCTTCGTCTGGCACAGGAGGAACAGCGCAAGGGTCTGGAGGAAATCGACAAGGAATCCCTGAAGAACGAGCTCCAGGCCATGGTGGACTACCTGCGCGAGTATGGTACGCTCCAGGAGCAGAAATACGCCATCGCCAAGGAATACGCCGAGAAGATACGCGAGGTGAACGAGGGCGACGGCACGGCGGAGGAAAAGCGGTGGCAAGTCCGCAAGCTCGAAAAGGAGCGTGATGCTGCCGTCAGTCAGACCAATGCCCAGAACCTCGCCTTGAACATAGACTGGAGCACCACTTTCGAGGGTGTCGGCAACGTGCTCAAAGACGTTGCGAAAGAGACACTCGCCAAGATAGAGGAGTACATGCAGACCTCCGAGTTCAAGAAACTCTCGGCGGAAAACAAGAAGGTATATACCGACCTGCAGGCGAAACTGAAGGACGAGACCGGTGGCAACAGCACCAGCGCCTTCAACTTCAAGATATGGGACACGATTGCCAAGAACGTGAAAGCCTATCAGGACAGCGTGCGCACGCTCCGCGAGAAAACCGACGCCCACACGCAGGCCGTGACCGATTTGGAACAGGCGCAGCAAGACCTTGCCGATGCCACCGACGATGCCTCAAAGGAAATCGCACAGAAAGCGGTGGACATAGCGCAGGGCAAGGTCGATGCGACGGCAGCATCACAGAACGAGGCGCAGGAGGCCAGCGACAAGGCACGGAAAACCCTCACCGACAACACCAACGCGGCGGCGCAGGGCATCAAGAACTTCACCAGCTACCTGAACGAGATGTCGGACGGCTCACTGTACGGCTTTGCCAACGGCATCACCAAACTTATCACCTCGCTTTCCAAAGGCTCTGACGGCATCGGCAAGTCGTTGGGCGAGCTGGGCGGAAAGGTGGGCGGCATCGTCGGTGCCATACTCCAAATACTCGACGCGTTGGGCGATGACCCGAAAGGCTTTATCAACGACCTGCTTGACAAGGTGGCCGACACGATAAACAAGGTGGTGGAGGAACTTCCCGAAATCATCATCGATGTCATCAAGGACGTGGGCAACATCGTGCAGGGGCTGCTCAGCGGCATTGCCGGGTGGTTCGGCATAGACGACCTCTTCGGTCTGAACGGCAACGAGAAAGAGGTGAAGAAGACCATAGAGAATCTGACCGAGCGCACGGAACTCCTGCAGAACGCCATCGAGGACCTGACCGATGTGATGGAGAAAAGCTACGGTCAGAAAGCCACCGATGCCTACGAGCAGGCCAAGCGCAACCAGGAGGAGACCAACGCCAACTACCTGGGCATCGCGCAGACACAGGCAGGCTACTGGAAGCACCATCACAGCTGGAACTACTACTGGAACGGCTTTTCAGATGATCAGACAGCATGGATAAGGCAGAACGTGAAGGAGAACTTCGACGGCAGCATCTGGAGCCTTACACCGGAGGAGATGAAGAAACTCCTCTCCAATGTGGATATAGCCGAGTATATCAAGAACACCGGCAAGGGCGGTTATGGAAATGATGTGCTGGACAAGCTGCAGGACTACGCGGACCAGGCAGGAAAGATAGAGGAACTGACCGACAGCTGGCGCGAGACCATCACCCAGATAAGTTTCGACAGCATGAAGGACAGCTTCATCTCCAACCTGATGGACATGAAGAAAACCTCCAAGGACTTTGCCGAGGACTTCGCCACGGACATGCAGAAAGCCCTGCTGAGCTATTCCATGGAAGACCTCATCAACGGTGAGCTGAAGCAGTTGTACGATGACTGGGCACAGCTTATCTCCGACAAGAACGGCGAGCTGACGGAAAAGGACATCGAGGACTTCAACCGCCGCTATGACGAGATAGTGGCGGAAGGGCTGAAACGCAGGGACGAGTGGGCGAAGGTCACCGGCTACGAGGACACGGGCGGTACCAGCCAGAGCGCGAAGTCCGGAGGCTTTACCGCCATGACGCAGGACCAGGGCACGAAACTGGAGGGCATGTTCACCAGCGGACTGCAGCACTGGTCAAGCATGGACGAGCGTCTGGAGACCGTGGCCGACCGCATGAACCTTGCCGAGAGCCACCTTGCCCGGATTGCCGAGAACACCGGCACGAGCGCGGGGCATCTTGGCGAGATAAAGGAGGACATCAGAAAAATAGTAAGGGACGGACTAAAAGTAAAATGACATGGACAAGATACTTGGAGGGCTGGTGCTGGTGAACGGCACCGACATCTGGAAAGAATACGGCGTGTTCCTCGTCGAGGACAAACGTGGCGGCATGGATAACCTCACCGCCATACTCACACCGAGCAAGACGAAGAAGGACACCGCCGTGAACATACGCGAGGAGCAGGGCGAGAAATACTCCGCCACGCTTACACCGAGAAACGAGCCGAGGGACATCACGCTCAACTTCGCCCTGTATGACAAGACACAGGCGGGTTGGCTGCGGAAATACTTCTCGTTCATCAATTTCCTGAAACAGGGCAAGGGCGGCTGGCTGGACATCGTATTCACGCAGCTTGACCTTACCCTGCATGTGAAATACAGCGAGAGCCCCAAGTTCACACCGCTCACCTACCTGTGGAAGGAGGGTGTGAACGCCGGCAAGTTCAAGGTGAAGTTCCGCGAGCCTGTCCCCATCATCTAATGACATTCAAACAGCATTCCTATATGGTTCTGACGATATACGACAAATACGGCACCGCCCGGACGGACATCTCGCCCGGTGACGGCAGCACCCAGCAGAAGGAGGTTCAGGGCGACAACGTGCTGACGCTCTCCTTCACCCATTACGAGCACATACCCCTCGATGTGAACGACTATGTGGACTTTGAGGGCGAGCGCTACTGGCTCACCGAGAAATACGCCCCTGCCCAGAAGAGCGATGGCGAGTGGTCGTATGACGTGAAATTTTACGGCATCGAGAGCCTGATAAAGCGTTTCCTCGTGCTGGAGACCACAGACAACAATGCCGAGCCCGTGTTCACCCTCACCGCCACTCCGAGAGAGCATGCGGCGATGGTGGTGAAGTGCATCAACAACGGCATGGGGCACACCACCGACTGGAAGGTGGGACAGGTGGACGGCACCGACCTCATTGTCATCGACTACGAGGGCAAGTACTGCGACGAGGCGCTGAAGGAGATAGCCGAGAAAGTGGGCGGCAGTGCCGAGTGGTGGGTGGAAGGGCAGACCGTGAACATCTGCAGATGCGAGCACGGCGAGGAAATAATATTGGGGTACGGCAACGGACTGACGAGCCTGGAGCGTGACACTGACAACACCAACAAGTTCTACACGCGCCTGTTCCCGATAGGCAGCACCCGCAACATCGATGCGGAGAAATACGGCCACAGCCGTCTGATGCTGCCCGGCGGCCGCCAGTACGTGGAACTGCACACCGACGAGTACGGTATCTATGACCACTACGAGAAAGACGCGTTCAGTGGCATCTATCCAAGACGCACCGGTGAGGTGAGCAGTGTGCGCAGCGAGAATGTCAAGGACGATGACGGCAACGCGTTCACTATCTACTACTTCAGGGACGACACGCTGAACTTCGATCCCAACGACTATGAACTGGCAGGCGAGACCAAGCGCGTCTCGTTCCAGGACGGTGATCTTGCCGGGCTCGGTACCGATGACGACCACTATTTCGAGGTGAACTTCGATAGCAAGACACGCGAGTTCGAGATAATCACCATCTGGCCGTATGACGACGACACCCAGTTGCCCGGAGGAAAGCTCGTGCCCAAAGTGGGCGACCACTATATCCTGTGGAACGTGCGCATGCCCGACGAGTACTACCCGATAGCGGAGGAGGAGTTCCTGAATGCGGTGGAGAAGTACAATGCCGAGCACTGGAAGGACATCAGCGTCTATAAGGCTCCGACCGACCATGTGTGGGTGGAGGAGAACAATGCCGTGCTCCATGTCGGCAGGCGTGTCCGGCTTGTGAGCGACAAGTATTTCCAGGAGAACGGCTACCGGCAGAGCCGTATCACCAAGATAACGCGCAAGGCGAACCTGCCAAGCCAGATGGACCTTGAAATCAGCGACGCCCTGCAGACAGGCGCGCTTGACAAGGTGAACGACAGCATCGGAGAGCTGAAGAACTATACTAAGTCCAGGACAGAGGGCGTGGCCCTGCCCGACATCATACGCTCGTGGGACGACACGCAGCCGTCCGACAACAACATTTTCTCCGCAAGACGGAGCCAGCAGGAGTTCATCAGCAAGAAACGCAACGATCGTGCGAAGAAGAAAATCACTTTCGAGGAAGGCATCGGTATCGGACTGGAAGAGAATGGGCGCATCGATGGCAAGGGCAATGCCGAATTGCTCACCCTTGTGGTGCGCGAACTGTTGCGCAGTGCCAACTATGGCGGCAGTGGCATGACAGGCAACGGCTGGCAAATCGGCCTTGACGAGGACCTGCTGTCGCACCTGATAGTTGACAAGATAACCGTGAGGCGCGTGATGAATGTTTTTGAACTGCTGATAAATAAGGTGCGCAGCGTGGGCGGACAGATTTGCGTCAGCGCGGCCAACGGCAAGATAAAGACGGTGCGGGAGCAGGGCGACTACTGGCACATCACCTTCGAGCAGGAGAACACCTTCGTGGCGCACGACCTGATGCGCTGCCAGGTGTTCACCGGCACGTCGCAGAAAGCCTACTGGGTGGAAGTGGCCGGCATCGCGAATGGTGGCATACTTGTGGAGAAATCCGAGTTTGAGACCGCACAGCCCGAAGAGGGCGACGAGTGTGTGCTTATGGGCAACACCGAGACGGCGAACCGCCAGAACCTCGTCCTCATCTCCGCCTCGGAGGACGGCCACCCGAGAGTGGACGTGCTGGACGGAGTGAACGCCAAGAACTTTGACCACGCCCTGCGTGCAAGGCTCGGCAACCTTAACGACATCAAGGACGACCGCTTTCCACTGGATAACCAGCCGAAGGGCAACGGCCTGTATGCCGACAACGTGTACCTGCGCGGCACATTCCTGCTCTCCACCGGCGAGGACATCAAGACCAAACTGGAGATAACGGAGGGCAAGGTGCAGAGTGCCATCGACAGCGTGCGGAACGACTTCCTGAGCGAGAAAGGCTATCTGAACAACCCCACGTTCACATCGGGACTGGAGAAATGGAACTCCGAGAACGAGACCGTGTTCTTCCTTGTCGGCAACAAGTGGATATGGGCCAACGGCAACGTGCTCTCCAAGAAAGGCGACGGCGCAAGCGTGGTCACCGACATGGGGCGTACGGTGGTACGCATACGCAACAAGTACATACTGCAGAAACACGGCAACCTGCGCTATGTGCCCACGTTCCCGACCAATGACGAGGGGCAGAAAGAGGCTCTGCCTGTGTATCTGACATTCTTCTACCGCTGTGCCAAGGCCGGCACGCTGAAGGTTCGCTTCGAGAATGTGGATAAGACAGGCTTTGCCAACTTCAACAGCATGGAGATAAGAGAGGAAATCGCGGAGACCGAAGGCTATGTGCAATATACCGGAAACGGCCTGTGGAACGGTACGGGCGACTTCCGTCTGGAGTTTGACGGAGACATCTACATGTACATGCTGGTGCTCAGCACCGACAAGTACGAGGCGCTGACGCACCGCTACCGCACATTGTTCGAGCAGAGCGAGCGGCTTGTGAAAATCTCCGCTGCCGTGTTCGACAAGGACGAGAATATGCTGGAGGAGACAGGGCTTATCACCACCTCCAAGGTGTCGGGCCTGTACGCCATCGACGGGGACGGCAATTTGAAATCCTTTGTCGGTGCGGGACAGGACGGCGTGAAGATAAAGGCCGCCAACATACAGTTGGAGGGACTTGTGACCGCCAATGAGAATTTCAAAATATTGGAAGATGGCAGCATCGAAGCAAAGAATGGCAAGTTTATTGGCGAAATAGAATCTTACAAGGGCACTATAGGTGGCTTTACCATTGGTAATGGACGCATAGGCGCAGAAGCCACGCAGAGCGGAGATGGAGGTTCCCTTGCTATATACAGCAACTTCTTCCGTGTGGGTGGGAACAGCGGTTATGTGATGTTCGGAAATGATGTGATACCTGGAACTGCAGGCGGTGCATTTACCGCCACCGGGCGTATTGTGAACGAGCATCCGAACACATACGGGAACTATGGATTTGACCAGGCGAATTATGGTCTGTTCATTCATGTTTCAGGCGGAACAAAGAACTACGGTATCTGGTCCAATGCAGCATTGATGGCCCCCTCCTTTGTGAATACCAAGGCCAAGATACTGACATTTGACCCGAACAGCAGTACATATACGATAGATTTCTCTCAAGCGAACATCATACTGATGTATTTCAAAAAAGACAAATCCTCCGGGGTGGAGGTTACGCTTCCAAGCGAGTCCTCAGTCGCTGAGAAGTTCGGACTGAGTGAATTGCCCGAGGATTTTGCCACAATTGTGACATTCCGTGTACGAGCCGGGTCGTTACCTATAACGTTGGACGGCATCTACGACCACAATGAGAACCTCACGAATTACAAGATGGCAGAAGGGGACAGTGTGACAGTGCTCATCAGCAAGGTGGACGGCTTCCGCTACCAGATATTGAATCATTCAAGCTAAAAACAGATATACGATGAGAAGGATAGACTTTCAGCATTTCAATGTTTACCTGTCGGTCAGCCACAAGGAGGCGCGGCCGATGGACGTTCGCGAGACCTTCGCGGACATGATATACAACAACGTGAACGGCATCAAGGCGCACGCCCTCGCCCTGAAGATATACGAGAGTGAGGGGGAGGCGGACTACACCGATGACGAGGTGAAACTTGTGCGCGTCGTCGCCGAGCGTCTTTGCGTTCCCGGCTTCATAGACGGACTGAACGAGCAGTTGGATAATAACCCTAACAACGAATGATATGACAGACGAGGAGAAGAAGACCGTCGTTCAGGAAGTCCTGAACCAGATAAAGACAGACAGTCAGAGCGTGGACGAACTGGAAACCGCCACCTCACTTGACAGCGTGAACTCACTCCCGGCCATGCAGGGTGAGAAGGTTGTCCGTGTGCCTGTGTCCCTGCTTGCGAAACCTGCGGAAGACGCGGCCAAGAGAGCAAACGCAGCCGCCGCCACAGCGGACGCATCATCGAGAGCGGCCGGAACTGCGGCACGGCAGGCCAAAGACGCGGCAGATGTGGCTTCCGGCGCGGCACTCACGGCCAACAATTCGGCCATGCTTGCTGATGCGGCCACGGCAAAGCTGAATGATGCCATCGCAGCGGCCAACACCCACCCGGTGGTGCTGGTGAACAGCCTTATCGGTGATGCCGACCGCATATTCAGTGACTGGTCTGAAGCGTTGGAGACCATTGCCGGCAACGAGAGCACCGGTGGGGAGAAAGTGTTCACCACCGGCTGCGTGATGATATTCAGAAGTGCGGACGGCTGGGAGTCCTGGCAGTTCACCGGTGACCCCGACAACGACCTCCATGATGCGGAGAAATGGCAGGAATATGCCACAGGCGGCAGTGGCGGAAACACCTGCAACGTGACAGAGGAAATCCCGCTTGAGAGTGGTTACTACACATTGGCGACCGCCATTGTTGCCGTGGAGGAGAAGAAACGTGCCAAGGGACGCTGCATCACCTACGAGACGGCACAGGGCAAGTGGGAGACCAAACAGTTCATCGGCACGAGCCTTGACAGTTGGGAACAGGTGGCGAGCTGGGAGGACTTCGGCGGTGCGGGCAACGTGAAGAGCATTTCTGTAAACGGAAAGAAACAGACGCTTGACAGCGCGGGCAACGTGAACCTCACCATCAACGAGACAGAGGTGGACGAGAGCCTGAACACGAACTCCACCAATCCGGTGCAGAACGCGGCCGTGGCCGCCAAACTTGCAGAGGTCGAAGCCAACACCATATTCGGCGGCAGTGCCGAACTGAGCGATGACGAGAGCACCGTGCGTGTGACGCTGACCAACAAGAGTGGTGCGGAGGTCGTAGGTCTGGACATACCGGCAGGAAAAGGCGGCGGTGGCGGAGAAACCTCCACCACCAAAATCGTGTTGACGGCAGAAACAGACAAGTCCGTCATCAAGGAAGGCGACAAGGCCACACTCACATGGTTCTACGACCACCAGTATAGCAGCGGTGACGAGAAGGGGACATCGACGGGGCAGAAAGCCACGGTGGAGATACAGATGAAACGCGGCGCGACGCTGATGTATTCCGATACGCAGCAGGACGTGAGCAAGGGCACCTATACGCTGGACCTGACGAAATACCTCCTTTTGGGCACGACTGACATCTATGTGAAGGCCACCACCACCGATCCGACCACAGGCAAGACGCAGACCAAGCAGAGCTATGTAAGCGTGAAGGCGGTGACGCTTGCACTGACGAGCGGTTTCAATATTGCCGAGTGCATTGCAAAGGGTGGTTATGGCGTGAGCGAGAATGTGGGCATACCCTATGCCGTAAGCGGAAGCGGTACAAAGACCGTCACCATCTATGTGGACGGCATACAGAAAGATTCCGTTTCTGTCACGAGGAGCGGTACGACCAACGGTAGTTTTACGCTCTCCATGTCCGGGCTTGCTGTCGGCAGGCATACCGTGCAGATGGTGGCCGAGATGAAGGCAAGCGAGGAACTGACACTGAAGAGCGAGAGCATATACTTTGACATTCTGAAGGGTGGGCAGAACGCCCCGTATATCGGCACGAAGCTGACCTTCGGCGACGGACGCATCTTTGCGGACGACCATCTGACCCCGACTGTTGAGACCGGCCAGTATGAGCAGGTGAGATTTGACTTTGTGGCGTATGACCCGACAACGACCCCGGCGACCGTGGGAGTGTGGAGAGACGGCATACGGACGCAGACGGTGAGCGTCCCGAGGACGACGCAGGTATATACAAACCGTTTCCTGGAGCAGGGCGACGTGGCGATGGTGCTGAAGTGTGGCACTACGGAATACAAGCTGAACGTGAAGGTGACGGAGAGCGGCTTTGACCTGAGCGAGGCGACTGCCGGACTTGTGCTGAAACTTACGGCAGCCGGCAGAAGCAATGCCGAGAGCGAGCCGGCGGAATGGCGTTATAACGACGTTCAAACGGTGTTTGAAGGTTTTGACTGGCAGAGCAACGGCTGGACGGGAGATGCCTTGAAGCTGACGAACGGCGCGAATGTTGAAATCGGGTACAAGCCTTTCGGCAACGACGCGACGACAACGGGCGCGACCTACGAGATGGAGCTGACATGCACGAACGTGACCGACCGCAGGGGCACGGTGGTGGACTGCATGACCGGTGGCGTGGGCTTCAGGCTGACGACGCAGGAGGCTTTGATGCGGACGGGCGCAGGTTCGGAAGTGGGCACTAAGTTTGCAAGCGGTCTGCCCCTGAAGATAGCCTTCGTGGTGCAGGAGAAGAAGGGCAACCGACTGATGATGCTGTATGTGAACGGCATCCTATGCGGCGCGAAGCAGTATGCCTCGACGGACTCGCTGCTCCAGGCAGAACCGACGAACATCAAGATAACGAGCGAGAGTGCGGACGTAGAGGTGCGGAACATACGTGTGTACAACCGTGCGTTGGGCGATGACGAGGAGCTGGCGAACTATATGGTGGACCGCCCGACAAGCGACGAGATGGTGGTGCTGTTCGAGAAGAACCAGGTGATGGATGACGAGGGCACGGACGTGGACATCGACAAGCTGAGGGCGATGGGCAAGAGCGTGATGAGAATCGTGGGCGACGTGAACCTGGTGAACCAGACGAACAACAAGAAGTTTGAGGTTCCGGTGGACATCTACTTCTACTCCGCCTACGGCAAGGAGTATGACTTCATCATCTACCAGTGCGGACTGAGGATACAAGGCACCTCATCGACGACCTACCCGAGAAAGAACTACCGCATCTACTTCAGCCGCTCGACGAAGTACGGCACTAAGCTGTATGTGAACGGTGTGGAGGTAGCGGACTTCAAATATTCGTTCAAGCCAGGTGCAAGACCGATAGACATATTCTGTCTGAAGGCGGACTTCTCAGATTCTTCATCTACGCACAATACTGGTGCGGTGAGAGTGGTGAACGACATCTGGAAGAGATGCGGCTGGCTGACTCCGCCACAAATGGCCTACAAGGGCAACTATGACGTGAGAATCGGCGTGGACGGTTTCCCGATAGATTTGTTCTACGACAACAACGGCACGGGTGAGAACGTGTATCTTGGCAAGTACAACTTCAACAACGAGAAGAGCGGCAGCGGCATCATCTACGGCTTTGAGGGTATCGAGGGCTTCAATGACGAGGCTACACTGAAGGGCGAGCGCAACAAGTGTATCTGCCTGGAGTTCCTGAACAACTCGGAGACATTGTGCCTGTTTGGTACGAGCAACATGGACACGTTTGACGACGCGCTGGAGTTCCGCTTCAAGGCCGACGACACATGGGCGACGGCGCATGAGGACGACAAGGCGGCAGTGAAGCGCCTTTGGGAGTGGATATACTCATGCAAGGGCAACCCGACGAAATTCCTGAACGAATATGCGGAATACTTCGGCAACGACTCGCCGTTTGCATGGTATCTGATAACGGACTACTTCATGGCTGTGGACAACCGCGCGAAGAACATGATGCTCGTGACGTGGGACGGCAAGATATGGTATTTCATCCCATACGACATGGACACGGTGTTCGGTGAGCGCAACGACTCGGTTCTGAAATACGACTACACGATAACGTGGGAGACGATGGACGAGAGCATCGGCTCGTATGCGTTTGCAGGACACGGCTCCGTGCTGTGGGAACTTGTGAGAGGCTGCCCGGACAAACTGAGGGAGGTGGCAGACAAGCTGCGAAGCACGATGTCGCTGGAGTATGTGCTGAAGGTGTTCAATGAGGAGATGATGGGCAACTGGTGTGAGCGCATCTACAACAAGGACGGCATCTACAAGTACATCAAACCGCTGACGGAGGGTGTGACGACGGCAGACGGCACTACGAGTTACTATGACTATCTCTATGCACTCCAGGGCAGCCGATATGCCCACCGCACCTATACCATCCAGAACCGCTTTGCATTGCTGGACAGCCAGTATGTGTGCGGTACATACAGAAAGGACAGCTTTGCGGCCTACTTCGGCTACAAGTTCAGCTCGGACAACCGGAAGATAAGAATCACGGCGAGCGAGCGCTACTTCTTCGGGTACGGCTACACGAGCGGTACGCCGCACCAGAGCGCAGTGCTGGCGGATGACACGGGAAGCCAGGTGGAACTGACGCTTGACACCGACCTCATCGTGAATGACCCTCAGTACATCTACGGTGCGAGCCGCATCATGGGGCTTGACCTGACGGACGTGAGCCATGCCATACTCCAGACTCTGAACTTGAACAACTGCTCCGCTCTGAGGACGCTTGACGTGAGCTGCGGTCAGACACAGACAACGCTGAACGCATTGCTGGTGAACGGCTGCCGAAACTTGCGTACTCTGAATATGACCGGCTTGAAGTCCGGCAGCTTCACAGGCATAGACTTGAGCAACAACACGAAGCTGGAGACACTGAAGGCAGGCAAGACAGCCCTGACCGGCGTGAACTTCGCACAGGGTGCTCCGCTGACGAGCGTAACGCTCCCGGCAACGTTGCAGACACTGGAACTGCGCTATCTGGGCAAACTGACGACCGGCGGTCTGACGCTGGAGGGCACAAGCAACATCAACAGGCTTGTGGTTGACAATTGCCCTGGTGTGGACTGGCAGACGCTGCACGCAAGGTGCGGAAACGTGAAGTATCTGCGTGTGACCGGCATCGACATGGAAGGCGACGGCAGCCTGCTGGCCTCACTGATGCAGACGGGCGGTGTGGACGAGAATGGCGGCAATGTGGAGAGCTGCCGACTGGTAGGCACATACCGGCTGACCCGTTACGTTGATGATGAGACCTATGCTGCATACATCGAGCACTACCCGGAGTTGAACATCGAGCAGCCTGAATATACAATGCTGGAGAGCGACGAGAGCGTGGCAGACGATGCAAATCTCTCGAACCTGGATAACGGCACGGGCTATAAGTACGGCAACGACTACAAGCCAAGCGGCCATGTGGCTGCGATACTGAAGAACCGCCACAGAGTGCTGGCGAAGGTGACAAAGAAGGCGACCACGAGGAACGTGAACATAGCGAATGTCGATACCGTGGTGAACAATCTTGACGGCGAGATGACTTACTTGGAGCTTGACGATAAGGACAGCACCAAGTATGCCGACGGAACCCCTGCCAAACTTGACGGCAGCGAGGGTGACCTGATGATGCACGAGCCTTTCTTCTGGAGCAAGGGTATCAATGACTTCTTGAACAGCAAGGACTACAGCTGCTACAGCTCGAAGGACAAGGATCACATGCCGGCTGTGCCGAATGTGGACGTATTGACGCTTGATGACATCAAGGCGGTGCAGGGCGGTTACACTAAAGGCAGGAAAGTGATGAGTGGCAGGGACACCATAACAAATGCCATGAGTACGGACAGCTCTTATTCGGTGTGCGTGGTGGATGTGTCGAAGCACAAGCGTGTCCGTTGGCCGAGTGTACCAGGCACGAACCTTGTGGGCAGCGCATTTGCCGACGTGAACGGCAATGTGGTGAAGAGCGTCGTGGTGCCAACGCTGGGAAACAGATTTGAGGCTGGTATGTATCTTATCAGCGATGTGCCTGAGGGAGCCAGGACTTTGTACTTCTCTATATTGAACACAGCCGAGTTTGACAAGGTTGTACTATCCAACAGCAGCAAGATAGAGGATATGGAGCCTGAATGGTTTGCCAACGAGGAGCATCTGTGTGCTGTTGTGGGCAGTTCTGTAGTGGGTAGCAAGCTGCGTGCCTGCATAACGGGCGGCAGCACTACAGCAAGCATGACATGGACGGACTTCCATTATTACAGCGTGCAGAGGGGTATGCAGCAGATTGACGCTCTGATGCACTTCCGCATTGCGAACCTTGCATACGCGAAGTATGGCAGGAGGAACATGCAGGAGCAGTGTGGCGCAGGTTCGCATACGAATATGCGCACGACCGGCGGCACGATGTCAAGAGGCATGCAGGACACTATAGGCTATGAGGGCGCAAAGGCAATCAACCCGAATGTGACAAACAGTCTGGTGGACGAGAACAGAGTGCACCAATATGCCTGGTATGTGGACAAGGACGAGTATGGTGCTGCAAAGGTGACGCAGGTGAACAATATCTGCTGCCTGGGCTATGAGGACATCTACGGACACAAGTATGACATGATGGACGGTGTGGACTTGCCGAACACAAGTGGCAATGAGGGCAAGTGGCGCATTTGGATGCCCGATGGCAGCACGATCATGATAAAGGGTACGACAACCAGCGGTAACTGGATAACGGCAGTGGCTCATGGAAGGCTGATGGCGGTAGTGCCAGTAGGCTCGATGAATGGCTCGTCGAGCACATACTATTCAGATTATTACTGGATAAGCACAGCCACAGTCCGTGTGGTCTATCGTGGTTACAACGACGCGTACCCGAGTGGCGGTGTTTCGGTGTCGCATGCGAGCTACGATTCCTCGAATACGTACACGAACATCGGTTCTCGTCTGGCCTTCCGCGGCAAGATCGTGAGGGCGCAAAGCGTGGCTGCGTATAAGGCGTTGAGCGAGGCTGCGTAAAGCGAAGCGCGAAAAGCGGGAGCGAAGCGACAAAACGAAAAGAACGGGGTTCGGATGGTGTCCGGACTCCGTTCTTGCATTATGTGAATACCGGCGTAAGCCGGTCGAAAATATTTTGGGGAGGGGGAGTTCCCCCAGCGGTACGCTTCGTTTTAAGAAAATAGACGGCTCGTTCTGGAATGGCGAAACGTTTCGTTTTGCGGATTATA
>OAWJ01001266.1_pt1 | contig 14893 bp, 13 predicted proteins | sample 1517021 | NCBI WGS metagenome assembly OAWJ01 (sample SAMEA2580121, study PRJEB22360) | human gut metagenome | biome: human gut; feature: human-associated habitat; material: faeces | place: Denmark | collected 2008/2010
CAGGGCCGGATCCCCGCGCGGGAGGGGGTGGGGGAAAGAACTGTACGGCGGCCCGAAATATTTCAGGCCGCGCAAGCTCTCCCCTCATCCGGCCCTGCGGGGCCACCTTCTCCCCCAGGGGGTGAAGGCTTCAGGGCTTCTTCTTTGGAATATGAACCTCCGGGATGGCGACGTTTTCATAGTTGATGGACTTGTGCTTCTCCGGGGTCTCGGGGGCGTCGCTGTGGGCGATCTGGCCGGTGTGGACCTCGGGCAGGGCAACGTCGTCACTGTGGACACGGTAGCGCTGTTTTTTCAGCGCCTCGCGCAGCTTGCGGAACATCAGAAAGACCTCCCAATTAGATAAAGTTGATAAAGAAGGTGATGACCAGACTGTTGAGGAAGTCCGCAAACAGACTGCCTACCAGCGGGATCAGCAGATACGCCTTGACCGACGGGGCATACTTTTCACACAGGGCCTGCATGTTGGCCATGGCGTTGGGCGTCGCGCCCATGCCAAAGCCGCAGACGCCCGCTGCAATGACCGCAGCGTCATAGTCGCGGCCCATGATGTTGAAAATCACAAAGTAGGTGAACAGGAAAATCAGCAGCGTCTGGCCCGCCAGCAGGATGATGAGCGGCAGCGCCAGCGCGGCCAGCTGCCACAGCTTCAGCGTGATCATGGCAATGCCCAGGAACAGCGACAGGCTGATGCCGCCGATGTCGTTGATCTCGCCCATGTGGGTCGTGAATTTGTGGGTGAATTCGCCGATGTTGCGCATACACGCCGCGGCGATCATCGCGCCGATATAAATGGGGAACGTCAGCCCGGTCATGGCAAGCGCCTTGGAGATGAACGTGCCGATGCCGATGGCGATAATCAGCTGGAACACAGCAGCCGGGTACATGCTGGTGTGGCGCTCATGCTTGATTTCTTCCTCCACCAGCAGGCTGTCGTCCTCGGGCACAACGGTGTCCAGCAGCTTGCGGCGCTCAATAAGCAGACGGCCCGTCGGGCCGCCCATGACGCTGCCTGCAATCAGGCCGTAGGTGGCCGCCGCCGTGCAGAGCGTGGTCGCGCCCGCAACGCCGAAGTCCTCGAGCACGGGGCCGAACGCGCCCGCCGTGCCGTGGCCGCCGACCATCGGGATGGAACCGGTGCACAGACCGATCATCGGCGAGATGCCCAACAGATCCGCCAGCCCGACGGCGAGGAAGTTCTGGCACAAAATCAGCGCAACGACCAGCCCCAAGAAGATGATCAGCGATTTGCCGCCGCTTTTCAGCACCTTGAGGTTGGCCTGAAAGCCTACCGAGGTGAAGAAGAACACCATGCAGACTTCCTTTAAAATGTCGTCAAATTCAAACTCGGCAATGCCGGTCACATAGCAGAGACAGGTGAAAACGGCAAACAGCACGCCGCCGATGACCGGCGCGGGAATGCAGAATTTTTCCAGAAAGCCGATGCGCGCCTTCAAAAAGCGGCCCAGCATCAGCACACAGACCGCCGCAAACAGCGTCTGGTACATATCCAGTGAGATGATCATGCGGCGGCCTCCTGTTCAGGGGACGCGCCCGCCTCCGGCCCTGCGGGGGTGATGCCCTGCGCGGTGTAGTACGCAGCGGCCCCGGTGTGGTAGGGGATAACGCTCTGCGCGGCGGCCACGGCGGGGTCGGTCACCAGCGGCACCGGCACGGCGGCAGCCACGGCGTCCACGCTGTCAAAATACCGGGCAGTCAGCCTTTGGACGGTCTCGTCGGACAGCGCGTTCGACGCCAGCAGAAGCGCCTGCACGCTGACGGTCCAGATGTCCTCATCCTGACCGGCGTAGGTCCCGGCGGGGATAACGCAGGCGCGGTAGGCCGGGTAGGCCGCCAGCAGCCGCGCACCGACACCCCCATCGACGGAGAGCAGACGGATGGCGCAGGTCTTGGCCAGCTGCTCCAGCGCGTCGGCGTGCAGACCGGCGGTGACGAACATCGCGTCGATCGTGCCGTCGGCCAGCTGGGCGGCAGCGTCGGTGTAGTTCAGGTTTACAGTGTGTACCAGGCGGTTGTTCAGGCCGCAGGCGGCCAACACCTGCCCGGCGTTCTGCTCGGTGCCGGATTCCTCCTCGCCGACGCTGAGCGTGCAGCCCTGCAGTTCCTCCAGCGTCGTAATGCCGGAGTCGGCCCGGACAACGACCTGCACGGCCTCCTCATACAGAGCGGCCACGGCGCTGAAGCTGCGCTCGGTGCTCTCGTGGGCAAAGACGCCGCTGCCGTCGTAGGCATCCTGCGCCATGTCGGACTGGGCAACGGCCAGCTGTAAATAGCCGCCCGCCAGCAGCCGCAGGTTGGCGGCGGACCCGGCGGTCTGTTTGACCTCGATGGTGCTGTTCTGGGTGGCCATGGCGGTACCAAACGCATTGTACACGCCGCCTGCAGCCGCAGCCCCCAGCCGCAGCCGCGACGCCGCACAGCCCGCCAGCAGGACCGCGGCGGACAGGACGGCAATGATACGGAACAGATGTTTTTTCAATCGTACACCTCTCTGTTGTGTTTTATCGAATGACTCCGTAGGGGCGCATTCTATATGCGCCCGCAGCTTTTCCATGACAGAGCGCCGACGGGAGGCCGCGGGCCGGACATGTCCGGCCCCTACAGAATGCTTACAGGCCCACCACATCCCAATGCTTATCGTTCCTGTTCAGCACCTCGCAGCCAGTCTCGGTCACCAGGACGAGGTCCTCCACGCGGACGCCGAACTCGCCGGGCAGGTAGACGCCCGGCTCAATCGAAAAGATCATGCCGGGTCTGGCTACAGCGGTGTTCGCACTGCTGACGTCGCCCTTCTCGTGGTCGGTCTGGCCGATGAAATGCCCCAGACGGTGGTTGAAATACGCGCCGTAGCCCGCTTCCGTAATCAGGTCGCGCGCGGCGGCGTCCAGCTCACACAGACGCACGCCGGGCTTGATGAGCGCCTCGGCAGCCTCATTCGCGCGGCGCACCAGATCATGCACGGCGGCCTGCTTTTCAGTGGGCTGGCCGCAGAACCAGGTGCGGGTCATGTCGCTGCAATAGCGGCTCTTCACGCAGCCCATGTCAAACAGCACGCAGTCGCCCTCTTTTAACACGGTGTCGTCCGGCTCGTGGTGCGGGTCGGCGGCGTTGGCACCAAAGGAGACGATCGTCGTAAAGCTCGGCCCCTCGCAGCCGTGGGCACGGAACTGCGCGTCGATAAACTCGGCGACCTCGCGTTCGGTCATGCCGGCCTTTATATAGTGCTTCGCGGCCTCGTTTACCGCGTCATTGATGCGGGACGCCTCGCGCATGAGGGTCTGCTCCTCGGCGTCCTTGCAGGCGCGGCAGTCGTCGACGCAGTCGCTGGACAGCACGACCTGCATACCGGGGTGGGTCTCCATCAGCGGGATCAGAAACTTAGCGGGCCACTCCTTGTCAATGCCCAGCGGCCTGCCCGCGTCCACGACCTCGGCAATCTGCGCCACGGGCTTGTCCGTGTCGGTATGCCAGACGGTCCTGCACGGCGGCTCGGGCACATTGAACAGTCTGTTCAAAAACAGCACCGGCTCGCCCTCGGTGGGCAGGTAGAGCGCCAGCAGACGCTCATAGGGCTCCACGGCGATGCCGGTCAGATACCACACGCTCTTGGGGTCGCAGACGATCATCTGCGTCAGTCCCTGCGCGCGCAGGGCAGCACGGACACGGGCCATGCGTTCGGTTTTCAACATACAAATGCCTTCTTTCCCATGATTCCTCATGATTCCTTTATTCAGTTTTCCGCGGGCTTCATTGCACTTTTGCGGTACTGCTGGGGGCTTTGGCCCACCATGGCGGTAAAGCGGGTCGAGAAGTTGCTCTCATCCCCAAAGCCGACCTGGTGCGCGATCTCGCAGACGGAGAAATCCGTCAGCACCAGCAGCTCCTTGGCGCGTGTGATCCGCGTGGACAGCAAAAAATTGTAGGGCGTCGTGCCCATGTACTGGCGGAATAGCCGCAGGAACCAGCTCTTGCTCACCGGCGTCTGGGCCAGCAGGCTGTCCAGCGACAGCGGCTCGGCATAGTGCTGGCGGATGTACTCGGCGGCCTGCTCGATCAAGGTGCGGTTGGAGCGGCTCTCGTCCCCGGCCAGCAGCTGGCGGGCCATCAGGGCCAGCATCCGGTGCAGGGCCAGGCAGATCTCGATCTGTGCGGCAGCGCCGTGCTCCCACTCGGCGGCCAGTGACTCAAACAGCGGCTGCATCTCCAGCCGACTGACCGTAACGGGGGACAGCCGCCCCTGCGGCTGCAGTACCTCGGCCAGATTGGCGACGCCCGCGCCGTCCAGATGCGCCCAGTAGTGGTGCCAGTGATCCTGCCCGGGGGCAGTGCAGTAGCTTTGGGGGGTGCGGCAGTTCAACAGCAGGGCGCTGCCGGCGGGCAGCTCCACGCGCTGGTCGTTCTGCTCGATCAGACCGGAGCCGGACAGCGTATAAAACAGCAGATAGCTTTCCTTATCGGTGCGGGCTGTGGCAAAATGGGCGCGGCCATAAAAGTTGCCGGCCTCGGTGCAGTAAAACGGCTGTGCCAGCGCCGCCGCGCCGGGGGTGGCGCGCAGCCAGGTGCTGCGTTCCTCCACGTCCATATTATAGGTCAGCATAATGGCGGTCCCTCCCTTACTTATATAAACATGATAGAAACAAACCGCGCGTTTGTCAATAAAAAATAGGAAAAGCATTCCTTATATAAGGAAAGCGCAGCTTGTCGAAAAACCTCCCTCTGCGAGGGAGGTGCCCCGAAGGGGCGGAGGGAGAGAACCTTGCCATAGCCCGAAATATTTCGGGAAGCCGTACAGTTCTCTCCCCCACCGCCTGCGGGCGGAGCCCCCTCGCAGAGGGGGCCAAGGAGTGAACGTACCTTTTTCGACAGTCTGGGGCGATCATTGGTCGCCCGCCTTGACAACGCCGCCCTTTTGTCCTATACTGATACACAGGTTAAACCTGGGTTTAAGTCATAGGAGGAAAACACATGGCCTATACAGTGGGGGAGATGGCGCGGCGGCTGGGTGTGCCCGCATCGACGATCCGCTATTACGATAAGGAAGGGCTGCTTCCCTTCGTCGGGCGCTCGTCCGGCGGCATCCGCGTTTTTACGGAGAAGGACTTCGAGTGGCTGCGCATCATCGAGTGCCTGAAAAAGACCGGCATGTCCCTCAAGGACATCCGCGAATACATCGAGCTGGCCATGCAGGGCGATGAGACCATTGCCCGGCGGCTGGAGCTGTTCCGCAAGCAGCGCACCGTGCTCGAGACCCGCATGGCTGAATTGCAGCAGACGATGGACACCTTGGACTACAAGTGCTGGTTCTATGAGACCGCCGCCGCCCGCGGCAGCACCGAGGGCATCAGCGACCTGCCCGACGAGGCTCTGCCCGAGGCCCTGCGCCCCGTGCGGGAGCGTCTGCGCGCCGCCGCGGAGGCGGAGACAGAAGAAGTATGACCCCAAAACGCCGCCCCAGGTGTGCCGACTATAACAACCCACCCCGCAAAAATCCTGCCGCCACCGCTATATCTGGTGCTGCAGCGTACAATCTGCCACCAGACAAAACGGAAAATCTCAAAAAATCCCGCCGCGAAGTGTTAAACACAGCACAATTCCCGCAAAGATGCAAAAAATACGGAAAAGATCTGCGTGAAACTTTCCATTGACACCCCGCGCGCCCTGTGGCAGAATGTCGGTAAGAACCTGATTGTGTAAAGGAGAGATCCCTATGACCCCTGAACTTCGCTGGCTGAGTGACCCCACCGTCTTTGCCGTGAACCGGCTGGACGCACACTCTGACCATCTCTGCTGCCGCACCCTGGACGAGGCCGAAAGCGGCCTGACATCGCTGCGCCAGTCACTGGACGGCGCATGGCGCTTTGCGTGGAGCGCCAACCCTGCCGCCCGCCCGGCGGATTTCTGGCAGCCGGACGCCGACCTGTCCGGCTTCGGTACGATCCGCGTGCCCGGGCACATCGAGCTGCAGGGCTACGGTCAGCTGCAGTACACCAATACCCTCTATCCGTGGGATGGCCGCAGCTGCCTGCGCCCGCCGCAGGTCGATTGGAACGATGACCCCGTGGGCAGCTATGTCAAAGAGTTTGATCTGGACGAGTCCCTGCGCGGCCAGCGCGTCTGCGTCAGCTTTCAGGGCGTGGAGCAGGCCATGTACCTGTGGTGCAACGGCCAGTTCGTCGGCTATGCCGAGGACAGCTTCACCCCGTCTGAATTTGACCTGACACCGTATATTCGGGATGAGAACAACCGCCTCTGCGTCGAGGTCTACAAGCGCAGCAGCGCCGCCTGGATCGAGGATCAGGACTTCTTCCGCTTCTCGGGCATCTTCCGCTCGGTCTACCTGTACGCAAAGCCCAGGGTCCACATCAACGACATCTGGCTCAAGGCCGACCTTGCCGCCGACAACACCACCGGCCTGCTGACGCCCCTCGTCAAGCTGGACGGCGAGACCGACGGCGCGTCGGTTGCCCTCGTCGTGACCGACCCCGAGGGCTACGCCGTCTACGAGGGCCCCGCCGCGGGCGATACGATTGAGATCGAGGGCATCCAGCCGTGGAGCCATGCAGCGCCGGTGCTCTACCACGCCGTACTGACCCTGCGCGATGCCGACGGCGTTTTGCAGGAGGTTGTGCCCTACGACATCGGCTTCCGCCGCTTTGAGATGATAAACGGCGTCATGTGCCTGAACGGGGAACGTGTCGTGTTCAACGGCGTCAACCGCCACGAGTGGAACGCCGACAGGGGCCGTGCCATCGGCGCCGACGACATGCACGCCGCCATGGCCGTGTTCAAAAAGAACAACATCAACGCCGTACGCACCTGCCACTACCCCGACCAGAGCCTGTGGTATGACCTGTGTGACCGGAACGGCATCTACATGATCGACGAGACGAACCTTGAAAGCCACGGCAGCTGGCAGAAGCTCGGCGCGGTGGAGCCGAGCTGGAACGTGCCCGGCAGCCTGCCCGAGTGGAAGGACTGCGTCGTGGACCGCGCCCGCAGCATGTTTGAACGCGACAAGAACCACGCCGCCGTCCTGATCTGGTCCTGCGGCAATGAGAGCTACGCGGGCGAGGATATTCTCGCCATGTCGCAGTTCTTCCATGACCACGACCCGGGCCGCCTCGTGCATTATGAGGGTGTGTTCCACTGCCGCGCGTTCGACGCCATCAGCGACATGGAAAGCCGGATGTACGCCAAGCCGTGGGAAATTCGCGAGTATCTCGAATCCCACCCGAAGAAGCCCTTCATTCTCTGCGAGTATATGCACGATATGGGCAACTCGCTGGGTGGCATGGAGAGCTATGTCCGCTTGGCCGACGAGTTCGACCAGTACCAGGGCGGCTTCATCTGGGACTACATGGACCAGGCGCTCCGGCACACCGACGCGCTGGGCCGCAGCGTGCTGGGCTACGGCGGCGACTTTGCGGACCGCAACACCGATTACAACTTCAGCGGCAACGGCATTGTCTACGCCGACGGTGCTGAGAAGCCCGCCATGCAGGACGTGCGCTACTGGTACGACACCCCCGCCCGCCGCGCCGCCCACGATGCCCGCAACGCTGCAGCCGCCGCCCGGGCGGACCGCGACGCGGCCAAAGCACAGGCCGCCCGCAAGCCCGGCATGTTGACCGTGACCGAGGGCGACGGCAACCTCGGCGTCAAGGGCGACGGGTTTGAAATTCTCTTTTCCGCGGGCGAGGCCGGGCCGTCGTCGCTGACCGTCAACGGCAGCGAGTGGCTCTGGCGCGCCCCGCGCCCGGCGTTCTGGCGCGCCGCCACCGACAATGACCGCGGCTGCGGCTTCCCGCAGAAAGCAGCGGCCTGGCTGGCGGCGGATGTCTACCTGCAGAACCTCGGCTTTGCGGTCTTGCAGAAATCCGCCGACGGTGTGCAGGTGCGCTATACCTACGGCGTGCCCACCGTGCCCGGCGCTAAGGCCGAGCTGACCTACACCGTGGAGCCGCAGGGCACGCTGTTGGTCGAGGCCGTCTATCATGGCGTGCCCGGTGCGCCCGAGCTGCCCTGCTTCGGCGTAAAATTCCAGACGTTTGCCCCTGTGGCCCGCACGCTCTGGACCGGCCTTTCGGGCGAGACCTACCCGGATCGCTGCAAGGGCGGCGTCTTTGGCTGCCATGAGGAGGTGCCGCATATTGAACCGGCCCTCGTCCCGCAGGACTGCGGCCTGCATATGGGCACCCGTCAGTTCACGCTGGAGCAGCACAACGCCTGCTGTCAGACGGCGGCTGCGCTGACGATTGAACAGGCCGACGCGCCGTTTGCCTTCAGCGCACTGCCCAACACTGCGCAGGAGATCGAGGCCGCCCAGCACATCACCGAGCTGCCCGCCACGGGCCGCACGAGCGTGACGATCCTGGGCGCAGCCCGCGGCGTCGGCGGCATCGACAGCTGGGGCACCGATGTGGAGGAGCCTTACCGCGTCAGCGGGGAAGGAGAGCACCGCGTCGCGTTCCGCATCGTGTTGTAAATACCCTAAAGGCAGCACCGCCTGCGCTGCACCTGCCCATAAAAACACAAGCCGCTCGTGTCAGCCTGACACGGGCGGCTTTGCTGTCTTATGCGCGTTTACTCCAGACGGAACACCTGCTCCAGCTTGGGCTGGGCGCCGGTCACGGGGTCCATTTCCAGCTCCAGAATGTCCTTCATGTAGTCGTTCCAGCGGTCCACAACGGGGCTTTCGGCCTGTACCTTCTCGGCGTAGGCAACGCCCTTCGCGCACTCATAGTAGCCGAACAGCTCGTCGTTACAGTAGAAGATGCTGTAGTTGCAGATGCCCGCAGCCTTCAGCACCTCGACCATCTCGGGCCAGATCTCCGCGTGGCGGCGCTGATATTCCGCTTTGCAGCCGGGCTTGATGCGGCCCTTCCATGCTATATGCTCCATTGCTATGCACCTCACAGGATGATTTTGTCTTTATTGTACGGCGCGCAGCGGCGGTTTGCAACGTGGAATAGTACAGATTTCTTTGGGAAAATTCCACTTGCCGCGCCCGGCGCACAGCCCGTTACATCAGCGGGCTGAACAGCCGTAGCACGCAGTCCCAGCCGCGCACGGCCAGGCTGCGGGTGTCGGCGTACTTCTGTGTGACCTCGCGGCAGACGGGGAACAGCGCGTCAAAATCGCGGCGCACATCGGCCACGGCGCTGCAGCCGCAGAACCAGCAAGCGTTCTCAAAGTGCAGGTACAGGCTGCGGAAGTCAAAATTGATCGTACCCACAACGGCTTCTGTGCCGTCGGCTACGCATTGCTTCGCGTGGATGAACCCGGGCGCGTACTCATAAATGCGCACGCCGCTCTTGGCAAGGCTGGCGTAATAGCTGCGCGTGACCGAGAAGATCAGCTTTTTGTCCGGGATGCCCGGCGTGATGATCCGCACATCAACGCCGCTGGACGCGGCCAGCCGCAGTGTGCGCTGCATCTCGTCACTTAAAATAAGGTAGGGCGTTGTAATGTAGACGTAGTCCTTCGCACTGCGGATCATGTTCAGGTAGACGTTCTCGCCGGTGGCCTCGTCGTCCAGCGGATTGTCCGCGTAGGGCAGTACCACGGCATTCTCCCGCGCGGTGTAGGGCACATCGGGCAGATAGCGCTCGACCTCGGGTGCGGCCTTCTGCGTTGCGCCCCACAGCTCTAAGAAAATCAGCGTCAGGCCGCGCACGGCGTCGCCCTCCAGCCGGATGCCGCTGTCCTTCCACTGGCCGTAAGGGTGGGTGCGGTTGAAGTACTCCTCCGCCAGATTGTAGCCGCCGGTAAAGCCGACGCGCCCGTCCACAACGGTGATTTTGCGGTGGTCGCGATTGTTCATAAAGACGTTCAAAATCGGGATGACCGGGTTGAAGCGGCGGCACTGTATGCCGCGCCCCGCCAGCTTTTTGACAAATTTGCTGTTGATAAACCCGATGCTGCCCACGTCGTCGTAAAATACGCGCACCTCCACGCCGTGGGCGGCGCGCTCGGCCAGAATATCCTCCAGCTCCTGCCAGGCGGAGGCGTCCTCAATGGCGTGGTATTCCATGAAAATAAACTTTTCCGCGCTGCGCAGGGCTGTTTTCTGGGCCTCCAGCGCCTCGCAGGTGTCGCCGTAGAACGTCACATCGGTGTTGTCATAGGCGGGGTAGCCCGCGCGGTCCTGCAAATAGCGGGCGTGGTTGCGGGTGATGCGGTCCGGGTAGGGCAGGGCGCGGCGCTGCTGCAAAATGGGTGCGTGATACCGGCGCAGCATCGTCATATTTTCACCAAAACGGCGGCGCATGACGCTGACGGCCCCGCTGCGGCCAAACAGCAGATAGATGGTCAGCCCGAAGATGGGAAACAGCAAAATCAGAATGATCCACGAAATTTTATACGCGGAGTTGATATGCAGCCCATATATACGCAGCGTAATCAAAAATGTCAGTACCGACGTGCATACCTGAATGGCGGTGGAGTAGTCGTTCAGCTTGAGGGCAAGCCAGAAGATCCATAAAACCTGCAAAAGTACGCCGATGCCCGCCAGCAGCATCCGGCTGACGCTGTTGGGGATGGCCTCGCGTTTTTCCTCGGTGGTGTTTTTCATGTGTGACCCCTTTTGTGCCGGGCGCAGCCCGGCTGTGTTGATTTTTTATCCAGTATAGCACAAAATCTTGCAGTATACCACACTTTTGCACCGGAATTTGCGGTATTTTCACAAAGGAGCGTCCCTGCAGCCGGGCAGGGGAGAGAAAACACGGAAAAATGCAAAATAGCACAAAAATTGCCCGCCTGTAAAATTGGCCTATATACGCTGAAATCCATACGCGATGCGCCTCGCCGCCCGCACCGACAGAGACAGCACAGATAAAATGAACGCAATATATGTGCGGTTTCAATTGCGGCAGTTCTTGCCGCGAGTTTTGGCGCGGCGACACAGCTGATTTTTAAAAATGACGGTAATATGTATAGAATTCCGCGCGGTGGCAGAGGGGCAGCCACGGCAAAGCGGTTGGAGTGCAACAGGCAAAACGGTGGGAAATCGAAAATAGAAGCAAAAAAATGTTTTTTGCTGTTTTTACATAAGGCTGTTGAAATTTGGCAGATTATGTGATATTATATTTTCACAAATGAGGACGCACGATGTCCTTACTGAATTTATTGGAGGAATTTGTCATGTTCGAGAAAATTCGTAAAATGAAGAACAAGAAGGGCTTCACCCTGGTAGAGCTCATCGTCGTTCTGGTCATCCTGGCCATCCTGGCCGCCCTGCTGATCCCCGCCCTGACTGGTTACATCGACAAGGCAAACCAGGAGAAGGTTATTGCTGAGTGCCGTTCGGTCGCCATGGCTGCTCAGACTACTGCTTCTGAGTATTATGGTTTGAATAAGGGACTTGATAACGCTACAAATCAGGGTACTGCAATTACCCAGATTGACAAGCTGGCAGAGGTTCCGACTACTACTACTAACGGTACGACTAAGTCTAATTGGCATTATACTATTACTGTTGGTACGGGCTACGTTGTTACTGAAGTCGTTTTCGATGATGGCTCTTCTTCTATCACTTATAAGAAGGATGCTTCCGGCGCAACGGAGTTTAGCACTGTGCGTGCATCTGATGGCCTTACTGCTAGCACGATTACGGGTCCTGCCATTGGCTAAGGATGTAATAATATAGGTCTATTGTAATCCCACCGCCACCCGGCGGTGGGATTTTTTGTGCTTTTGTTGTGGTTTCACCCAATTCCATTTCTACTACGGACACTCCCACGGGCGGATATGGAATCCGCCCCTACGGTCTGCCAATCCCGTTGCATTCTGCCTGCCGCCAACTTCGGCGGGGTGGGGGCACCCCGCCCTACATCCTACCGAAAAAGGGGAACGTAGGGCGGCCAGCCCTCTGGCCGCCGTGCCCGCTTCCGGCCACAGCAAACCTTCCGTGCAATCCCCCCACCCTCACCCCGCAGGGTAAAAGCCTCCCTTGTCAAAGGGAGGTGCCGAGCCTGCGAGGCGGAGGGATTCCTGCCCGTCTGCGGGTGTGACAGCGTGCAGGGCATAGTCCGTCGGAATCCCTCCGGCCGCCTGCGGCGTCCACCTGCTCCCCTTCTGGCGCTACGCGCCACCTCCCCCGGCACGGGGGAGTCTGTCTTTGACAAGGGAGGCTTTTCTGCTCCAACCTTAAACTTCACTTCAAATTTCACTCTTGCAAAATCCGGCAAAGTGTGCTACAATCTCATAGCATACCGTTTTAGTGGGAAATATTCCCGCAACCCCAACCAAAAAAAGGAGAGTCCCGCCTCATGTCCGAACGCCTGTGGGGAATCCTTGTGGATTCCTTTGGTAAAATATTGCTGCCCGGCCTGACCGTCACCATCCCGCTGACCGCCATCTCGTTCACGCTGGCGCTTATCATCGCGGTGGCGGTGGCGCTGGTGCAGTTTGCCCATGTGCCTGTTTTGCAGCGGCTGGCCCGGTTTTATATCTGGGTCATCCGCGGCACGCCCGTGCTGGTGCAGCTGTTCGTTGTGTTCTACGGCCTGCCCGGCGTCGGCATCCTGATTGAGCCGTTCCCCGCGGCGGTGCTCGTCTTTTCCATCAATGAGGGCGCGTACTGCGCCGAGACCATCCGCGCCGCGCTGGAATCCGTGCCCAAAGGCCAGATGGAGGCGGGGCAGTGCGTCGGCATGAGCTACTTACAGATCATCCGCCGCATCATCCTGCCGCAGGCGCTGCGCACGGCCTTCCCCACGCTGGCCAGTACGCTGATCGCCATGGTCAAGGATACCTCGCTGGCCGCGAACATCACCGTGACCGAAATGTTCATGACGACCCAGCGCATTGTGGCCCGCACCTATGAGCCGCTGGCCCTCTACATTGAGGTCGGTCTGGTTTACCTGCTGTTCTGCACCGTGCTGACCCGCCTGCAGGCCGTCGGCGAGCGGTACCTCAACAGCAAGGGTGCGCAAAGGAGCTGAACTATGCTGCAAATCAGAAATCTGCGCAAGTCCTTTGGAGATTTGCAGGTGCTCAAGAGCATCGATCTGGACGTGAACAAGGGCGACGTCGTCGCCATTTTAGGCCCCAGCGGCAGCGGAAAAACAACGATGCTGCGCTGTTTGAACTTTTTGGAAAAGTCCGACGGCGGTACGATGCTGTTTGACGACCAGCGCGTAGACCTGGCCCGCGTCACCCACGCCGAGGCCAACGCCCTGCGCCGCCGCACGGGGTTTGTCTTTCAAAGCTACAACCTGTTTGCCAACAAGACCGCGCTGCAAAACGTGACCGAGGGGCTTATCATCGCGCGCAAAATGCCGCGCCGCCGGGCCGAGGAGATCGCCCGCGCCGCGCTGGTCAAGGTCGGCATGGATGACCGCGCCGACTACTACCCCAGCCAGCTTTCCGGCGGGCAGCAGCAGCGCGTGGCGATTGCCCGCGCCATGGCCGCCGACCCGGAGATCATCTATTTCGACGAGCCTACGTCCGCTTTGGACCCCGAGCTGACCGGCGAGGTGCTGGCCGTCATGCGCAGCTTGGCCGGGGAAGGCCGCACAATGCTGGTCGTGACCCACGAGATGGATTTTGCCCGCCATGCGGCCAACCGCGTGGTGTTCATGGAGCAGGGCGTCATTGTGGAGCAGAACACCGCCGAGGCGTTCTTCAACGACCCGCAGCAGCCCCGCACCAAAGAATTTTTGCAGACCTACAAGCAAAGGAGCCTATTGTAATGAAGAACCTGACCAAACTGACCGCCCTGACCCTGACCGCCGCGCTGGCCCTGACCGCCTGCGGCAGCAGCGCCGCCACCACCGCGCCCGCAGCGGAATCCGCCGCCGGGAGCACCGCCGAGGCCGCGTCCGGCGACCTGTTGAGCGAGATCCAGGCCAAGGGTACCATCACAGTTGCGATGGAGGGCACATGGGCACCCTGGACCTACCACGATGAAAACGACAACCTCGTCGGCTACGACGTCGAGGTCGCCACCGAGATCGCGAAGAAGCTGGGCGTTGAGCCGCAGTTTGTCGAGGGCGAGTGGGACGGCCTGCTGGCCGGTCTGGACGCGGGCCGCTATGACATCATGGTCAACGGCGTGGACATCACCCCCGAACGCGCCGAAAAATACGACTTCTCGACGCCCTACGCCTTCAACCGCACCGCCGTCATCACCAAGGCCGACGATGACAGCATCAACACGCTGGAGGACCTGAAGGGCAAAAAGACCGCAAACACGATCTCCAGCACCTACGCCGAGCTGGCCGAGCAGTACGGCGCGACGGTGACGGGCGTTGACGATCTGAACCAGACATTTGAGCTGCTGCTGAGCGGGCGCATCGACGCGACGCTGAACGCCGAGATGACCTTCTACGATTACACGAAGGAGCACCCCGACGCGAATGTGAAGATCGCCGTGCTGACCGACGATGCGAACCAGATCGCCATCCCGATGCGCAAGGGCGACGAGACTGCCGCCCTGCGCACGGCCATTGATGCCGCCATTGACGAGCTGCGCGCCGACGGCACGCTGAAGGCATTGAGCGAAAAATACTTTGGCAGCGATATTTCTACGGAAGAATAACCTTTGTAAAAAATATAAGGGGCGTTCACCCCCTTGGCCCCCTCTGCGAGGGGGCTCCGCCCGCAGGCGGTGGGGGAGAGAACTGTACGGTTGCCCGAAATATTTCGGGTTATGGCCAGGTTCTCTCCCTCCGCCCCTGCGGGGCACCGCTCCCCCTCTGGCGCAAGCGCCACCTCCCCCGTATCGGGGGAGTCTGTCTCGCAGAGGGAGGTTTTTGAAACGCTGAAGAGGCTGTTGCACAAGGAAAAAATCCAAGTGCAGCAGCCTCTTTACGGTTAAATGCCTCCAGAAGCACAAAAACGCTCGCCATAGACCCCCTAATTTCCAAAA
>OAWJ01001285.1_pt1 | contig 14669 bp, 8 predicted proteins | sample 1517021 | NCBI WGS metagenome assembly OAWJ01 (sample SAMEA2580121, study PRJEB22360) | human gut metagenome | biome: human gut; feature: human-associated habitat; material: faeces | place: Denmark | collected 2008/2010
GGTGCCTATCCATACGAAACCTTTGGGTTCGGTATAGACACATCGCACGGTAGAAGGGAGTCCCTCCTTCAGGGAAATCTGTTTATAGTAGTAATGGCCGGCTTTCAGCGGGAGGCAGCAGACTGCCAGAAGTATGGTCAACCAACAGAGAAAGCCGGTATATGGGTTGTTTTTCATGGATGCATATCTATCACGTTAACGGCAAAAGTAACAGTTTGCATAGACGTGACCAAAAAAATGGAAATAAAATCTTATATTTGCCGAAATGAATAACATTAACCACAGAGTACACAGAGTCCCATAGAGCGTATCTTCTATGCTTCCTTCCTCTATGGAACTCGGTGTGACTCTGTGGTGAGCAAATCAAAACACTATGAACAAGAGATTATTATTCCGTTTAGCTCCCGGTTTGTTGGCCGTTGTGCTATTCTGTGCCTGTCGCCCCGCAGTTATCGAAAAGGGGAATCTGGACGTAATTCCTCAGCCGCAAGAGATTGTCCTTGCCCAAGACACTACACCTTTTGTTATCAACCACAGTACTACGATCATCTATCCGGCAGCTAATGAAAAAATGCATCGTACTGCCGATTTTCTGGCTACCTTTATAAAAGAGATGACCGGAACCGAAGTCCGTGTGTCCGATAAAGAGAAGGGCAGTAACGCCATTATCCTTGCTGTAGATACGACAATGACTCACCCGGAAGGTTATAAACTTGAGATCACCCCCGAGAAGGTTCTTCTCACCGGAGGCAGTGAGGCCGGAGTATTCTACGGTACCCAAACCATCCACAAAGCCCTTCCGATTCTGAAGGACGGAAAAGTGGTGGCAGCTCTTCCTGCCGGAACGGTTACCGACTTTCCCCGTTTCCGTTATCGTGGATTCATGATCGACGTAGGTCGCCATTTCTTCCCCGTCAGCTACCTCAAACAGATGATTGACCTGATGGCATTGCATAACATCAACTATTTCCATTGGCACCTGACCGAAGACCAGGGGTGGCGAATTGAAATCAAAAAGTATCCCAAACTAACGGAAATAGGTTCCAGACGAGATTCTACCATTATTGACTGGGAAACCAAGAAGTTCGATGGAAAGCCTCACAGTGGTTTCTATACACAGGATGAAGCCCGTGAGATTGTCCGTTATGCGGCCGATCGCTTCATTACGGTAGTTCCCGAAATAGACCTTCCGGGACATACTACAGCCGCCCTGGCTTCTTATCCGGAACTGGGTTGCACGGGTGGTCCCTATAAGGTGCTTTGTTCATTTGGTGTATTTTCCGATGTGCTTTGTGCCGGTAACGAACAGACACTTCAGTTTACTAAAGACGTGTTGGACGAGATTATGGATATTTTCCCTTCCGAATACATTCATATCGGTGGAGACGAGTGTCCGAAGAGCCGTTGGGAGAAATGCCCTAAATGTCAGGCTAAAATTAAGGAACTGGGTATCAAAGCGCTGCCTAAACATTCGAAAGAGAATCAGTTGCAAACCTATTTCATGTCTGAGTTGGAGAAAGAGATCAACGCCCACGGACGTCGTATGTTGGGATGGGACGAAGTATTGGAAGGCGGTCTGACCCCGAATTCTACCATCATGTCATGGAGGGGTATTCAAGGAGGCATCGAAGCTGCGCGCCAGCATCACGATGTCATCATGACTCCTATCCAGCGGCTCTATTTCAGCAATCCGCGCATTAATAAGATGACCGGATTCGAATGGATGAATCGTGTATATAACTTCGAACCTGTTCCTGCCGAACTGACCGATGCCGAAAAGAAGTTTGTAATCGGTACTCAAGGTTGTATCTGGACGGAGTGGACTGCCGATTCAACCAAGATGGAGTGGCAGATTTTACCTCGAATGGCTGCTTTGTCCGAAATACAATGGACATTGCCGGAACATAAAAATTTCGACCGTTTCATGGAACGTCTGCCTGAGATGTTGAAGATTTATTCCGACCTGGGGTATGGCTACCGGAAAGATGTCTTTGCGGCAGATACGGTGGCAGTGAAGCAATAACTGCGAGTTATTAATAATATAGAGGGCACAGAGATAATTTCTTTTAATGGAAAATCTCTGTGCCCTCTGTGTATTCTGTAATGAAGTAAAATGTTTCTTCTTATTTTTCTCCCGGTAACAGTGGGAAATTAGGATTTGGCACATGTGCAGCCTGCATGATGCCTTTCAGTTCGGCCACTTTTTCCGGGAACTGGTTCAGTACATTGTGGCGTTCCGACGGATCGGAATTCAGGTTGTAGAGCTCGAAATACGGGTTTTTGCCGCGAACGTTCATGTGAACTAACTTCCACGGGCCTTTACGTACGGCCTGGCGTCCGTTCATCTCCTGGAACTCAAAATACAGATATTCGTGTTCTTTCTGTCCTTTGCGGTTTTCAAGTAGTGGTAACAGACTCACACCGTCCATCTGTTGGTTCTTGGCTTTCGGGTTCAATATTTCACGGAAAGTGGGCATTACATCCCAGAACGAACACATGAAGTCGGTTTGGGTGCTGGGTTGTACACGTTCCGGCCAAGAGATGATCATCGGTACACGGATTCCTCCTTCGTAGAGGTCGCGTTTATATCCGCGCCAGATGCCGTTGCTATTGAAGAAGTCCGGATCGGCTCCGCCTTCCATGTGCGGTCCGTTATCGCTGGCAAAGATGATGATGGTGTTGTCATAGATACCCATATCTTTCAGCTTCTGTACAATCTGGCCTACATATACGTCGAGGCGGTAAACCATGGCTGCAAACGTTGCGTGAGGGTAGAACTGAGAGCAGTATCCGCCTTTACGGAATGCCGGGTTACCCGGTTCGGTGCCATGGAAAGGCTTCTCGGGATACTTGCCGCGGAACTTTTTGATAATGCTGTCTTCCGGCACGATCAGTTCGGCATGAGGGATGATGGTAGGATACCACATGCAGAACGATTCTCCGCTTTTTCCCATCCGGTCAAGGAAGTCGAGTGCCTTTGAGTGGATCAGGTCTTGTGAGTAAGTACCTTTGCCATACTGCACATCCAGTGTGTTGTCTTTCAACTCTACTCGTTTGTCATTGTCCCACAAGTGATCGGGATAGTAGCTGTGTGCCAGCAATTGGCAGTTGTAACCGTAGAATTCGTCAATTCCCTGTTTTTTCGGATCGCCTGTAGAGCCGATGAATCCCAGTCCCCATTTACCGAAAGCGCCGGTTTTGTATCCTGCGTTCTGAAAATCGTGGAAGATGGTCTGTGCATCTGCCGGCAAAGGGAATTGTCCTTCCGGATCGAGTTCGACGTTACCACGGATAGCCGTATGTCCGCTATGAGTGCCTGTCAGCAGGCAAGAGCGTGAGGGGGCACTTACCGTTGTTCCCGAATAACATTGGGTGAAGCGCATTCCTTCCTGGGCCAGTTTGTCGATGTTGGGAGTTTCGAACTTCTCTTGTCCGTAGCAACTCAGGTCACCGAATCCGAGGTCGTCGGCCAAAATGAAAACTACGTTCGGCTTTTTGGGGTCCTGAACTTTTTTCTTTTGTGCAAACGCTTGTTGTGTTCCGGCCATGCCGACAAGCAGCGCACTGCTGAGCAATAATTTTTGATTCATAAAAAGAGTTTGTTGATTAGGTTTGTATTTAGTTCATTCAGTATTTGTTTTTGAGTTTAATTCACCACGGAGGACACAGAGAACACAGAGAATATCTTTCTCTTAAACATCTTAATAAACAAGAGATTAAAACTCTGTGTCCTCCGTGTACTCTGTGGTGAATCGTATTCATTTCTAAACAGTTTTGTCAGGCTTCTATGTCTGCAAATATACAAATTTCAGTTAAGACTCGTTCACGACAGGCTTCCGATTTTGTCTATCCGATGTTCAAAAACGTCTATAAATGCCCTTTTTATTCCATTATTAGACGTTTTCAGAAGAATCATAGTTGTTTTTGAACTCTATGGGGTGTTAAAACTCTTTATATTTGTACCACTAATTAATCCCTAATAGAAAAACTACTTTATGATGAACAACCTATCTTCCGGAATTCTCTGCTCGCTGACAGGTGCGGCGGCAGTAGCTTCTTTGGCTTCATGTGCCACAGGCAAACAGAAAGAAGAGCAAAAGCCCCTGAACATTGTTTATATTATGACGGACGACCATACGGCACAAATGATGAGCTGCTACGATACCCGTTATATGGAAACTCCGAACCTCGACCGTATTGCCCGTGACGGCGTGCGTTTTACAAATTCCTTCGTTGCCAACTCTCTGAGCGGTCCCAGCCGTGCTTGTATGATCACAGGCAAGCATAGTTGTGCCAACAAGTTTTACCTGCGTGTTCGACAGTGCCCAGCAAACTTTCCCGAAACTGCTTCAGAAGGCCGGCTATCAAACTGCACTCGTAGGCAAGTGGCACCTTGAGAGTCTGCCCTCAGGATTCAATTATTGGGAGATTGTGCCCGGACAAGGTGACTATTATAACCCCGACTTTATCACTCAGGACAACGACACCGTTCACAGACATGGGTACATTACCAACCTGATTACCGATGACGCTATCGATTGGATGGAGAACAAACGTGACGAGAGCAAACCGTTCTGTCTGCTGATTCACCATAAAGCTATCCACCGCAACTGGATGGCGGATACCTGTAACCTGGCTTTGTACGAAGACAAAACCTTCCCGCTGCCCGACAATTTCTTTGACGATTACGAAGGCCGTCCGGCTGCCGCAGCGCAAGAGATGAGTATTGTGAAGGATATGGATATGATTTATGACCTTAAGATGCTTCGCCCCGATAAAGATTCACGTTTAAAATCGCTCTACCAGAGATTTCTGGGACGTATGGACGAAGGACAACGTGCGGCATGGGATAAATTCTACGGTCCGTTGATCGATGACTTCTACAAGCAGAATCTAAGTGGGAAGGAACTTGCCAACTGGAAGTTCCAGCGTTACATGCGTGACTATATGAAGACAGTGAAGTCACTGGACGACAATGTGGGACGTGTGCTCGACTATCTTGAAAAGAAAGGATTACTGGATAACACCCTGGTAGTCTACACTTCTGACCAAGGCTTCTATATGGGCGAACACGGCTGGTTCGACAAACGCTTCATGTACGAAGAATCGATGCGTACACCGCTGATCATGCGTATGCCGAAGGGCTTTGACCGTCGTGGCGACATTACCGAAATGGTTCAGAACATCGACTATGCACCTACGTTCCTCGAATTGGCCGGTGCTCCCGTTCCTGCCGATATTCAGGGTGTATCTCTGTTGCCGTTGCTGAAGGGTGAACAACCCAAAGACTGGCGGAAGGCACTGTATTATCATTTCTATGAGTATCCCGCCGAACATATGGTGAAACGCCACTACGGGATACGTACCGAACGCTATAAACTGATTCATTTCTACAATGACATCAACTGGTGGGAACTTTATGATATGCAGGCTGATCCGACGGAGATGCATAATCTGTACGGGCAGAAAGAATACGAACCTGTAGTGAAAGAACTCAAAGAGCAGATGCTGCAACTTCAGGAACAGTATAATGATCCGGTACGTTTCTCGCCGGAGAGAGATAAAGAATAAGTGGAAATCCCGGATATATGAAACACATTATAATATGCATATTCCTGCTGACGCTCTGCCCCCTTGTGACGTTGCAGGCCGATGACTTAACACAAACAGTTTCTATAGTCCCCTGCCCGGTACAAATGGTATCGGGCACCGGGCATTTCCGTTTTTCCGGAGGTACTACGCTGGTTGTGGAAAATGCCGAACAGGCGAAAGTGGTACGGAATTTTATAAATCTCTTCACCAAAGCTGCCGGGTTTACTCCCGTACTGAAAACGGGAAAGATGAAAGGCGATGTACGTTTCGTCACCGACAAGTCATTGAAAAGCGAAGCCTATCGGTTGGATATCATTCCGGAACAGATTACGGTCAGAGCATCGGATGTGAAAGGGTTTTTCTATGCCTTGCAGACCATCCGCCAGTTGCTTCCTCCCGATATTGAAAATCATCATACAGTCAATGCACTGTGGACGGTTCCTTGTTTGAGCATTCAGGACGAGCCCCGTTTCGGTTACCGGGGGCTAATGCTTGATGTTTCCCGCTTTTTTCTTCCCAAAGAATATGTGTTGAGAATCATCGATTGCATGGCTATGCTGAAGGTGAATAAACTCCATTTCCATCTGGTGGACGATAATGGCTGGCGGCTTGAAATTAAGAAATATCCCCGGCTGACCGAGGTCGGTGCCTGGCGGGTGGATCATACCGATGTGCCATTCCATTCGCGCCGGAATCCGTTGCCCGGAGAACCGACTCCCATCGGTGGCTTTTATACCCAGGAGGATATGAGGGAGATGATAGCTTATGCTGCCGACCGTCAGGTAGAGATCATTCCCGAGATAGAGATGCCGGCACATACCAATTCGTCACTGGCTGCTTATCCGCATCTGGCTTGTCCCGTGGTAGACCGGTTTATCGGTGTATTGCCCGGTCTGGGTGGAGACCATGCAGGAATCATCTACTGTGCCGGAAACGATAGTGTATTCACTTTTCTGCAAGATGTCATTGATGAAGTGGCTGCGCTTTTTCCTTCACATTACATCCATCTGGGTGGCGACGAAGCGCAGAAGACTTATTGGAAAAAGTGTCCTCTTTGCCAGGATCGTATGAAGAAAGAACACATTGCCCATGAAGAGGACCTTCAAGGCTATTTCATGAAGCGGATAGGCGACTATGTGCGCAGTAAAGGTAAAGAGGTGATGGGATGGGACGAGTTGACAAACAGCTTCATCCCCGAGGGAGCCGTTGTCTTCGGTTGGCAAGGGATGGGCAACGCTGCCCTGAAAGCTGCTGCGCAGGGACATCGTTTTGTGATGACTCCGGCCCGTGTGATGTACCTGATCCGTTATCAAGGACCGCAATGGTTTGAACCACTCACTTATTTTGGTAACAATACGCTGAAAGACGTTTATCAATACGAACCTGTGCAGAAGAATTGGAAGCCCGAATATGCTTCGTTACTGATGGGCGTACAGGCATCGTTATGGACGGAGTTCTGTAACCGTCCCGAGGATGTGGACTATCTCGTCTTCCCCCGTCTGGCAGCACTTGCCGAAGTGGGATGGAGTCGCCCGGAGCAGAAAAACTGGGCTTCGTTTCTGAAAGCGCTGGATCGTTATAACGAACACCTTGCCGTCAAAGGGGTGGGATACGCCCGTTCTATGTACAACATACAACATACGTCTACTCCGGTTGATGGTACATTGCAAGTGAAACTGGAGTGCATGCGTCCCGATGTGGAAATCCGTTATACAACTGATGGCACTGAGCCGGGAGCAGCTTCTGCTCTCTATACTCAGTCGCTCACGTTCCGTACCGCACAGACCTTGAAGTGTGCCACTTTTGCCGATGGGCAGCAGATGGGAAAGACCCTCGTGTTGCCTTTGTCATACAATAAGGCTACTGCGAAACCGGTATTCACCCGGGGGGCTTCCGGTGTTCCGGTTTTAACCAACGGAGTGCGTGGCAGCTTGAAACAAACCGATTCCGAATGGTGCTCGTGGACAGACAATGATAGTATTTCTTTTACGATAGATTTGCAAAAAGAAGAAAATATCCATACTTTTACGCTGGGTTCTATTACAGTGTACGGAATGGCTGTGCACAAACCGGAGTCCGTTAGTGTTGCGTTGTCTTCGGATAACATTAATTTTACGGCAGTGGGAGAGAAGCGATTTACTCCCGAAGATATTTTCCGTGAAGGAACTTATGTGGATGATTTGAAATTCGATCTGGGAACGGTAAAGGCCAGATATGTGCGCGTTACAGTTCGTGGAGCCGGAAAATGTCCTCCTGATCATGTGCGTCCCGGACAGGAAGCGCGCGTCTTTTTTGACGAAGTTATGATCGAATAGGATCCGTATTTACCTTTAAAAATCAAAGGGAGATGTGTCAAAAGTCTTCTGTCGCGAGTTTTGACACATCCCCCGAGAAAGATAATTGAATATTAAATACCTGATAAACAATGAACAAACCTATCAAACTAACCTTTCTACTGCTACTGGCCTGTCTGGTTATGGTGCCCGCAAAGGCGCAGAAGACTCCCGAATGGCAGAGCCAATATGCGGTAGGCCTGAACAAGTTGGCCCCTCACACCTATGTGTGGCCTTACGCAGATGCTGCCGATGTGAAAAAAGGGGACTATGAACAGTCTCCCTATTATTTGAGCCTGAACGGCAAATGGAAGTTCCATTGGGTGAAGAATCCCGACCTCCGTCCGAAAGACTTTTATAAACCTTCGTTCTATACCGGAGGGTGGGCAGACATTAACGTACCCGGAAACTGGGAGCGTCAGGGATATGGAACTGCTATTTATGTGAACGAGACTTATGAATTCGATGATAAGATGTTCAACTTCAAGAAGAATCCTCCTCTCGTACCGTCTGAAGAAAACGAAGTTGGCTCTTACCGACGAACTTTCACTGTGCCTTCCGGATGGAAAGACCGTCGGGTGGTTCTCTGTTGTGAAGGTGTCACCTCTTTCTATTATGTATGGGTGAACGGCCATTTCCTCGGTTACAACCAAGGCTCAAAGACGGCAGCCGAGTGGGACATTACTGACAAGCTGGAAGAAGGCGAGAATACCGTCGCACTTGAAGTCTACCGCTGGAGTTCGGGCTCTTACCTGGAATGTCAGGATATGTGGCGTTTGAGTGGCATTGAACGTGATGTATATTTGTACAGTACTCCGAAGCAGTACATTGCCGACTATAAAGTAAATGCCACCCTCGAGAAGGAGCGTTACAAAGATGGTATCTTCGGACTCGATGTTACCGTTGAGGGACCTGCCAATGGAGCGGTATCTATAACTTATACCCTGAATGATGCAGCCGGACGTCCCGTACTTTCGGGCGAAATGCCTGTCAAATCACGTGGGTTGAGTAACTTCATCACTTTCGGTGAACAGCGCCTGAAAGACGTGAAGCCTTGGAGTGCCGAGCACCCCAATCTCTATACGCTCGTGTTGGAACTGAAAAATGCGGGAGGACGGGTGACGGAAGTTACTGGTTGCGAAGTGGGTTTCCGTACTTCGGAGATCAAGGACGGACGTTTCTGCATCAATGGTGTACCTGTGCTGGTGAAGGGAACCAACCGGCATGAACATTCGCAATTGGGACGTACTGTCAGCAAAGAGCTGATGGAGCAGGATATCCGATTGATGAAGCTGCACAATATCAATACCGTGCGTAATTCACATTATCCCACTCATCCGTACTGGTATCAGCTTTGCGATCGCTACGGACTTTATATGATCGACGAGGCCAACATCGAGTCGCACGGTATGGGCTACGGTCCTGCTTCGCTTGCCAAGGACAGCACTTGGCTGACAGCACACATGGATCGTACACACCGTATGTACGAGCGTTCGAAGAACCATCCTGCCATCGTCATTTGGTCGTTGGGTAACGAAGCCGGAAACGGAATTAACTTCGAACGTACCTATGACTGGTTGAAATCGGTAGAAAAGAATCGTCCCGTTCAATACGAACGTGCCGAGCAGAATTATAACACCGATATTTATTGCCGGATGTACCGCAGTGTCGATGAAATCAAAACCTATCTGGCACAGAAAGATATTTACCGTCCGTTCATTCTTTGCGAATACGTGCACGCCATGGGCAACAGCGTAGGTGGCCTGAAGGAGTATTGGGATGTGTTCGAAAATAATCCGATGGCACAAGGCGGTTGCGTGTGGGACTGGGTAGACCAGTCGTTCCGTGAGATAGACGCGAATGGGCGTTGGTATTGGTCGTATGGTGGGGACTACGGTCCCAAAGGAGTTCCGAGTTTCGGTAATTTCTGCTGCAACGGGTTGGTAAGCGCTGACCGTGTCCCGCATCCGCACTTGCTTGAAGTGAAAAAGATTTATCAGAACATCAAGTGTACCTTGCTCTATAAGAGTAATCTGACCATAAGAGTGAAAAACTGGTTCGACTTCTCCAATCTGAACGAATATATCCTGCATTGGCAGGTGGTGGGCGATAACGGACAAACGGTCACAGAAGGAACAAAAGAAGTGAATTGTGCGCCACATGCTACAGTTGATGTGACATTAGGAAAAGTTGTCTTGCCTGCCAATGTGCGTGAAGGATATCTCAACCTGAGCTGGACTCGTAAAGAAGCTTCACTGATGGTGGGTACTGATTGGGAGGTGGCTTACGACCAGTTTGTATTGCCCGGAACAAAGAACAGTACGGCTCATCTGCCTGCCAAGGCCGGACAGACTGCTTTTACGTTGGATAAGGCGACTGGTGCTTTGAACTCTTTTACACTGGACGGGCAGGAATTGCTGGCAACTCCTGTTACACTGAGTCTTTTCCGTCCCGCTACGGACAATGATAACCGCGATCGCAACGGTGCATATCTTTGGCGTAAATCCGGACTCGATCAGCTGAGCCAGAAAGTGGTGTCACTGAAGGAGAGCAAGAGTACCGCTACTGCACGAGTAGAAGTCCTGAATGCGAAGGGAACTAAAGTGGGGGATGCCGATTTCATTTACTCACTGAATGCTGCCGGGGCTTTGAAGGTGAAAGTGACTTTCCGTCCCGATACGGCTGTGGTGAAATCAATGGCACGCCTGGGGCTGGCCTTCGAGATGAACGATACGTTTGGCAATGTGGCTTATCTGGGACGCGGTGATAACGAGACTTACGCTGACCGTATGCAGTCGGGCAAGATAGGGCTGTATCGGACTACTGCCGAAAGGATGTTCCACTATTACGTGACTCCGCAGTCTACCGGAAATCGTACGGATGTCCGCTGGATGAAATTGGAGGATGAAGCTGGACAAGGAATCTTTGTCGATTCGAACCGTCCGTTCCAGTTCAGTGTCGTTCCGTTTACTGACGATCTGCTGGAGAAAGCCCGCCACATTAACGATCTGGAACGTAACGGCCGTATCACTGTTCATCTGGATGCCGAACAGGCAGGTGTAGGGACAGCAACCTGTGGTCCCGGTGTACAACCGCAATACCGTGTGCCGCTGACGGAGCAGAGTTTTGAGTTCACGCTGAGAGGAGTGAAATAGACAGAATATTTAACGTGGAATAGAAAAGGATACGGTTTACCACAGAGTTTCAGAGAGTTTTTAAGTTCTTGTTAATAGGATATTGAAGAGAGGAAAATTCTTTGTGAGAGACTCTGTGTTACTCTGTGGTAAATCAAACTTAAAACAATACATTTATGAAGAAACTTATTTTATCGACGGTTCTGCTTGCAGCTATCTGTACAGCCGGACAGGCCCAAAAAAAAGACGACTACTATGTGAAGCACGTGGAATTTCCGCAAGATGCTACCCTTGAGCAGAAAGTCGATATGGCAGCACGTCTTGTACCTACTCCGCAACAGCTGGCGTGGCAACAGATGGAACTGACTGCTTTCCTCCATTTTGGTATCAATACTTTTACCGGGCGTGAGTGGGGAGACGGAAAAGAGGATCCCGCACTCTTCAATCCCTCCGAACTTGATGCGGAACAATGGGTGCGTTCACTCAAAGAGGCGGGTTTCAAGATGGCTATCCTGACCGCCAAGCATCATGATGGATTTTGCCTGTGGCCTACCAGGACTACTAACCACTCCGTGGCCTCTTCTCCTTGGAAAGGCGGAAAGGGTGATGTGGTGCGTGAACTCCGTGATGCCTGTGATAAATACGGTATCAAGTTCGGTGTTTACCTCTCTCCCTGGGATCGGAATGCATCTTGTTATGGGGATTCTCCGAAATACAACGAATTCTTTATCGAACAGCTGACTGAACTGCTTACCAATTATGGTGAAGTACACGAAGTCTGGTTCGACGGAGCCAATGGTGAAGGTCCCAACGGAAAGAAACAGGAATATGATTGGACCGCCATCCTCTCTACCATCCGTCGTCTTCAACCCCATGCAGTGACTGCCATTATGGGTGACGATGTACGATGGGTAGGCAACGAACGCGGACTGGGGCGTGAAACGGAGTGGAGTGCCACCGTATTGACTCCGGGCACTTATGCCCGTTGTGAAGAGCAGAACAAAGCGTTAGGTGTAAAAGCGACTTCCAAAGATTTGGGCGGACGCGACATGTTGGTTAATGCCAGAGAACTCTTCTGGTATCCTTCCGAGGTGGATGTATCGATCCGTCCGGGATGGTTTTATCATCAGCAGGAGGACGGTAAGGTGAAGAGCCTCAAGCATCTGACCGATATTTATTTCAAATCTGTGGGTTACAACTCAGTGTTGCTGCTCAATATCCCTCCCGATCGGCGCGGACGCATCAGCGATGCCGACGTTAACCGTCTGAAAGAGTTTGCCGACTATCGCAAAGAAATTTTTGCCGATAATCGTGTGAAAGGCGGATTGAAACCATGGGCTGCCAAACCGGGTGATACCCATACCTATCAGCTGAAACCGAAATCGGAAATCAACGTGGTGATGCTACGTGAGGATATCTCGAAAGGACAGCGTACAGAAGCTTTTACTGTCGAGGCACTGACTGCCGGAGGATGGAAGGAGATAGCCAAAGGTACTACCGTGGGTTATAAACGTCTGATACGTATTCCGGCTATCGAGGCCACTCAACTGAGAGTGAAGATTGATGCTTGCCGTCTGACGGCTAATATCAGCGAAGTGGCTGCCTACTATGCCCGTCCGTTGGAAGAGGCGTCTGCGAAAGAAAATTGGAACGATCTGCCTCGTGCTGCATGGAAACAAGTGACTGCCTCTCCGTTGGTGATTGATCTTGGAAAAGCCGTAGAGATGGCAGGTTTCGTATATGCTCCTGCCAATGCGGAAGCGAAGCCGACAATGGCTTTCCGTTATAAATTCTATGTAAGTACCAATGGTGAAGACTGGAAAGAAGTGCCGACTACCGGGGAGTTCAGCAACATTATGCATAACCCTGTTCCGCAGACCGTTTCGTTCGGCAACAAGGTCAGTGCCCGCTACATCAAACTCGATGCCACTACACCGGACGCTACTCCGGCAAAGGTCGCTTTGAACGAAATCGGTATCCGTTTGCAGAAGTAAGTCGTTCCATTGAACAACTGCTCTGGGTTATCTGTTTGAATATAAGATATTAAACACTATTAGGTATGAAATTCTTTATTGATACGGCTAACCTGGAGCAAATCCGGGAAGCACACGATTTGGGAGTCTTGGACGGAGTAACGACTAATCCTTCTCTGATGGCTAAAGAGGGGATAAAAGGAGTCGGGAACCAACGGAAGCATTACGTGGAGATATGTAACATCGTGCAAGGTGATGTCAGTGCCGAAGTGATCGCTACTGATTACGAAGGAATGATTCGGGAAGGAAAAGAGTTGGCAGCCCTCAATCCCCACATTGTGGTGAAGGTGCCCTGCATTGCCGACGGCATCAAAGCCATCAAGCACTTTTCCGAACAGGGCATTCGCACCAACTGTACGCTGGTCTTTTCTGCCGGTCAGGCTTTGCTGGCTGCCAAAGCGGGAGCTACGTATGTTTCTCCTTTCGTAGGACGCCTGGATGACATTTGTGAAGATGGTGTCGGACTGGTTGCCGATATTGTGCGGATGTACCGTTTCTACAATTATCCTACTCAGGTGTTGGCGGCCTCCATCCGTAGCACCAAGCATATTATGGAATGTGTGGAAGCCGGTGCCGATGTGGCGACTTGCCCGTTGAGTGCCATTAAGGGGTTGCTGAATCATCCGCTGACAGATGCCGGGCTGAAGAAATTTCTGGAAGATTATAAAAAGGTAAATGGATAAGGATTTCTGGTAACAGATGAAGCTGGCTGTATTGAAAATACCGTTTTTCAATACAGCCTTTTTTATTTGGGCTAAACCTAAAGCCCATTCAGGTGTTATTTTGATAAATGAACATGTTAAAATAAAGACGATAGTTATGATAGATTTAGGAAGTTGGATGAATAAAATCCTTATAGGTTGGGGAGTGGACCCGAAAATAGCGAATACCTTTGATGAAACGATTATTGCCATCCTGATGATTTTTATTGCGGTCGGACTGGATTATCTTTGCCAGGCCATTTTTGTGGGTGGAATAAAGCGTCTGGCACGGCGGACTCCTTATAAATGGGATACATTGATGGTCAAACATAAAGTGATTCACCACCTGATCCATATTCTGCCGGGTATTCTGATGTATATGCTTTTGCCTATGGCATTTGTACACGGAAAGACTTTGTTGCTGGTTTCGCAGAAAATTTGTGTTATCTATATGATCTTTGCCTTGTTACTGGCTCTCAACAGCAGTCTGTTGATGTTGCTGGATATACTCAATGGAAAAGAAAAGTTGAAGAATCGTCCGATGAAAGGCTTTATTCAGGTATTACAAGTTCTTGTTTTCTTTATTGGCGGCATTGTGATTGTCTCCATAATTGTCGATAAATCTCCTGCTACGCTGTTCGCCGGGTTGGGGGCTTCTGCCGCTATTCTGATGTTGGTCTTTAAAGATAGCATTCTGGGGTTTGTGGCAGGTATTCAGTTGTCTGCCAACGATATGATACGTCCCGGTGACTGGGTGACCATCCCTTCAACCAATGCAAACGGCATTGTGGAAGAGATTACATTGAATACCGTTAAGATTCAGAATTTCGATAATACTATTTCTACCGTTCCTCCCTATTCTTTGGTGAACGGCTC
>OAWJ01001289.1_pt1 | contig 14636 bp, 19 predicted proteins | sample 1517021 | NCBI WGS metagenome assembly OAWJ01 (sample SAMEA2580121, study PRJEB22360) | human gut metagenome | biome: human gut; feature: human-associated habitat; material: faeces | place: Denmark | collected 2008/2010
ACAAGGAACTCGGACGAGCTCGGCGGTTTTAGGAGGGAGCCGCCATGAAGCAAAGAGCGTTTCGACAAAATAAGACGAGGTTTGCACCGTCAAAAAAAGCCTGTCCCCGGCAACGGGGACAAGCGGCCATGAGTATGTACTATACCATGTGAATCAACTTCATAACACTTCCGTTTCCGCCCGGTGGGTCTGTGACCTGCCGGGCGAATTTTGTTGTTTCCTGCGGTCTTTCGGTGCGGGCCGGAGGTTCCGCAGAAGCACAGACACAAGGGGCGGTATCACCGGCCCGATTATCTCACCCTCCCGCAGATCGGGGGTGAGAGAATGAGAGAATACCCCTTTGAGTTTATCGAACGCCACAGGTATGACGCTTTCTGCAAAACCGTTCTCCGCAATGAGGCGATAAGCTATCTGAAAAGGTTAGGACGCCGGAGGGAAAGGGAAACCGAGTTCGGCGCCTTGCCACAGGCCGAAATGGACAAGCTGTGTACCCTGGACGAGTACCCCAGCGACAGCTTCCTTTTCTCTGCTTTCGGCTATGACCTGCCTATCCAGGACGCGCTTGTGGCAGAAGCCTTTGCCAGCCTCCCGGAGCAGGAGCAGCAGATTTTAATTTTGCATTGTGTCCTGGCGCTGGCAGACGGCGAGATCGGCGACCTTGTGGGAATGTCCCGCAGCGCCGTCCAGCGCCACAGGACAAAGGCCCTGGGCGTATTGCGGAAGAAGTTGGAGAATAATGGAGGGAGGGAACCAGAATGAAGCAGCCGACTTTTCACGGCAGGGTGCTGTTGCCGTTGTCCGTATATGAGGCAGCCCGCACCGGTGATATACTGGCTATGGGCCAAATCCTGCGGTATTATGACGGCTACATAAACAAGCTGTGTACCCGGACACTCTACGATAAGGACGGTTCGCCCCATGTGCGAGTAGACGAGTACATGAAACATCACCTGCAAAACAAACTTATCCAGGCCATCCTAAAGGACAGCCCATAAGAAAACGCCGGACGCGGCGGCCTGCTGGCCCTGCGCCCGGCGTTTTCTTATGGGGATTTTCCTACGCATTTAGGAACCCGTTCTGGCGGGGTTTTGATAATCTGTCCCGCCTCCCCGCCGACCATGCCAAAAAAGCCTTGAAATGGCGGGAATTTTACCGGCCTAAATGCGTAGAGTGCAGGTATCTTTGCCTCTGCCTTTCGGCCTCTTTCTTCCGGCGCACACGGGCCGCACAATCCGGGCAGTATTTGGCCCGGTTGGACTTTGGCACAAAGGAGGCCCCGCACACGGTACAGCGTTTCACTTCCTCCCGGCTTTTGCTGATCTCGGCGCACAGGGCCGCGTCCAGCGGCAGGACGGCGGCCCTGAACCACCGGCACAGCAGCGAATAGGAAATGCTCTGGACGCAAACACATTCCTCCCCGTCGTCCAGCAGGAGGCAGTTTCCGTCACAGTAATTGCAGCACTCGTGCGTGAGCCGCCGGGCCTTGCGGTACTGGCGGTAATTCATTCGTGGTATGTTCATAGCTCTTGTGTCTGCTCCTTTCCCGGCGTCACCCGCAAGATACTGTCCACGTTCTGCTTGATGATACCGTATTCTGTCAATTCTGCTTTCACTTCGCTGTACCTTTCGTACAGCCGTCCTTTTTCCTCGTCCAGCTTCTTGTACTCGGCTTTCAGCGCGGCCAGGTTGGGGAGTTTCGTCACCCCGGCGTCCTTTAGGGCCTTTGCCGCTGCCTCGTATAAGATAAGCTGGCTTTCATGCTCCCGCCGAAACGCGGCCTTGTCTTTGGCCTGCCGCAGTTCCAGCGCCAGGGGCCGCAGCTTCTTGTAAGTGGAAATGTCCTTTATCAGCACCGCCATGTCCGCAAGGCGGCGTTCCACGGTTTTGAGTGCGGCGGCGGCCTCGTCATTGGCCGCGCTGATCTCGGCAATCCGGCCCTCCAAATCGGCGTAGCTGTCAATCTGGTGTTCGGTGATGAAGTTCAGGGCTTTGGCGGCCTGCTTCAAGTTGTGCAGCTTCGCCCACCGCGCATAGCCCGCGCTCTGCTGGGCCTTGATATTGTTCTCCAAATCAATCCGCAGGGTAATTCCCTTTGCCTGTTTCCGCTTCGGCCCTCTGTCCACGGCCAGACCCTTAATGCGCCGGGCAATAGCTTCTTCCGTGTAATCTTCCCCCAGCGTCTTGCAGCGGGTGAACCGCTCCTGGCCGGGGGCGCGGAATGAAATCAGCTTGCCTCTTTTGATCTCATAGCCCTGGGCCTCCATGAGCCGCAGGAAATCGTCAAAGTCTTTGGCCTGGGGGATGGCCGCGTCAATGGCGGTTTTCAGTTTCGCTTTCCAGCTCTTGCCCTTGCGCTGGGCGTCCCATTCGGCATAGGATTTTCCCTTGTCCCGGCCCGGCTTCACCACAGACAGGCCGTTTTCCCTGCACAGCCGGTCACTGGTTCGCCGGATGTAGGCGTAGCTTTGCTTATTGGAAATGTACTTGCGCTGGTTCACCATGTCCACCGCGCAGAAAATGAGGTGATTATGCAGGTGGCCCCTGTCTATGTGGGTGGTTAGCACATAAGCATATTTCCCTTGCAGCACTTCGTCGGCAAGCTGCCGCCCGATCTCATGGGCCTGCTCCGGCGTGGTTTCCCCCGGCTCAAAGGCTTGTATCAGGTGGTGGGCCAGATTGTTGCCTTTCTGAAACGCCTGGTCTAACAGCATTTGAAATTCAATATCCGCCGTTTCGTAGGAACAGCCGTAGGAGGACACAAACAGTTTTCCATCGGTCTTGTCCGGGTTCTCGATATAGTCCAGGGCCTTTTTCAGCGTTGACTTGATAGGATGTATCTTTGTAACTGCCATATCTGTGCCAGCGCCCCCTTGATGTCCTCAACGTCCTGGGCGTACACAGTCCCGGTACTGTTGATACGCCTTGCAATCTGGTTGACGTTGACGCCGATTTTCTGAAGCTCCGCCGTCTGCGCCCGGATGTCGCTGGTGTCCATGTGGATGATATAGCCGTCTATCAGCATTTTCCGGGCGTAGGCGGAAAAGTTCTTTGTGCCGAGCTGGGCCATTTTCTCTTGAATAAGCGCCCGTTCCTCTGGCGTCACGGGGACGCGCAGCACAAACTTCCGTTTTCGGTTTGCCATGTTCTCACCGTCCTTTCTTTCAGGGGTTTGGGGGCTTCCCCAACAAGCAACCGGCTCCGGCCCGCAGGGGAGGAACGGGGCCGGTGTTCGGGAGTGTGGCTACACTCCCTATGCTTGCTGTTTTTCTTTTCCTCCGCCATAAGTACGCTTTGAAGCCCTCAAATTACCCGCAAAATCAGGAGTTTTCAAGAAAAAAGTAAAAAAAATAAGAGGCCCTTTCGCGGCTTCCTAAAAAAGCAAAACAGAGGATGTCTTACACACCCTCCGTTTCTTCGTCCTTTTCCGGCTGTTCGGTTTGTATAGCCCCGTCAATCGCGCCCTCAATGATTGACAAGTATTGTTCTGGGCATAGTTTTAACTTGTGGCTTACCCTTTGGCGCTGTTCGCTTTCCTCCCGCATAATCTCCGGGTTAAAATATCGCTCCACGGGAAGCCCACAGGCTTTAATAAGCTGGATGATAACCGGCAGGCTGGGGATAGTTCCCTCATTTTCGATATTGGCAAGATAACGGTTATCTATGTTTATGATTTCCGCCAAAGCGCGGCGGGATAAGCGTCTTGCTTTCCGGGCTGCTTTTACGTCCTCGCCAAAACTTTCAAAGCCGGGACAATCTTCAATGTTCGCCATATAGCACCTCCCACCTACATTGTATATTTCATATTCTGCCAGTGGAATGTTGCTATATGCGTGTTAATTACATTTTATTATTCATATTTTGTTCCTTGTATTATTCGAGCAAAGGAATTATAATGTACTTTGTGGAGGTGCAGCTATGGAATATATGACCTTGAAAGAAGCAAGCGAGAAATGGGGCATAACCCCTCGGCGGGTAAATTATTATTGTGCCGGTGGCCGTATTCCCGGCGCTGTTAAGATGGCAACTATCTGGCTTATACCGAAAAACGCAGAAAAGCCAATAGACGGCAGGACAAAACAAGGGAGGGCTTTGAAACATGAATAGCGTTTTGATTATAGACGACGACAAGGAACTTTGTGCGTTGATGAAGAAATGCGTAGGGCAGGAAAACTTGTCTGCGCTGGTGGCACATGGCGGGTTAGAGGGCTTGCGGCTGCTGGAAGAAAATAAGGACGACTGTTCTCTGATTATTCTGGATGTGATGATGCCGGGAATGGACGGCTTTCAGGTATTGCAGAAAATCCGGGAGAAAAACAATGTGCCGGTGTTGATGCTGACCGCCAAAAGCGATGAGGAAGATAAGGTTTCCGGCTTGCGGCTGGGGGCTGACGATTACCTGACAAAGCCTTTCGGCATTAACGAGCTGATGGCCCGCGTCAATTCCCTGATCCGGCGTTATACCACCTTAAATCCTGTGGCCGGGAATGAGGCCGCCACAATGCTGCTGAAAGATATGGTGATTGATAAAGCCAATCGGACGGTGACTGTTCAAAATCTCCCGGTAGAGCTGACCGGCAAGGAATTTGACCTGCTTTTGTTTTTAGCTTCCAATAAAGGCAGGGTATTTACCAAAAAACAGATTTACACGCAGGTATGGGCGGAAGAATACGCGTTTGACGACAGCAACATCATGTCCTTTATCAGCAAATTAAGGAAGAAAATCGAACCAAATCCAGAGCAGCCGTTTTATATTCAGACTGTCCGGGGCGTGGGGTATCGGTTCAATAAGGAGGCATGAGTATGGAAATCAACCTTTATCTGTTGCTGGCCTTATTGACTGCGCTGCTGGTGATTGGTTGCCTTTTGGCAAGACTTCACCGCGTCCGGGGACAGCTTTCCCTTATCAGAGATGCCCTGACGGATATAAAGAATGGGAACCTGAACCGCCGTGTTCTGGTACGGGAAAGTGATCTGACAAAGCAAATCTGTTATGACATTAACGAGATCGCCATGAGCAGCCAGTCCCGGCTTATCCAGCAGAAGCAATCAGAACAGGCTTATAAACGGCTAATGACGAGCCTTTCCCATGATGTAAAAACTCCACTTGCCTCTCTGGTGGGCTATTTGGAGGCGGTAGAAAGCAAAATGGTAACAGGGGCCGAGCAGGAAGAATATATCCGGGTGGCGACGGAGAAAGCCTACCATTTGAAAGATTTTGTGACCGCCCTGTTTGAATGGGTGAAACTGGATGCCAGAGAACAGATTTTCCATTTTGAGCTTTGCGACTTGAACGAAGTTTCACGCGATATTATGGCCGATTGGGTGCCGCTGCTGGAAAGCCACAGCCTTGCTTATGAAATTGAGATACCCGAAACAGAATACATGACGAGGCTTGACCCCACCGCTTACACCCGTATTCTCAATAACCTGTTACAAAATATTCTGATGCACAGTGCCGCAAGTCAAGTGTCCATAAATGTGACAGAAACAAAGCAGCAGGCAAAAATCATGGTGAGCGATAACGGGAAAGGGATTTCTGCCTCTGATCTCCCCCATATCTTTGAACGGATGTATCAATGCGACCTCTCCCGATCTGCCAGAGGGAACGGGCTGGGCCTCTCCATTGCCAAGGAATTGGTGAGCGTTCATAAAGGCACCATCACCGCAGACAGTGTTCCCGGAGCCGGTACAACCTTTACGATTACAATTCCGAAAGCCCTGTGAACGTACAGGGCTTTCCTTGCGTTCAAAACAAGGTTAAAACAAGGTTTCGGCAAGGTTATGGCAAGGTTGATGTTTTATACTGGTCTTGTGGTTGGAGATATTGATATGCAATCTCGGTATTGCCACATGGAAAGCGAGGAAATAAATATGAGCGATTATTTGATCGAAACAAAGAAACTGACAAAGATTTATGGAGAGCAGGCCGCCGTCAAAGAGGTAGACCTTCATGTGAAAAAAGGGCGTATCTACGGATTGCTGGGGCGTAACGGGGCCGGAAAAACCACGATTATGAAAATGATTTTGGGGCTGACTTCGATTACTTCCGGCGAGGTGGAGGTGTTCGGGCGGAATATGAAAGGCCATGAGAAGCGTATCTATCCCCGAATTGGGGCGATTATCGAAACTCCGGGGTTTTATCCAAATCTCACCGGCACAGAAAACCTTGAAATATTTGCAAGGCTGCGCGGTACTGCCGGCCCTGATGCAGTCAAAAACGCTTTGAACGTGGTAGGGCTGCCATACAAGGACAAAAAGCTGTTCAGTAAATATTCTTTGGGGATGAAACAGCGGCTTGGCATTGCCAATGCCATCCTGCATGACCCGGAGCTTTTAATCCTTGACGAGCCGACCAATGGGCTTGACCCTATCGGCATTGCGGAGATGCGGGACTTTATCAAACATCTAAGTGCAGAACGCGGAAAGACCATTTTAATTTCCAGCCATATCCTTTCCGAAATTGCACTTCTGGCAGATGATATTGGCATTATCGACCACGGGATTTTGTTAGAGGAAAATACAATGAAAGCTCTGGAAAAGAAAAACCGGAAGTATATCCTGCTTCGGGTAAGCGATATGCCAAAGGCCATGTTGATTTTGGAACGGGAATTTCGTGTGACGGATTTTGCTATGTGCGACAGCCAAACATTGTGCCTCTATGACACTTCTCTGGATATGGGGGCAATCAATAAAACCCTTTTCATGCACGATGTGTCCGTTATCAGTTCCCAGCTCTGCAATGATACTTTGGAGGACTATTTCAAAAGGATTACAGGGGGTGAGGGAATTGCTTAATCTGGTTCAGACAGAATTTTTGAAGCTGCGGCGCAAGAAAATGGTTTGGTTCATGCTATTGGCTGCGTTCATTATGCCGTTTTTCTCTTTTGTCTACTTCAATTACTTTCAGGCAAGCGGCGTTGACCCAGTGGCATTTTATAAGCTGTCCGCTTTTGGATATACCCCCTTTATCATTCTGCCCTTTGTACTGGGAGTATTTTGTACGGTGCTGATGCACGATGAAAACCGCTACGATATGCTGAAACAGCTTTGGATTGTCCCGATCAGTAAAATGGGCTATTTTTTCAGCAAATTTATGGTTGTACTGATTTATTCCGCTATTTTTATGCTCATTTCAGCGGCGGCCTCGGTTTTATTCAGTGTTTTGCCCGGATTTGTTACGTTTGAGTGGCAGAGTGTTTGCTTTTTGGTGGAAAGGTGTTTGGAGATTGCTGTGTTGACCGCTTTTGCCATTATGCCAATCTTAGCCGTTGCCGCTGCACAAAAAGGTTACATTTTCCCGGTTTGTATGACGCTGCTTTATGTCTTTCTCGGCTTTTTTATCACGTCAATCAGTATGTACCTGCATCCTGTGTCCAGCATTTCCGTTATTATTGCGAGAGGCGGAAATATTCAGGGGCTTGCCTTTGCTGACAACATCCATGTTCCTCTGGCGCTGTTGTGTATCTTTCTTTGGGATGTGCTGTCCGTGCTGTTTGCCGCTTTTTCGCTACGCAAAAGGAAGTGAGGTGATCCGATGCGAAAAATGCTTTGGGCGGAGTGGAGGAAACTTCGCCGTTCCAGTATTATCTTGATTACTATTTTTGCAACGGTCTTGATTGCTTTCATTGTGTTAGTGGCAGGACGGGAAACAACGGTTGATGGTTTTTATTTGAGTGATGCAGGCTGGTACATGACAATCGTGCAGCCTTGGGCGACCATGTTCATTCTTCCCGCCATCATAGCAATGTTGGGAAGTTATATGATCTGCCGGGAAGAACAAGACGACACATTAAAATCGCTGCTGTTAATTCCCGTCAATGAAACAGTATTAACCGCAGCAAAAATGATTGTAACATTTATTCTTAGTGTTTTGATTTACCTGCTGCTTTTTGTCATTACTCTTACCATAGAGCTGGTTTTGCATGGTTCTGAGCTATCTATTGGTATGGTATTATCCTTTTTTAAGAGTTATCTGTTAGAGGGCATTGGTGTTTTTTTGGCGGTATCACCGATTATCGCCTTAGTATCTTATACAAAAAAGAGCTATTGGCTGGCTTTGCTGCTGGCGGAAATTTATGCTTTTGCCGGACTGTTTATGAGTATGTCCAGCCTGACGAAAACATTTTATCCGATTACCGCATTATTGGGCGTAGCTGGTTATTATGAAACAACAACTGCTAATCTGATTGGAAGCATTTTCGTTTTATTGCTATGCGGTTGTCTTGCCGTATTCATCTTAGTATGCCATCGGCGCGGCGGAAAGGAGGAACGATTTCATGGCAAATAAACTTTATAGGTCAAGAGATAACCGTTGGATTGCGGGTGTTTGTGGCGGTCTTGCAGAATTTTTTGGCCTCTCTCCCAAGGTTGTGCGTATTATCTGTGCATTGATGATTATGGTATATGGAAGCGGCCTGATAATTTATATCATATTGGCGCTTTTCATTCCCAAAGAGCCAAACCGTTAAATGGACTTTGGCTATCTAACAAGAGAGGTATAGAATGAAAAAACGAACATTCATTATACTTTTAATCGTTGTCCTGCTGGTTGTTTCAATGCAGCACCACAGAGAAACCCATCCTGCTTCTGACAATTCAAAAGGTATGGTAGAACGATTGACGGAATGGGCTGATAAGCTCGGCTGGTATTAAAAATAGGTTGATAACAAAATCTGCCGGACGACGGCAAAGAAAAAAAGCCGTCGTACAGCAGACCTATTTTCACGCGCTTACTATCTTCACGGCGGCTTTGAATAAATCAAGGCCGCCGTTTCTTTGTCCTCCAAAGGAATGACGCCCTGACGCTGGCGAGATCGGCGGCTTACGGAGGGAGCCGCTATGAACCGAAAGCGTTTCGACAAAATAGGACGGGGTTTGCACCGTCAAAAAAGCCTGTCCCCGGCAACGGGGAAATACGTCCATGAGTATGCACTATACCATGTAAATCAAATTCATAACATTTCATCTTTCGCCCGGTTGGTCTTTGACCTGCCGGGCGAAATTTGTTGTTTTCTGCGTCCCGCGTCACCGGCCCGAAACTTTTTCAAAAAAATTTCTCAAAACCGGCGTTTAGCGGGTAGCTGGCGGCCTTTCAAAAGTAACTTTGGCGGAAAGGGAGAGAACCACCAAATCCCCCACAGAAAGGGGGTGAGAAGATGGAAGCAATCCCCCGCGATGAGTTTATCCTGCGGAACCGTTATGACGCATTTTGTAAAACGGTACTCCGCAACGAGGCCAAAGATTATCTGCATGAAATGGGACGGCAACGCGACCGTGAAAAGTCGCTGGGCGCTCTGACGCAGCAGGAATTGGACAAGCTCTCCACGGTAGATGATTACCCAAGTGACAGCTATATATTTAGTTCCCACGGGTATGACCTACATATCGACAACGAGCTTGTAGCCGAGGCTTTCGCCAGCCTGCCGGAGCAGGAGCAAAGCATTTTGATTTTGCACTTTGTTCTGGATATGGGCGACGGAGAAATCGGCAGCCTTGTGGGAATGTCCCGCAGCGCCGTACAGCGCCACAGGACAAGTACCCTGAAACAGTTGCGCGTAAAACTGATGGCGTTAATGCCGGGAGGGAGGTAAACGCGGATGAAGCAACCCACATTCAACGGCAGAGAGCTTCTTCCCCTTTCGGTGATGGAAGCCGCCCACGCCGGGGACGCAATGGCTATGGAACGGGTGCTGCGGTATTATGAGAGCTATATCAATAAGCTCTGTACCCGCACTTTGTATGATAGCAAAGGGTTCCCTTATGTGTGCGTGGACGAGTACATGAAGCGCCGTTTGGAAATCAAGCTCATTCATTCCATCGTCGTCGCCTTGAAGTGACGGCGCAGCCCCCGGAAACGGAATTGTCTTTTTCTTCCTTTCCACATTCCGCTGACCCGGAGGCCCGAATTGCTCCTTGAAAAAGAAAGCGCGGCAGGATAATGGCGGCGCAGCATAGGGCAACGGACACGTTCTGTATCTGCTGTGTCGCTGGGTGCGCCATGACCCCTATCCTACGGGCGAGCGAGAAACACTTACACGAGAGCTGGCAGCTCATAATCAACAGCAGGTATGATAATGATACTCCCTTACAGCCACAGTCCGAGCGTTTGAAGCGTCGCAGGCGATGGGTAGGGCCGCGTGAGAACCACGCAGGGGTGAAATTCCCGTGGAGCTGGGCCGCCAGCCGTCCGATTTATGCCCCTTTGAAACTATTCTTTAGCCTATTAGTGGAAAGGAGGGGCTACATTATGAATAGTGATGTGCCTATTTGGGAAAAGTACACGCTTACCATTGAGGAAGCGTCAAAATATTTTCGGATTGGAGAAAACAAACTGCGGAAGCTGGCCGAGGAAAACCCCACCGCTGGCTGGGTGATTCTGAACGGGAACCGTATTCAGATCAAGAGGAAACAGTTTGAGAAAATTATAGATACCCTTGACGCAATATAGTGAAAAAGGGCCTTGACTGTGCTATAATATCCTTAGAGCGTGTCAAGGCTCTTTCCGTCATGGAAAGGAGCATGACGAAATGCCAAAACAGGAACGAGATGTAAAAAGACGGGACAGCAAGGGCCGCCTTTTGAAATCTGGAGAGAGCCAGCGACCAGACGGAAGATACGCTTACAAATATACGGACACCTTTGGAGAACCGAAGTTTGTTTACTCATGGAAGTTAGTCCCCACAGACAAAATCCCTGCCGGGAAGCGGGCGGATATTTCGCTCCGCGAGAAAATCAAGCAGATACAGAAAGACCTTGACGACGGGATAGACACCATCGGCAAGAAAATGACGGTCTGCCAGCTTTATGCCAAGTACATCCGGCAGCGGGGAAATGTGAAGCGGGGAACCCAAAAGAGCCGCCAGCAACTAATGAAACTTTTAGAAGAAGATAAGCTGGGGGCGGCCAGCATTGACAGCGTGAAGCTGTCTGACGCGAAAGAATGGGCTTTGCGTATGCAGGAAAAGGGTGTTGCTTACACGACTATCTGCAACAGCAAGCGTTCCCTGAAAGCCATCTTTTATATGGCAATTCAGGACGATTGCCTCCGCAAAAATCCCTTTGACTTCCAGATCAATGAAGTAATCAACGACGACACCGAGCCAAAGGTTCCTCTGACCCCCGCACAGGAAAAAGAACTCCTGAAATTCATACAGGATGATACCGTCTATTCCAAGTATTATGACGAGGTGGTTATCCTGCTGGAAACAGGACTTCGGATTTCCGAACTCTGCGGCCTGACCCCTGCTGATCTGAATTTTGAAAAGCGTTTTATCAATGTAGACCACCAGCTTTTGAGAAGCACGGAGGACGGCTACTATATCGAAACGCCCAAGACAGACAGCGGATTTCGTCAAGTGCCAATGAGCGCAGCAGCTTGTGAGGCGTTCCAGCGCGTGTTGAAGAACCGCAGGGGCGGCAAGGCTATACAGGTGGATGGGTATAGTAATTTCCTATTCCTGAACCGGGACGGCCTGCCGAAAGTAGCGGTACATTATGACGCCATGTTTAAGTGTCTTGCCAAGAAGTTTAACAAGTGCCACAGGGAGCCGTTGCCAGCGGTAATGACGCCCCACACCATGCGGCACACGTTCTGCACCAGAATGGCAAATGCGGGAATGAACCCTAAAGCACTACAATACATCATGGGCCATTCCAACATCATTATGACGCTGAACTATTACGCCCACGCCACATTCCATTCCGCCCAAGAGGAAATGGACAGACTGGAAGCCAAGGCGGAAATCAAAGTGGTAAACACGGAGAAAACCGAAGCTGCCGCTTAGTAGTAGACAGGTATTTTACTACTTCCTCTACTACTTTTGACCGGGAAAACAAGAGGGGTTATGAAAGTATATGTGAGGTTCTTCCGATATAAAAAACGCCGGAAAAGCCCGGAGTTACGGGCTATACCGGCATTTAAGAACTTCTAAAGAGATAATCGAAAATCTATTAAACTATTACAATGAAAGAAAAAGATTTTTGCATCAGCAGGCAGACCTCGCAAAGCGAATCTTATTTCCCTACGAAGTATTATCACGGTATCACCATGTATTTTGACCCTGATTTTTTCACAGAAGCCAACTCCAATATGGATAATCTTTTCAATTTGAACTTATCGCAACTGTCAGAAATCTATTTTGAAAAGAAGGATACATACATCGCAGAAGCCAGCAGCGAAATGGGTAAAATTCTTGAGCGGTTATGGCAGCTCTATGAAATACCATCTCCTTTCCACATGAAACTTTGTGTCTTAGAGTTGCTACATCTGCTATTAGATGCAAGAAATGTTGTCCAGGAAAAAACTCTCACCTTCTATACCAGCATACAAGTAGAAATTGCAAAAAAGGCAGAACAGATATTAACTGCTGATTTGAAACAGCATATTCCCATGAAGCAGATTGCACAGCAATTCGGCGTTAGTGAAACAAGCCTGAAAAACTATTTCCGTGGAGTGTATGGGAAAAATGTTTCTGATTATCTGCGCGATTTGCGTATGGGCATAGCAGAAAAGTTATTGACCGAAACCAAATTGCCTATATCCGAAATCGCTTCACAAATTGGATATACAAAACAGGGGAAGTTTGCCGAGGTATTCCGTCAACAATTTCAGATGAACCCGCTGGAATATCGGCGCTCAAAAAAATTAAAAAATATTTAGGTAGGAGCTGAGAAATCTCTTTCGAGATAATGTCTCGGCTCCTGCCTGTGTTCAAAACTATGTATAAATCAATTCCTGAAAAATAACTTTCTCCGCCTGCGCTTTCAGCGTGTTCATCAGCCCCACCCAGCGCATGGGGTCACGGGCTTTCAGTTCCTCGGTGACACCTGCCGCCTCCATCATACAGGGCAGCATGGCGTCCATTCGTTCATGCGCCGCCCGGTCAATCTCCAACAAGTGCGGGTACAGCTTTTCGCTCAAAATCAAGCTGCTGTAAAGGCCGGGCCGGTGTTCCTTCAGGTAGCGTCGCCGCATACGGCCATACTTGCCGATGGGGGCCTCCGGCTGCTCGGAAAGTTTCAGGTCGGGGATGTAGTAATCCCCGCAGCGGGTGTAAGTCAATTCGTTCATGTTCGTCCTCCTTTGCACTGTGATGGTTAAACTGCGGCGCTGGCCGGTAAGGTGGCCTTGCACGGCTCCTGCCTGGGTAACTGGCTGATGGTGGTAAAAATGCCTTTCTCCATGGCCTCAGCCCGGATCGCGGCCTTTGCCGCCTCCACTTGGGCCTTGCGTTTGGCGGTGTAGCGTTCTTCCCATTCCTTCTGCTTGCCGTTTGCCTTACGGCGTAAGTAGTTCTGGTGAAGCCGGTCTTTGCGCTCCTCCTTCTTCCGCAGTTCTTCCTGTTCCTCCGGGGTCAGGGGAACCGGCTGCAAGGCGGGCGGGATATACCGGCCCACAAAATTGAAATAGATTTCAACCTCCTGCGTGGTGTCCTGGCTGCCTTTGCGGGCGCGTTCATGGACAAGGATTTTCTCTACAAACTCGTTGAGCATGGTATTTGTCAGCGTGTCGAAATTTTCATACTTGTCAATCAGGGCTATAAATTTCTCCGCTGATTTCTGGCTTTGCTCGTAGCCGGTAACAGCCTTTTCCAGCTCTGCAATTTCAATCTCAAGTGCATCCTGCTCTTTGGCATACTGTGCATCAAGCGCCTTATATCGTGCATCCGGCAGCTTGCCGAGGGCGTTGTCCTCATAGATTTTGCAAATCAGTTTTTCCAGTTCTCCGGCTCTCTTTTGGGCGGCGGCCAGCCGTTTCCGCTTCTTGGATATGTCGGCGGTCTGCTGGGCGGCCTGCGTTTCCTGGACGGTGCGGATAAACTCGGCCCGGTCATTCCTGGAATACTCCGCGATGGCCCGGAGCATATCGGCAATCAGGGTCAGAACAGCTTCGGCCTTGATACGGTGCTGTGTAGGGCAAAGGGAGCCGATAGGATACTTCCCATACTGGCCGCAAGTGTACTGCGGGACGCGCTTGCCGTTGTATGTGCGGTGAACATACATCTTGCCGCCGCAATCGGCGCAGTACATCAGGCCGGTCAGGGGATGGGCCTCCCCAAAGCCGTCCGGATAGCGTCTGGCGTTTCCCCGGATACGCTGCACATTGTCAAAGGTTTCCTGGTCGATAATGGCCTCATGGGTGTTCTCAAAAATCGTCCATTCGCTTTCGTCAACATAGTGACTTTTCTTGTCCTTAAAATGCTTGCGGGTTTTGAAATTGACCGTATGGCCTAAATACTCCTGTTTTTTCAGGATTTCAACAACGGTAGAGGCACTCCAACGGTAAATATCCGCAAAGGCCTTATTCTTGTTCACTCCCTCGCCATAGCGGGCAAGGTGAACGGCTGGCATTTCAATTTTTTCTTCTGACAACTTGGTTGCGATCTGATAGGGGCCGTAGCCCTCCATCGCAAGCGCGAAAATATGGCGTACCACAGCGGCGGCTTCTTCATCCACAAGCCAGTGTTCCCGCTTTTCGTCCCACAGATAGCCGTAGATAACGGTGCCGGTCAGGTGCTTGCCGCTCATGCCTTTGGACTTAAACACAGAGCGGATTTTCCGGCTGGTGTCGCGGGCGTAAAACTCGTTCATCACGTTTGTAATGGGAACGATGATATTTGAAACGCTGTCGGGGTTCT
>OAWJ01001296.1_pt1 | contig 14586 bp, 8 predicted proteins | sample 1517021 | NCBI WGS metagenome assembly OAWJ01 (sample SAMEA2580121, study PRJEB22360) | human gut metagenome | biome: human gut; feature: human-associated habitat; material: faeces | place: Denmark | collected 2008/2010
TAAAAACGATTTGGGGCGAAACGCGCCGGCGGGCGCCAGCCGTTTTTCCGCTCCCGTCGAGCGGTCTTTCGTGCGCAGGGCCGTCATGCGGCTGCCGTCGCCTTCGACCTCGAGCGTCTGCACGTTCGTATGTACCTCTACATTGGGGAGCGTGCGCAGCTTCTCCTGCAATACCTGGTCGGCCTTGAGGGTCTCCATGAATTCGAGAACCGTCACCGAAGCGCAGGTGCCCGCCAGGTCGATTGCGGCCTCGACCCCCGAATTGCCGCCGCCGATCACGGCCACGTGTCTGCCTGCGTAGAACGGCCCGTCGCAGTGGGGGCAGAAGGCTACGCCGCGGCCGATATACTCCGCTTCGCCCGGCACCCCGAGCCTGCGCCACGAAGCTCCCGTGGCGACGACCAGTGCCGGGGCGCGGAAAACCTCCCCGCCTTTGGCATGCAGCTCCCGGATGCCGCCGTCCATGTCGAAACGCTCGATGCGGCGGTTGTCGCAGATGTCGATCCCGTAGGCCTCCATGTGTCTGCGCAGGTCGCCCGCGAGCTCTGCTCCGGTCGTGCGCGGCACCGAGATCAGGTTTTCGATGCCTACCGTTTCATTGACCTGTCCGCCGACCTTTTCTGCCACGACCGCCACGCGGAGCCCCTTGCGGGCTGCATAGATCGCGGCCGAAGCCCCGGCGGGGCCGCCCCCGGCGACCAGCAGGTCGTATTCGCGCACGTGGGGCGTTATGCCTGTGTCCGAAGTGCCGAAGCGCTCCTCGAGTTTGTCCAGCAGTTCGGCCAGCGAGCCGCGGCCGACGTAGATCAGCTCTTCGCCGTGGAAGACCGCCGGCACGGCCTGGATATTCAGCCGTGCAACCTCCTCGGGGAACAGGGCTCCGTCCACGGCCGTATGGGTGATCCGGGGATTGGAGAGCGCCAGCAGGTTGAGCGCCTGTACCACATCGGGGCAGTTGGTGCAGGTGAGCGACATGTAGGTCGTCAGCGCGATCTGCCCGCCGAGCGCCCCGATCCGTCGGCGCGTCGCTTCGTCGGGCAGGTTTTTGCCCTTGCCGTCGGCGTTCAGCACGGCCAGTATCAGCGAGCTGAATTCATGGCCGTTGGGCACTGCCCGGAAGTGGATGCCGGTGTCCTTGTCGTTGCGCAGAAGCCGGAACTCCAGTCCCTGTCCGTCGGTGATCCGACAGCCGATCTTCGCGGAACAGGCGGCCGTCTCTTCGAGCAGCTCGAGCAGCTCTCCGCGCGACGCATGGCCGGGGTCGGCCGTGACGTCGAACACGTAGGAGGCTTCCAGCCCCTCGAACAAGCGGAGCAACTGCTCCCTGAGTGCATGATCCAGCATGGCCCTTAGATTTTACCTACCAGGTCGATACTCGGTTTGAGCGTCTCGGCGCCCTGCTGCCATTTGGCGGGGCATACTTCGCCCGGGTGCGCCTCGACGAACTGTGCCGCGGCGACTTTACGCAGCAACTCATCGGCATTGCGGCCGATGCTGTTGTCCTGGATTTCCACCAGCTTGACCTTCCCCTCGGGGTTGACGACGAACGTGCCGCGGTAGGCTACGCCTTCTTCCTCGATCATGACGCCGAAGCCGCGCGAAAGTACACCCGTAGGGTCTGCGAGCATCGGGTAGTTGATCTTGCGGATGCTTTCCGAAGTGTCGTGCCAGGCTTTGTGTACGAAGTGGGTGTCGGTGCTTACCGAGTAGATCTCCACGCCCATGGCCTTGAACCGGTCGTACTTGTCGACCATGTCCACCAGCTCGGTGGGGCACACGAACGTGAAGTCGGCCGGGTAGAAAAAGAAGATCGCCCATTTGCCTTTGAGGTCTTCGTTCGTGACCGTTACGAATTTGCCGTTGTGGTAGGCCTGAACCTTGAATTCGGGTACCGTTGAATTGATGATTGATGTCATAGCTATACTTGTTTTATTTATGTGAATATTTTTTGCTGCTTTAGTTTTCTTTCTCTTTGCTGATACAAAAATAGGGGAAATCTTGATATAAATCAAATTGATAATATTTATATTGTTATAGTTTTATACTATAGTTGTGCTGTGTCGTTGCCGGGGGCCGGAACCGCCTGCAAAACGAAAGCCCCGGAGCGTTAACTCCGGGGCTTGGGCTCTCCTCCCGCCTTGGGTGCGGGGTGTTCCTGTTTTATCGCATTGCGATTTGCGAGGTTCCGATCAGGCGGCCGTCGCAGAACAGTTGTACGGTGTAGGCACCAGCGGCAAAGCCTGTGCTGTTATAGTAGATACCCACTTCGAGATCCTGGTTCTGGTAGTCCACTTCGCGCATGGCTGAATAACTCAGGCGTTCACCCTCGAAATCGAAAGTCGGCATGGCCTCGGTCGTCAGTACATAGCCGTCGGGCGAGGTGATACGGACGTAGACGGTCTTTGCGCCCGGTGTCGCCAGCTCGTTGGCCGTCAGTACGAAATCCACGCGAAGGCGCGCGGCATTCTTGATCCTCGACACGGGTTTGCTGTTGGCGTTGAGCGCCGAGAGACGGATGTCGCGGGCGCGGATCACGGCGCCGACACGTACCTTGTTGTCCAGCTCGGCAGCCTTCTCCTCGGCCATTTCGGCGCGCAGCTTCGCCGACGAGATCTCCTTGCGGTAGGTTACGTTCTCGTTGATGAGTTTTTTGTTGAGCGTATTGAGCGAGTCGATCTGGCGGATGTAGCTCTTCATGACCGTACGCAGCGTACCCACCTCTTTTTCGTACTGTTTGATCTTGGCCAGGTTCCATGAACGCTCCTTTTTCAGGCGCGTCATCAGCGAGTCTGCGCGGTCGCGTTCCACGTTGAGGTTGGCAGAGATGCTGTCGTTGGTCACCTGCAGGTTGTCGTAGTCGGTCATCAGGCGTCCCAGGTCGTTCTGGATCGAGTCGCGGTCGGCCTGCAGCAGCTGGTTGTCGACCATCTGCTGGCGGTGTATGCTGAAATAAAGTACCGAAAGCGCCACCAGGATCACCGAGAGGATGATGATGACGATGCGGTAGCCGCGGATGGATTTTTCCGGGACGGGCTGCGAGGTCATGTAATCGTCGTCCTCGAATTCCGAGGGGTCGTACCCTTGCTTATTTTCTTCCATAAAAACAGTTTTTCAGTGTCGAATTTACCTGATTGTTCGCCGGGTCAGGGTTATCCTGAGGCAAAGATAACAAAATTTTTATTTTATGAGGCTCGTCATCGGGTATTTAAGCCCCTTGTAGCCCGAAATATAGGCATTGATGCTGCCTACGCGGACGGGCGACTCGATGTAAAGCGGGATTTTGTTCTCGTCGTCCGAGATCCATAGCGTGAAGACCGTGCCGTCGGTGAAGGAGAACCCTTCGGAGGTGCCCAGCTGGCATTCGAACTTCAGGGTCTTGAAGCGTCCCATGTTGCGAATCTTCTTCGTTTCGCGGCTTATGTACCTGTAATTCAGGTGCCGGATCGTGTCCTGCAATACCATCTGGAGGGTTGCGGGCTCACCGGGTTTGAAATCCTCGGCATTGGCCGAGCGCATGGTGAAGAAAAGCGCGATGGCATCCATGCTCCCCGGGGTCAGGGGCATGGTTTTCTCCTCGAAAGGCCGTTGGCGCCGCCGCCACCGGGTATGCACCTGGCTGTTGTCCCAGTCGTAGGTGTAATAGCTCTGGAACGTGTAGTCGCCCTCCTTGATGTCACTTTCGAAACGTACCGGGCGCAGCGTCTCGGGGCTGATCCATACCGTGTAGATGTCTTCGAGGTTGAAGAACCAGCGGTAGGTGGGCAGCGTGCGGCCGATGCCCTCGACCTTGTAGAACTTCCGGTCGTCGAGCTGCACCTCGGAGGTCTTGACCTCCACGGCGCCGACTTCGGTATTGGGGAACATCTTGGCCTTGTAGCTGACGCGGTAGAAAAGCTGCTCGCCCGGGTGGTAGAGCTGGGCTGCGGCAGGCAGCGCGGCGGTGAATAACAATATCGTGAATAACAATCGTTTCATGGGAAAAGGGTTTTTAATGGGTAAACGGTCTGCGGGTATGAAATATTACGAAATCATGGAAAAATCAATCTCTTCGCGTCCCGAATAGCGCCGTCTTAACTCCCTGAGGCCGCGGTGCTCAGGCAGGGAGAGGCCGCGGTCGCCGGAGAGGATACCGGCCGCTGCCTCGCGCGAGACGGTGAGTATCTGGACGTCGAGCGTGGGGTTGGCGATCTTCAGATCAAACGCCATGCCGCTCTGGAGCGTGCCGTTGATGTCGCCCGCACCCCGCAGTTTGAGGTCGAGCTCTGCCAGGCGGAATCCGTCGTTGGTTTCGCACATGGCGTCGAGGCGTGCCCGGGACTCCTTCGAGAGCTTTTCGCCCGACATCAGGATGCAGTAGGATTGTTCGCCGCCCCGACCTACGCGCCCGCGCAACTGGTGCAGCTGCGAGAGCCCGAACCGCTCGGCCGATTCGATGACCATGACCGTGGCGTTCGGCACGTCGACGCCCACTTCGATGACCGACGTGGCGACCATGATATCGGCCTCGCCCGACTTGAACTGGCGCATCGACTCCTCCTTGTCGGCGGGTTTCATCTTGCCGTGGCAAATCGTGGTGACATACTCCGGCAGCGGGAAATCGCGCGATATGGCTTCGTAGCCGTCGGTGAGGTCTTTGTAATCCATGGCCTCGGACTCCTTGATGAGCGGATATACGACATAGACCTGCCGTCCCTTGGCGATCTCCTGCTTCATGAAGCCGAACAGGCGCAGCCGCGCCGCATCGGTGTAATGTACGGTCTTGATCGGCCGTCGTCCCGGCGGAAGCTCGTCGATCACCGAGACGTCGAGGTCGCCGTAGAGGGTCATGGCCAGCGTGCGGGGAATCGGCGTGGCGGTCATCACGAGGATGTGCGGCGGCTGCTCGTTTTTGGTCCAGAGCCGGGCGCGCTGCTCCACGCCGAAGCGGTGCTGCTCGTCGATCACCACGAACCCCAGGTTGGCGAACTGCACCCGGTCTTCGATCAGGGCGTGCGTGCCGATCAGGATGTGCACCTCGCCCGAGGCGATCCCTTCGAGCGCCAGCCGGCGCTCCCTGGCCTTCGAGGCGCCGGTGAGGATGGCGACCTTCACCCCCATGCCGTCGAGCATACGCGTGATGGTGGCGAAATGCTGGCGGGCGAGGATCTCGGTGGGCGCCATCATGCAGGCCTGGTAGCCGTTGTCCAAGGCCAGCAGCATCGACATCAGCGCCACGAGGGTCTTGCCGCTGCCGACGTCGCCCTGCAACAGGCGGTTCATCTGGTAGCCCGTGACGGTGTCCTGCCGGATCTCCCTGATGACCCGTTTCTGCGCTCCGGTGAGCGGGAACGGTAGCTTTTCGTTGTAGAAGGTGTTGAAGACGCCCCCGACCTTCATGAACAGGAAACCGTTGTTTTTGGCCAGGCGCTCCGTGCGGCGCGACTGGACGTTGAGCTGGATGCCCAGCAGTTCGTCGAATTTCAGCCTGTACTGTGCCTGCCGCAGCAGTTCGGGCGACTGCGGGAAATGGATGTTGTAGTAGGCGTCGCGCAGTGGGATCAGCCCGTAGCGGGTTCGCACCTCGTCGGGCATGTAGTCGGGGATATGGTCTTTGGCCAGCGCCCACGCATTGCAGATGATCTGGTACATGCCCTTGGCGCCGAGCACGTTCGAAAGTTTCTCGGTCGAGGGATAGATGCCCTGCATGCCGCTTTCGGCTTTGCGCGAGAGCGCCTGTTCCATGGTCTCCAGCTCGGGGTGCGCCATCGACAATTCGCCGCGGTAGAACGACGGCCGTCCGAAAATGAGGTATTCGCGTCCCACTTCGACCCGTTTTTCGATCCATTTGATACCTTGGAACCAGACCAGTTCGGCCGACCCCGTGGGGTCGGAGACATAGGCCGTGAAGCGGCGTTTGCGGCCCGTGCCGGCATAGGCTACGCCCGTCACGCGGGCGCGGAACTGGAGCAGGGTGGGCGCATCGTCGGTGATCTCGGCGATGCGGTAGACTTTCGTGCGGTCGATATAGCGGAACGGGTAGTGACGCAGCATGTCGCCCAGCGTACGGATGCCCAGCTCCTTGTCCAGAAGCCGGGCGCGGGCTTCGCCGACGCCGCCTACGAATTTTATGTCGTTGTCCAGGTAGTCCACACGACAAATATACGAAAAAACAGGAAATCCGTATCGCGCACAGGGCGTTATTCCTTTTGCCGGGTGTTGCCGCGGGCTATTCCGGGCTATTCCTGCGCGTCCTCCTCCAGCGTGACGTCGACACCGATGCGGGCGAAACTGCCCCCGCACCATCCCTCGGCTTCCGAGACGCGGTCGGCTTCGGTGAATTCGACCGGAACGGACTGTGCCGCGAACTCCCCGCCGTTGGACGGGCCGTCGGTGTCGGTAAACAGGATGTCCGCCGTCGTTTCAATGGAGAATAATTGTCCGGGAAGTTCGTAGCAACCGTCGTCCCCGGTCTGTGCCTTATAGGAGCTGTTTGGTTGGCGCACCTCGATCCCGGGTATCGGGGTGCCGGTTTTGTCGGTTACCTTGCCGCCGACCCAGATATTTACGTGCGGCGTTCCGTACATGGCGGTCGGTGGTTCTCCGTTTTTCTGTTTTTCGCAGGCCGTAGAGAACCCGAGCAGTGTCAGCAACAGGAAAGACAGGCGTTTTTTGATGCGTTTTTTCATGGCGGGAGCGGGATTGTGGTTGCTATCCGAAATATAGGGAATAAATCGGAATTCGCAAAATCGCGGATTATCTTTATCTTTGCATCACAATCGCAGAAGAGATGAATCTTTCGGAATACAGTCGCCGCCCGAGTTGCGAGGTGCGCATCGGGCGGGTCGTGATCGGCGGCGGGCACCCGGTCGCCGTGCAGTCGATGACCAACACCGACACCAACGATACCGAAGCCAGCGTGGCGCAGATCGAACGGATCGACCGCGCCGGGGGAAAGATCGTGCGCCTTACGGCACAGGGGCGGCGCGAGGGCGAGAACCTTGCCCGCATCGTCCGCCGTCTGCGCGACGAGGGCTTCGATACGGCCGTCGTGGCCGACATCCACTTCCTGCCCGAGGTGGCCGCCATTGCCGCGCAATATGTCGACAAGGTGCGCATCAACCCGGGCAATTACCGCACGGATCGCGGGGAGCTGGAGGAGTTGATCGCCCGCTGCCGCGAGCGGGGCGTCGCCCTGCGCATCGGCGTCAACCACGGGTCGCTCGCCAAACGTGTCTTCGACCAGTGGGGAGATACGCCGCAGGGCATGGTCGTCTCGGCCATGGAGTTCCTGCGTGTCTGCAAGGCGCACGGATTCGACCAGGTCGTCGTGTCGATGAAGTCGAGCAACACGCGCGTCATGGTCGCCGCTTACCGGCTGCTGGTCGCGGCGATGGATGCCGAGGATATGCACTATCCGATCCACTTGGGCGTCACCGAGGCCGGCAGCGGCATCGAGGGGCGTATCAAGAGCGCCGTAGGTATCGGGGCGCTGCTCTGCGACGGCATCGGCGACACGATCCGCGTATCGCTGACCGAGGCCCCGGAGCACGAAATTCCCGTGGCGGAACTGCTGGTAAGGCACTTCGCGGAGCGCCCCGGGATATTTCCCGTGCTGCATCCCGAGCGTTACTCCCCGACCGAGTACCGCCGCCGTACGAATATACAGGTGCCGGTCGTGCACAGCGAGCCGCTCGACGGCTTCCGCGTAATCGAGGCCGTGTCGGGCAATCCCACGGCCGAGCTGCGCGCCGCGATCCTGAACCTCGATACCCCCGAACCGGTCGTCGTGAAACGCCGTTACGAGGAGACCTCGCTGGAGACATTGGCCGTGAAGGCTGCCGCCGACCTGGGGGTGCTGCTGCTCGACGGGCTGGCCGACGGCATCTGGATCGACGCGCCGGGATTTGCCGAAGAGCAGGTGCGCGAAATCGAGCTGATGATCCTGCAGGCGGCGCGCGTGCGGTTCTCGCACACCGAGTATATCGCCTGCCCGAGTTGCGGCCGCACGCTTTACGACATCGAAAAGACCCTCGCCGACATCAAGTCGCGCACGTCGCACCTCTCGAACCTCAAGATCGGCGTCATGGGGTGCATCGTCAACGGCCCCGGCGAGATGGCCGATGCCGACTACGGGTACGTGGGTGCCGTACCCGGCCGCATCACGCTCTACAAGGGGCGCACGGTCGTGGCACGCAACATCCCGCAGGAAGAGGCGCTCGACCGCCTCGTGGAACTGATCAAGGCCGACGGCGAGTGGGTGGAGCCATGACGATCCTGCCGCTCGCATACCTGCCCTCGGTCGAGTACTTCGCGCACTTGTTGTGCGGCGGGTGCGTCGTCGACCTGGGCGAGCATTTCGTGAAGCGCTCGGAGCGCAACCGCGCCCGTATCCTCGCTACGGATGGGGTGATGGAGCTGACCGTCCACGTGTGTCATGCCAACCGTCCCCGCCAGCCCGTACGCGACGTGCGGATCGACTATTCGAAACGCTGGCAGCACCAGCACTGGGGGGCGTTGGTCGCCTCCTACAAAGGGTCGCCCTATTTCGATTTTTACGCTGAATATTTCGAACCTTTCTACCGCCGGGAATACGGATTCCTGGCCGATTACAATGCCGAACTGCTCGGTCGGCTCTGCTCCCTGCTGCGCGTTCCCATGCCGGAGTTCTCCCAGGCGTATGTCGCTGCCGCCGCGGGCGACACCGACCTGCGTCCCAAACGGCGCAATGAGGGCCCGGCGTTCATTGCCGAGCCCTATGTGCAGGTCTTCTCCGATCGTATGCCTTTCCAGCCTAATTTGTCGGTTGCGGATTTACTGTTCGCCGAGGGCCCTGAAGCCGTTTCGGTTTTAAGACGTTGCCGACTCTGAGCGTCACGCTGTCGCGCAACGGCCCGGCGATGGCCTTGATTTCGACCGTGCCCCGCAGCGACACCGAATCCGTGCGGTACTGGCACGTGGCGTATTCCGTCACGGCCAGCGTGTCGGCCCCTGCGAGCAGCGTGGGGGCACCGGCCGACGAATAGATATGGAATGCCTGCCGTTCGCCGTCGCGCAGCGTCCGCCGCTTGTCTGTGATGTGCAGTGTCGGTTCCTCCTTGTTCCACAGAGCCTTATAGAGGTAGAACGCATCCTTGCGCTCGCGGCGGTCGATGGTCACGAGACCGGCGCCGTTCACCCCGTAAGGCCGGCGTACCGAACCGTAGTCGAACATGTTGTTGATCCATGTCCCCCAGAAAAGCGAGTCGTTCTGGAGGTTTTTGGCATACTGCTCGTGGAAGTGAGTCTGACGCTCCTCGGGCATCCAGTTCGCGCGGGGTGCCGCCTGTGCCGTATAGCTTTTGTGTCCGATGAAGCCGCTGCCCCCGTAACAGATTCCCGAGCGGAGGTGTGACCACCCTTTCTGCAACTGGTCGCGCCATACGGTCACGTCGTCCGTCGTGCCTTTGCGCCAGCCTACGTCCTGTCGCCAGACGATCAGGTCGGTGATGAAGTTGATATTGCCGTCCTGGTCGCTGCAGGCCACCGTGGGACGCGAAGGGTCGAGGGCGTGTGCCGCCGCGTTGAGCTTGCCCAGGTAAGGCGTTACGTCGTTGCCGCGCGTCCAAAGCCGCGAAAAGATACCCCACATCACCACCGAGGGGTGGTTGTAGTTTTGGGCAATGATCTCCTGCAACTGTTGCAGGCCGTTCTGTTCGAACTGCGGGGTGGCGTAGTAGGCCACGTCGCCCAGGAACGAGGAGCGGTGGAACGGCGCATCGACCCATACCAGCATGCCCAGCTCGTCACAACGGTCGTAGAGGTATTGCGCATGGGGCATCACGGCCGAACGCAGGGCGTTCGCCCCGAGGGTGCGGATATGGCCGAGGTCAGCCTCATAGTCGGGCGCGATGAGTGCGCCGCCCGAGATGGCGTTGTCGTGGTAGAGCGTTACGCCGTGTATCGGGATGCGGCTGCCGTTGACCGCAAAGCCGCCCGCCGGGGTGGCTACGATGCTGCGGAAGCCCGTGCGGCACGGCGACGCTGTCGGTGACGGTCGCGTCGCCGATGCTTACCGATACCCGGTAGAGGGCCGGGTTGGCGGGACTCCACAACTGCGGGGCGTCGACCGAGAAGGGAATCGTGACGGGTTTCCCGTCGATGCGCGTTTTCTGTCGTTTGGAAAATACGCGGCTGCCGTCGGGCGCTGTGATGTCGAGCGTCAGGACGCAACTGTTCTCCCCGCCGGTAACCAGATGGATCTCCGCTTCGCCTTCGACCCGCTCGTCGCCGACCGAGTTCTGATGTACCAGTATTCCGTCCGAGCCTAAGTAGAGGGGTGATACGGCTGTTTTTTCCGTAAGGATCAGCTCCGCTTCACGGTAAATGCCTCCGTAGAGATTCATGTCCGTCGAGGTGGGAAGCACGTCGTCGCAGTAATTGTTGCTGACGACGACCAGCAGCGCATTGTCGGAACCGAACCGTATCTTGTCGGTGATTTCGAGCGCAAAAGCCGTACCTCCGCCCTTGTGCCCGCCGACATAGTAGCCGTTGACGAAGACGTCGGCCACGCTTTGCACGCCGTAGAATTTCACGAATAACCGTTTGGTCGCCCATTCGGCCGGGATATACATGTCGTTCTGGTAGTTGGCCGTTGTTTCGAGGAAATATCCGGTGCCTCCCGTATCTGTATCCCAGGTGTGGGGCAGCGTAACATGTCGGGCGTTGTCGCTGCTGTTCTCCGACTTGAAGAAGAAACGCCATCCCTCGTTCAGGGGGAATACCTCGCGGGCCTGTGTAGAGGCGCAGATGGCGAGGAGCAGGAGTGTCGCTATGTATCGTTTCATTGTCTCGGATGGTTTTGGTGTCCTGATGCAAAGATAATACAACGCCGGCTCAAAATCAAATTTTCCGCTGCGGGCGCCGCTTCCGTGCTGTCGGTATCCGGAGTCGGCTGTCCGGCGTTATTCGGGGCGGAATGTATGTCGGGATATACGTACGGCGTGTTTGTCGGTTGAGTGGTGTGCATTCGTATTGGGCCGTTGCGTGATTGTAGAAACACTGCCGGGTCGGGCGCGAGCGGATATTAGGACAGGGTCGGTCATTGCGGGCCGCCTGCCGCGCGTGATGCCCGCGAGAGGAAGATCGGAAGAGTTCCGCGGAACTTCCGGGCACAAAAAAAGCGGCAGACCGCGCCTCTTCGGTCTGCCGCAGGCAGGAGTTTTACTTGAAAAGTGGGAGTTGTTGTTACCAAAAAACTTTGGGGATGTGCGACTCCTGCCTTGGGGTATGTTTCCGGGTTCCCGGCGCTGCTGTGAGGCAGCGCCGGATTCCGCGGGAAAGATGTCTTAGTCAAGAACAACCGGTTTGACCTTGACCTGAATGAGGGTCTTGGCGACGCCGTACTTGTGCTGAACCGATACGGGAATCAGTACCGATACCTCTTTGCCGAGGTCGTTACCAAGCAGGCTGTGGAAATCGAGTTTCGTAGCATCCTGGGCATTCGTCTCAAAGCAGTTCTGACCCGAAGGCATCTTGAAGAACGAGTTGGCGCTATAAAGCTTTCTCTTGGCAACCTCGGTTGCGTAGTTGTCGGCAGTGATACCCTCGATGCTGACAGCCGAAATATTGCCCTGCGCGTCGACAGCCTGATTGACAACTGCTTCGGCAAAGTTCCATTGAGCGGTCTTGACATCGTAGTACTTGTAGCGTTCGGGAGCATATTCATCCTCACCTTGCGCTGCTACCGGGGCTTTTGCAGCTACGAGGTAGTTCTGGAAGTCTCGGATCGAAATAGCCTCTGCGCAATCGATAGTCTGTCCTTCAGCTGCATAGGGAAGCTCTACGACACCCAGGTCGTTCACGAACTTGAGCGGGGCAACGTAGGAAAGTTCGAACGTTTCGACCAGATAGATGTTCTTCGGGTTGATTGAGCCCCAAATCTTCGCGTTCGCACGCTGGCCGAGCAGTGCATAGCCGGCTGTATTTTCACCCACGAATACGGATATCTCGGATGCGACCGACTTGCCGTTGTCTATACCGAACCATGCATTCTGCGTCTGAGAGCCGTTGAACTGGATTCTCGAAGCATTACCGCTGAGGGTCTTCGATTGCAGCACATAGCCGTAATCGTCGTTGTTGTGCTCTACCTGGGGTTCGGCGGTTGCAGGGTTAAAGTTAACCTTGAAGTCCGTAACTGGCTGCGTTTTGGAGAACTGAATATCCCATACGGCGCAGTTGTTCATATTGGCGAGCGGCTTCTTGTCGGTAAATGCGCTTGTCAGGTCGAACTCATAGTTAACCAACTTATCGACAGTTCCGTTGCGGTATTCCGGGTTGGCCGTGTTAATGTGGATCGGCGTGACCTTGACACTCTTGTTCGCGTTGCCTGCGTAGTCGGAGTGCCACCATGCGGTATTCTTCGTAACCGTAGCCTTCAGCTCGACGGTGAAGTTTACACCGAAGGTGATCGTCAGACCGCCGTCTACGTTGCCGTCCTTGCGTACCAGATTGATCGTAACGAACATATCCTTACCGTCCTTGTACTTGCTGAGCAGCTTCCCGTCCAGGTCGATAATCTTACCGATCTGGTCGGCCGTCAGGTGCCATTCGAACGCGGGTGTCGACTCTGCGGCATTGGCATCGAGTCCATACCACATTTCGTAATTGCCGTTCTTGTAATCGTCGGAGGTCTTGTCCGTAACGACCTTGCCTAAACCGGTATTATTGTTGCGCTCCGTCCATTTGTCGGTCGTGCTGATACCTGCGACTTTATAAGTATTCACGAAATCGGCCTGCGACATGCCGCTCTCGCCCATCTTCTCGAGGATATGCTTGTTCATATCATCCCAAAGGAACTTATAGGTATAGCTGCAACCCAGTTTCGTATAGATCTTGTCGATCGGGAAGCTGAAGGTCTTTTGTGTCCATTTGAGCTGGAGCCATTTTACGTCTACGATCTCATTGCGTTTTGCATCCCACAATTCGACGCGTACAACGGGGGTTTTACCGATGGCTGCCTGGTTATTCTCGGTTCCTTCCGGGGTAACGGGGGTTGCAACCGAGCCGTTCAGTTTGATGTACTTCTGGTTGTCGGCTTCGTTTTCGCCGCGTTTGAACGGGACTGTCGGCACTGCGAAACGGAATTCCAAACCCGCAACAGCAAGAGCTGCCTTATTGATTTCACGGGCCTTAGCTCCCTCTGCATTGGTTGCACAACCGGTAACCAGGGTCAACAGGTCGATCGTTTCGTCGTAATCGCAAGTCGCAGCCGGCTTCGATGCCACCAAGTCTGTTGCCTTCTTATACGTCTCGTAGAAATGATAATGTTTGCTGTCCGTATCGCTGTACTTGGCAATTCCTTCCCCGTCATCGCGCAGGGCTGCGATCTTAACATCATAGATATATTCGCTCAGTTTCGTATAGTCGGAATAAATGAACGTATCGTCGGCATCGTCTTCCAGCCATTTCTCCGCGATAGGCACCTTCAATGCTGCCGTATAGATATTATTTTCGGGAGCAGGCTTTACAAGACCATAACCGGCAACACGACGTGTGTTGACTGTCAGTTCGTTGCTCTTGATGTTCCATGCACTGCCGGCCTCGGTCGACCATGTGTTGGAAACGACGGACAGGAGCGTGCTGCCGACGGCGGAACGCGAAACAGCCTGTTCGAACACGAACGAAGGAGTCTCGATATCGCTGTTGGTAACGACCGAAGGCGAAACGTGGTAGCGAACGGGTGTAGCTTTTTCGGAAATATACCAATACTTTTCGGTAGCAGGAGTAACAGCGGCCGTTTCCGTAGAGGTATTGACCTTCATTTTCTTGTAGCGTAACGAGTTGACTTCGATCGTCTCAATGCCGTTTTCATACAGATCGGGAATCAGCGTTACACTGGTCAGACGTCCCGATACCCATTTTTGCAACTCTGCCGTCAAATCTGTTTTCGCATCGGCAATGGCATCGGCAATAGCATTGGTTATAACACCGTTTTCTGCCAAGGCGTCGGTCAGGCACTGGTGCATTTTACCATCGTATTGCGAAATGGCAGCCGTGATAGCCTGGTAGATCTTACCTTCCTTACCAGCCTCGGACGAAAGCGCTGCATCGAGTGCCGATGTGAAACGCGTGTCGAAAGCTGCCTGGAAAGCTGCTCCGTTTGCATTTACAGCAGCAGCTACAGCATCGTCGATGGCCTTCTTGATGGCTGCATCGGTGTTGTAGACTTTCAAGTTCTTTGCAAGAGCTACGGCATCTGCAACACTGGCGATTGTCGCATAGGTTTTGGCAGCATCTGCTGTCTTGAGGAAAGCCCCGTCGCAATATTTCTTCAGATTATCAATATTGGTTTGCAAGCTTTCATGGGCTTTAACTGCTTTTTCGAGTTCTTTTTCAAGCTGCTCGATATCACCTGTGGCGGAAGAAATGGCCTTTTCCTGTTCGTTGATTTTTTGCTGAAGATCCTTGTCGGCCTGCTCCAGCGTACTGATTGTAACCTTTAGGGAGTTGAGTTGTTCCTCAAGCGAGGCAAGCTTGCCCGTCTCGAGGCCTTCGATTTTGTTGTTGATTTCCTTGATGTCGTCGTCGTAGTCTTTACAACCGACACCGGCTAACAATGTTCCCGTGAGG
>OAWJ01001302.1_pt1 | contig 14513 bp, 10 predicted proteins | sample 1517021 | NCBI WGS metagenome assembly OAWJ01 (sample SAMEA2580121, study PRJEB22360) | human gut metagenome | biome: human gut; feature: human-associated habitat; material: faeces | place: Denmark | collected 2008/2010
CTCGGCGGGCTGGCAATGATCCTCGGTTTCGGGGCCATGTTAGGCAAGCTGATTTCTGATACGGGTGCGGCACAACGTATCGCCACTACGCTGATTGCCACTTTTGGTAAAAAACGCGTGCAATGGGCGCTAGTGATCACCGGTCTGGTTGTGGGCCTCGCCATGTTTTTTGAAGTGGGCTTTGTCCTGCTGTTGCCGTTGGTATTTACCATCGTGGCATCATCTGGATTACCCCTGTTGTATGTTGGCGTACCGATGGTAGCAGCGCTCTCTGTAACCCACTGTTTTCTGCCGCCACATCCAGGGCCTACTGCCATCGCGACTATCTTTGAGGCTAATCTCGGAACGACTTTACTGTATGGATTTATCATTACCATTCCGACAGTTATTGTCGCAGGACCGCTGTTTTCTAAACTGCTAACTCGCTTTGAGAAAGCACCACCGGAAGGCTTATTTAATCCTCATCTGTTTAGCGAAGAGGAGATGCCCTCCTTCTGGAACAGTATTTTCGCTGCCGTGATCCCGGTCATCCTGATGGCTATCGCCGCCGTTTGTGAAATTACGTTACCGAAAACTAACACCGTGCGCCTCTTCTTTGAATTTGTCGGTAACCCTGCCGTTGCGCTGTTTATTGCCATTGTTATTGCGATTTTCACACTGGGCCGACGTAATGGACGCACCATCGAGCAAATCATGGATATCATTGGGGATTCTATAGGCGCTATCGCGATGATTGTGTTTATTATCGCTGGCGGCGGCGCGTTTAAGCAGGTATTAGTAGATAGCGGTGTCGGGCAGTATATTTCACACTTAATGACCGGAACTACACTTTCGCCGTTATTGATGTGCTGGACTGTCGCGGCGCTGTTGCGTATCGCTCTGGGCTCTGCCACCGTCGCGGCCATTACCACCGCGGGTGTGGTGTTGCCGATTATCAACGTTACCCATGCCGATCCCGCTTTAATGGTACTGGCAACCGGTGCGGGCAGCGTGATCGCGTCACACGTAAACGACCCTGGCTTCTGGCTATTTAAAGGGTATTTTAATCTGACGGTTGGTGAAACGTTGCGTACCTGGACGGTGATGGAAACCCTTATTTCTATTATGGGTTTGCTGGGCGTGTTAGCCATTAACGCCGTATTGCACTGAAAGAATAAAATATTGTGATGTAGTTTCGGGGGAAGATTGAAGATTCCCCCGACGTTGGGAGAAGTTATGCGCAATCACAGAATTTCTTTACAGGATATCGCTACGCTGGCTGGCGTAACAAAAATGACCGTGAGTCGTTATATCCGCTCGCCGAAAAAGGTGGCAAAGGAAACAGGCGAGCGCATCGCCAAAATTATGGAAGAGATCAATTATATCCCTAATCGCGCTCCCGGCATGTTGTTGAATGCACAAAGTTATACCCTCGGTATCTTGATTCCGTCATTTCAAAATCAACTCTTCGCTGACATTCTCGCGGGAATAGAATCCGTCACCTCTGTGCATAATTATCAGACCATTATTGCTAATTACAATTACGATCGCGATTCCGAAGAAGAGTCGGTGATTAACCTGCTCTCTTATAACATTGACGGGATTATTCTTTCGGAAAAATATCACACCATCAGGACGGTGAAATTTCTGCGTTCAGCCACCATTCCGGTCGTGGAATTGATGGATGTACAGGGAGAACGGCTGGATATGGAGGTCGGTTTTGATAATCGGCAGGCTGCTTTTGACATGGTGTGTACCATGCTGGATAAGCGAGTCAGGCGCAAAATTCTGTATCTCGGTTCCAAAGATGACACCCGCGATGAACAGCGTTATCAGGGGTATTGCGATGCGATGATGCTGCATAATCTTTCCCCATTACGCATGAATCCACGCGCCATCTCATCCATTCATTTAGGAATGCAGTTAATGCGTGATGCCCTTAGCGCAAACCCGGATTTAGACGGTGTATTTTGCACCAATGACGATATTGCGATGGGTGCGCTTCTGCTGTGCCGCGAGCGAAACCTCGCCGTGCCAGAACAAATTTCCATTGCGGGTTTTCATGGGCTGGAGATTGGCAGGCAAATGATCCCAAGCCTCGCCAGCGTAATTACTCCCCGTTTTGATATTGGTCGGATGGCCGCCCAAATGTTGCTGAGCAAAATTAAGAATAACGATCACAACCACAACACTGTTGACCTCGGGTATCAGATTTATCACGGTAACACGCTTTAGGTTATTTTCTCTGCATTACACATATTCTCTTTGCCGGACGTTGCCTATACTCCAGGCAGGAAACTGGAGGAAATCTCATGAGCGAACCCCTGTTAATTGCCCGCACGCCGGACACAGAACTGTTTTTACTGCCGGGAATGGCTAACCGCCATGGGCTGATTACCGGCGCAACGGGGACGGGTAAAACCGTTACGCTGCAAAAACTGGCGGAGTCATTGTCGGAAATCGGCGTGCCTGTGTTTATGGCTGATGTGAAAGGTGATTTAACGGGAGTTGCGGAGGAAGGTACATCTTCGGAAAAACTGCTCGCAAGGCTTAAAAATATCGGCGTAAATGACTGGCAACCTCATACTAATCCGGTGGTGGTGTGGGATATCTTTGGCGAGAAAGGCCATCCGGTGCGGGCGACGGTTTCGGATCTGGGGCCGCTGTTGCTGGCACGACTGTTGAATCTCAACGATGTGCAATCTGGCGTGCTGAATATCATTTTCCGCATTGCTGACGATCAGGGATTGTTGCTGCTCGACTTTAAAGATCTGCGGGCAATTACCCAGTACATCGGCGATAACGCCAAATCCTTCCAGAATCAGTACGGTAATATCAGTAGTGCATCGGTTGGTGCCATCCAGCGCGGGCTGTTGTCGCTGGAACAGCAAGGCGCAGCACACTTCTTTGGTGAGCCGATGCTGGATATCAAAGACTGGATGCGCACCGATGCCAACGGTAAAGGCGTTATCAATATCCTCAGCGCCGAGAAGCTCTACCAGATGCCGAAACTGTACGCCGCCAGCCTGCTGTGGATGCTTTCAGAGTTGTATGAACAATTGCCGGAAGCGGGCGATCTGGAGAAACCAAAACTGGTGTTTTTCTTCGACGAAGCGCATCTGCTGTTTAACGATGCACCGCAGGTACTGCTGGATAAGATTGAGCAGGTGATAAGGCTTATTCGCTCAAAAGGCGTGGGCGTCTGGTTCGTTTCGCAAAACCCGTCAGATATCCCGGATAACGTGCTCGGGCAGCTCGGTAATCGCGTTCAACACGCTTTGCGTGCTTTTACGCCTAAAGATCAGAAAGCAGTGAAGGCAGCGGCGCAAACCATGCGGGCCAATCCAACATTTGATACCGAAAAGGCAATCCAGGAACTGGGGACGGGCGAAGCGTTAATCTCGTTTCTCGATGCGAAAGGAAGCCCTTCAGTGGTGGAACGGGCGATGGTGATTGCCCCCTGTTCACGAATGGGGCCGGTGACGGAAGATGAGCGCAATGGCTTGATTAACCACTCCCCGGTGTATGGCAAGTACGAGGATGACGTGGACCGGGAATCCGCCTATGAGATGTTGCAAAAAGGCTTTCAGGCCAGTATCGAGCAGCAAAATAATCCTCCCGCGAAAGGGAAAGAGGTGGCGGTGGATGACGGTATTCTCGGTGGATTGAAGGATATTTTGTTTGGCACTACCGGACCACGCGGCGGGAAGAAAGATGGTGTGGTGCAAACAATGGCAAAAAGCGCCGCCCGCCAGGTGACGAATCAGATTGTGCGCGGGATGTTGGGGAGTTTGCTGGGGGGGAGAAGAAGGTAAGCCAGGTGCGATTTGTCTTTGCCTGATGCGACGCTGGCGCGCCGCATCAGGCCTACACTACTGCAATATATTGAATTTTCATGATCTTTCAGGCATGAACGAAACACACTTTGCTAACAATAATAAAGGGAGCTTTCGCTCCCTTTATTCGTTCATTCGGTTACGATTTTCTCATTAACAGCCACAGGCTGATTAAGAAGAAGCTGGCGCTTGGCAACAGTGCGCCGATGATCGGCGGGATGCCGTAAACCAACGTCAGCGGGCCGAAGATCTGGTCCAGTACGTAGAAGACAAAACCGAAGCTAATACCAGTGACCACACGCACGCCCATCGGTACGCTACGCAGTGGGCCAAAGATGAACGACAGCGCCATCAGCATCATCACCGCCACGGATAGCGGCTGGAAGATTTTGCTCCACATGTTGAGCTGATAACGTCCGGCATCCTGACCGCTCGACTTCAGATACTTCACATAGTTGTGCAAACCGCTGATAGAGAGTGCATCCGGGTCCAGCGCCACCACGCCCAGTTTGTCTGGCGTGAGGTTGGTTTTCCAGGTGCCGCTCACCGTCTGCGAACCGGTGATCTGTTTCGGATTGGTCAAATCAGATTCATCAACCTGCGACAGACGCCAGACTTTATGTTCCGGGTCAAACTTCGCGGCAGCGGCATAGCGTACGGATTGCAGACGACGATTCTCGTTAAAGGCATAAATACTGATGCCACCTAACTCTTCGTCACCTTTAACCCGCTCAATGTAGACGAAGTTGTTGCCATCTTTCGCCCATAAACCTTGCTGGGTAGAGAGCAACGAGCCGCCGTACATCGCCTGCGCACGGTAGTTACGCGCCATCTGCTCGCCCTGCGGCGCGACCCATTCACCAATCGCCATCGTCAGCAAGACCAGCGGAATGGCGGTTTTCATCACCGACAGCGCCACCTGCATACGGGTAAAACCAGAAGCCTGCATCACCACCAGTTCGCTGCGCTGCGCCAGCATCCCAAGACCAAGCAACGCCCCAAGCAGAGCCGCCATCGGGAAGAAGATTTGCACATCTTTCGGCACGCTCAGCAAGGTATACATTCCTGCGCCTAACGCGTCGTAACTCCCCTGCCCGGCTTTTTTCAGCTGATCGACAAACTTGATAATGCCGGACAGCGACACCAGCATGAACAGCGTCATCATGATGGTGGTGAAAATAGTTTTACCGATATAGCGGTCAAGTACGCCAAAAGGTTGCATCACACCGCTCCTTTACGCGAAAAACTGGCGCGCAGGCGGCGGACCGGCACGGTGTCCCAAAGGTTGAGAACAATCGCCAAAGCCAGATAAATCAGGTTAACGGTCCACATCCACAGCGTCGGGTCCAGCTTACCTTTACCGCCGTTCGATTTCAGGGAGGTCTGGATCAGGAAGAACAACAGATACAGCAGCATGGCTGGCAGCATCGATAGTACGCGCCCCTGACGCGGGTTAACCACGCTCAGCGGTACGACCATAAGTGCCATCATAAACACGGTGAACACCAACGTGATACGCCAGTTCAGTTCTGCGCGAGCACGATCGGTGTCAGTGTTCCACAATGTGCGCATGTCCATCTGGTCGGTATCGTTCGGGTCGAGCGCCACCGCCTGGTGACCAATGATCGCCTGATAATCCTGGAAATCCGTAATGCGGAAATCACGTAACAGTGCAGTGCCTTCGAAGCGCGTTCCCTGGTTGAGAGTGACGACCTGGGAGCCGTCGCGCAGCTGGGTTAAATGTCCGGAATCGGCCACCACCACAGAAGGTCGTGCATTACCTTTTGGTCGAATTTGCGCGAGGAACACATCTTTGAAATCGCTGCCGTCAACGCTTTCGATGAACAGCACCGAGCTGCCATTAGTCGCTTGCTGGAATTGCCCTTGCGCCAGCGCCGCCATGCCAGGGTTCGCTTTCGCTTCTGCTAACACTTCATCCTGATGACGCGATGACCATGGTCCCGCCCACATCACGTTAACCGCCGCGACGATTGCCGTGAACACCGCAAGGATCATTGCCGCTTTCACCAGCACCGCTTTGCTCAGACCGCAGGCATGCATTACCGTAATTTCACTTTCGGTATACAGTTTGCCCAGCGTCATCAGCAGCCCGAGGAACAGGCTTAATGGCAGGATAAGCTGCGCCATTTCCGGCACGCCCAACCCGAGAAGGGAGAGCACCAAGTTCGCCGGAATATCGCCGTCAACCGCTGCGCCGAGGATCCTCACTAACTTTTGACAGAAGAAGATCAAAAGCAAGATGAAGAGTATCGCCAGCTGGCTTTTGAGCGTCTCCCGCACCAGATATCTTATGATTATCACTTTAAATACGCCCGTAAAAACTCGTCTTTTGCAGGATTTTAGCTTGTTTCATGGCTTAAACGTCATTTATTCTCTTGAGTCGTCGAAATCGTCGCTAAGATAATTATACTCAACGGATTCACCTCTCAGATTTTGTTCTGACGTGCCAATGCCGTAATAACGTTAAGATTAACACGAAGTCATCGCAACAGCGGACATGAGTTACGAAAGCTTGCAATTCTATCTGTAGCCACCGCCGTTGTCTTTAAGATTCAGGAGCGTAGTGCATGGAGTTTAGTGTAAAAAGCGGTAGCCCGGAGAAACAGCGGAGTGCCTGCATCGTCGTGGGCGTCTTCGAACCACGTCGCCTTTCTCCGATTGCAGAACAGCTCGATAAAATCAGCGATGGGTACATCAGCGCCCTGCTACGTCGGGGCGAACTGGAAGGAAAACCGGGGCAGACATTGTTGCTGCACCATGTGCCGAATGTACTTTCCGAGCGAATTCTCCTTATTGGTTGCGGCAAAGAACGTGAGCTGGATGAGCGTCAGTACAAGCAGGTTATTCAGAAAACCATTAATACGCTGAATGATACTGGCTCAATGGAAGCGGTCTGCTTTCTGACTGAACTGCACGTTAAAGGCCGTAACAACTACTGGAAAGTGCGTCAGGCTGTCGAGACGGCAAAAGAGACGCTCTACAGTTTCGATCAGTTGAAAACGAACAAGAGCGAACCGCGTCGTCCGCTGCGTAAAATGGTGTTCAACGTGCCGACCCGCCGTGAGCTGACCAGCGGTGAACGCGCGATCCAGCATGGTCTGGCGATTGCCGCAGGGATTAAAGCCGCGAAAGATCTCGGCAATATGCCACCGAATATCTGTAACGCTGCTTACCTCGCCTCTCAGGCGCGCCAGTTGGCTGACAGCTACAGCAAGAATGTCATCACCCGCGTTATCGGCGAACAGCAGATGAAAGAGCTGGGGATGCATTCCTATCTGGCGGTCGGTCAGGGTTCGCAAAACGAATCGCTGATGTCAGTGATTGAGTACAAAGGCAACGCGTCGGAAGATGCACGCCCAATCGTGCTGGTGGGTAAAGGTTTAACCTTCGACTCCGGCGGTATCTCGATCAAGCCTTCAGAAGGCATGGATGAGATGAAGTACGATATGTGCGGTGCGGCAGCGGTCTACGGCGTGATGCGTATGGTCGCGGAGCTACAACTGCCGATTAACGTTATCGGCGTGTTGGCAGGCTGCGAAACAATGCCTGGCGGTCGTGCCTATCGTCCGGGCGATGTGTTAACCACCATGTCCGGTCAAACCGTAGAAGTGCTGAATACCGACGCCGAAGGCCGCCTGGTACTGTGCGATGTGTTAACTTACGTTGAGCGTTTTGAGCCGGAAGCGGTGATTGACGTGGCGACGCTGACCGGTGCCTGCGTGATCGCGCTGGGTCATCATATTACTGGTCTGATGGCGAACCATAACCCACTGGCCCATGAACTGATTGCCGCGTCTGAACAATCCGGTGACCGTGCATGGCGCTTACCTCTGGGCGACGAGTACCAGGAACAACTGGAGTCCAATTTTGCCGATATGGCGAACATTGGCGGTCGTCCTGGTGGGGCGATTACCGCAGGTTGCTTCCTGTCGCGCTTTACCCGTAAGTATAACTGGGCGCACCTGGATATCGCCGGTACTGCCTGGCGTTCTGGTAAGGCGAAAGGCGCAACCGGTCGCCCGGTGGCGTTGCTGGCACAGTTCCTGCTAAACCGCGCCGGGTTTAACGGCGAAGAGTAATTGCATCAGGCTGTGTTGTTATTGTCGGATGCGGCGTGAACCTACACAGCACTTAACTTGTAGGCCTGATAAGACGCGACAGCGTCGCATCAGGCAAGGCTGTTATTGTCGGATGCGACGTGAACGCCTTATCCGACCTACACACAGCACTTAACTTGTAGGCCTGATAAGACGCGGCAGCGTCGCATCAGGCGCTGCGGTGTATACCTGATGCGTATTTAAATCCACCACAAGAAGCCCCATATATGAAAAACGCAACGTTCTACCTTCTGGACAATGACACCACCGTCGATGGCTTAAGCGCCGTTGAGCAGTTGGTGTGTGAAATTGCCGCAGAACGTTGGCGCAGTGGTAAGCGCGTACTCATCGCCTGTGAAGATGAAAAGCAGGCTTACCGACTGGATGAAGCCCTGTGGGCGCGTCCGGCAGAAAGCTTTGTTCCGCATAATTTAGCGGGAGAAGGACCGCGCGGCGGTGCGCCGGTGGAGATCGCCTGGCCGCAAAAGCGCAGCAGCAGCCCGCGCGATATATTGATTAGTCTGCGAACAAGCTTTGCAGATTTTGCCACCGCTTTCACAGAAGTGGTAGACTTCGTTCCTTATGAAGATTCTCTGAAACAACTGGCGCGCGAACGCTATAAAGCCTACCGCGTGGCTGGTTTCAACCTGAATACGGCAACCTGGAAATAATGGAAAAGACATATAACCCACAAGATATCGAACAGCCGCTTTACGAGCACTGGGAAAAGCAGGGCTACTTTAAGCCTAATGGCGATGAAAGCCAGGAAAGTTTCTGCATCATGATCCCGCCGCCGAACGTCACCGGCAGTTTGCATATGGGTCACGCCTTCCAGCAAACCATCATGGATACCATGATCCGCTATCAGCGCATGCAGGGCAAAAACACCCTGTGGCAGGTCGGTACTGACCACGCCGGGATCGCTACCCAGATGGTCGTTGAGCGCAAGATTGCCGCAGAAGAAGGTAAAACCCGTCACGACTACGGCCGCGAAGCTTTCATCGACAAAATCTGGGAATGGAAAGCGGAATCAGGCGGCACCATTACCCGTCAGATGCGCCGTCTCGGCAACTCCGTCGACTGGGAGCGTGAACGCTTCACCATGGACGAAGGCCTGTCCAATGCGGTGAAAGAAGTTTTCGTTCGTCTGTATAAAGAAGACCTGATTTACCGTGGCAAACGCCTGGTAAACTGGGACCCGAAACTGCGCACCGCTATCTCCGACCTGGAAGTGGAAAACCGCGAATCGAAAGGTTCGATGTGGCACATCCGCTATCCGCTGGCTGACGGCGCGAAAACCGCAGACGGTAAAGATTATCTGGTGGTTGCGACTACCCGTCCGGAAACCCTGCTGGGCGATACTGGCGTGGCCGTTAACCCGGAAGATCCGCGTTATAAAGATCTGATTGGCAAATATGTCATTCTGCCACTGGTTAACCGTCGTATTCCGATCGTTGGCGACGAACACGCCGACATGGAAAAAGGCACTGGCTGCGTGAAGATCACCCCAGCGCACGACTTTAACGACTATGAAGTCGGTAAACGTCACGCCCTGCCGATGATCAACATCCTGACCTTTGACGGCGATATCCGTGAAAGCGCCCAGGTGTTCGATACCAAAGGTAACGAATCTGACGTTTATTCCAGCGAAATCCCGGCAGAGTTCCAGAAACTGGAGCGTTTTGCTGCACGTAAAGCAGTCGTTGCTGCGGTTGACGCGCTCGGCCTGCTGGAAGAAATTAAACCGCACGACCTGACCGTTCCTTATGGCGACCGTGGTGGCGTGGTTATCGAACCGATGCTGACCGACCAGTGGTACGTGCGTGCCGATGTACTGGCGAAACCGGCAGTTGAAGCGGTTGAGAACGGCGACATTCAGTTCGTACCGAAGCAGTACGAAAACATGTATTTCTCCTGGATGCGCGATATTCAGGACTGGTGTATCTCTCGTCAGCTATGGTGGGGTCACCGTATCCCGGCATGGTATGACGAAGCGGGTAATGTTTATGTTGGCCGCAACGAAGACGAAGTGCGTAAGGAAAATAACCTCGGTGCCGACGTTGCCCTGCGTCAGGACGAAGACGTTCTCGACACCTGGTTCTCTTCTGCGCTGTGGACCTTCTCTACCCTTGGCTGGCCGGAAAACACCGACGCACTGCGCCAGTTCCACCCAACCAGCGTGATGGTATCTGGTTTTGACATCATCTTCTTCTGGATTGCCCGCATGATCATGATGACCATGCACTTCATCAAAGATGAAAATGGCAAACCGCAGGTGCCGTTCCACACCGTTTACATGACCGGCCTGATTCGTGATGACGAAGGCCAGAAGATGTCCAAATCCAAAGGTAACGTGATTGACCCACTGGATATGGTTGACGGTATTTCGCTGCCGGAACTGCTGGAAAAACGTACCGGCAATATGATGCAGCCGCAGCTGGCGGACAAAATCCGTAAGCGCACCGAGAAGCAGTTCCCGAACGGCATTGAGCCGCACGGTACTGACGCGCTGCGCTTCACCCTGGCGGCGCTGGCTTCTACCGGTCGTGACATCAACTGGGATATGAAGCGTCTGGAAGGCTACCGTAACTTCTGTAACAAGCCGTGGAACGCCAGCCGTTTTGTGCTGATGAACACGGAAGGTCAGGATTGCGGCTTCAACGGCGGTGAAATGACGCTGTCGCTGGCGGATCGCTGGATTCTGGCGGAGTTCAACCAGACCATCAAAGCGTACCGCGAAGCGCTGGACAGCTTCCGCTTCGATATCGCCGCAGGCATTCTGTATGAATTCACCTGGAACCAGTTCTGTGACTGGTATCTGGAGCTGACCAAGCCGGTAATGAACGGTGGAACAGAAGCCGAACTGCGCGGTACTCGCCATACGCTGGTGACTGTACTGGAAGGTGTGCTGCGCCTCGCGCATCCGATCATTCCGTTCATCACCGAAACCATCTGGCAGCGCGTGAAAGTACTTTGCGGTATCACTGCCGACACCATCATGCTGCAGCCGTTCCCGCAGTACGATGCGTCTCAGGTTGATGAAGCGGCACTGGCCGACACCGAGTGGCTGAAACAGGCGATCGTTGCTGTACGTAACATCCGTGCAGAAATGAACATCGCGCCGGGTAAACCGCTGGAGCTGCTGCTGCGTGGTTGCAGCGCGGATGCAGAACGTCGCGTAAATGAAAACCGCGGCTTCCTGCAAACGCTGGCGCGTCTGGAAAGCATCACCGTGCTGCCTGCTGATGATAAAGGTCCGGTTTCCGTTACAAAGATCGTCGACGGCGCAGAACTGCTGATCCCGATGGCAGGCCTCATCAACAAAGAAGATGAGCTGGCACGTCTGGCGAAAGAAGTAGCGAAGATCGAAGGCGAAATCAGCCGTATTGAGAACAAGCTGGCGAACGAAGGCTTTGTCGCCCGCGCACCGGAAGCGGTCATCGCGAAAGAGCGTGAGAAGCTGGAAGGCTACGCAGAAGCGAAAGCGAAGCTGATTGAACAGCAGGCTGTTATCGCCGCGCTGTAATACTCATAGTGAAAACGAAGGCCGGAGCATGCTCCGGCCTTTTTATTTAGATAAACGGAACATACGGCATAATACCGCGAGATATCCACATTAACGAACCGCTATCCTGCGGTTTGTCATCATTGGTTAACTCCAGCGAATCAAGGTCGCCCTGGACATGGGTATTGTTAGCAATCCAGCTAACCATCCACATTTTCAGCCAGGGATAAGCCAGACCACAGGTAATTGAGGACCCCATTAATACCGCCAACATGCGCAGAAGCATACCGATCGCGGTAACAGATGAATGAAAACGAATTGTCCCATTTGCCAGCGTCAGATTATTCAAAAACAGATTGCGTAACATGACATAGAGATAACTGGCAAAAACAAGGATCGCGACAAAATACAGGAAATAAGAAGCCATAATCTGCGGGTAATATTGTAATACAAACTCACTGCCAGCATCAGACCTACCCAACATGGTCATCATCATTAACTGCTGGAATACTGGTGCGATCATAATACCAATCACAATGATGAAAGGAACCATGGTTAATATTGCGAGCATGCAACCTTTAATGCATTCTTTTACGTTTACCTGAATAGAAAACTTATGAATGCCAAAAGTTGCATTATTACCCAGCAATGGCATCCATTTACTATAGGTTATACCATGGACAACACCTAGCCCGATGGCAGAAAGCAAACTTAATGCGACTAAGTTAAAGAATAACCCTCCTATCGATGTCGTCACTTGTGCAATAAGATACAGTGCGAACCAAAAAACTAACGCCAACAGAACAGGCAGTCCTAGCATAACCCACCATGCACGCATCATTGAGCAGTTAAAGCCAAAGCGAATGTCATTCAGTGAGGTCATGTTCGCCTGATACTGCAGACTCTTCACTGCCATACAAGGAATACCGCAGATCAAGAGAGCAAACAGGAATAAACCGAGCGCAAAGTGTTGACCTGCAAAACAAGAAATACTGAGAAGATAAACCACCACAATAAGTAACATGCTAACAAAAATGGCACCACCTGTTCCCTTATAACTAAATGGTTGCCCCTTGAGTGTCACATGTTGATAAATATAACGACGGCATTTTATCAATGCCCACGGTCCATATATTCCCAGAGTAATAATTGTCAGTGAAAAATTCACAAGACAAATAAGAAAATACTCACCACCTTTGCCTGTGAAAACAAACGAGTGCCGAGAATTATCTTTCCCGATGTTTACATCATTCATGAACTATATCCCTAAAATAAATTCCATTCATACCGATAATAATTCCAGTCAATTGATACTGGTTCGCCTAGAATACGCTTTATCTCAGAGAGATATGCGTAATATTTTCTGATTTATCTTCTTCTTGCACCACCTAAGCGAGGGTGGTATTAAAGTGAGCTATAAATCATACATTTGAAATTGAGCTATGCTATGAATGTTGTCGCTTCTCCCGCACTCCGTTTGCGCAAACTTACCGTCGCCGATAATCCTGCTATCGCCCACGTCATTCGTCAGGTATCCGCCGAATACGGTCTTACCGCTGATAAAGGCTACACCGTCGCCGATCCGAACCTTGACGAGCTGTATCAAGTATATAGTCAGCCTGGCCACGCATATTGGGTGGTTGAGTACGAGGGTGAAGTGGTCGGCGGCGGTGGGATTGCGCCATTAACCGGGAGTGAGTCAGACATTTGCGAACTGCAAAAGATGTATTTTCTTCCGGCTATCCGCGGCAAAGGGCTGGCAAAAAAACTGGCCTTAATGGCAATGGAGCAGGCGCGAGAAATGGGTTTCAAACGCTGCTATCTGGAAACGACCGCTTTTTTAAAGGAAGCCATTGCGCTTTATGAGCATTTGGGCTTTGAGCATATCGACTATGCGCTTGGCTGCACGGGTCATGTCGATTGTGAAGTACGGATGCTACGCAAACTTTGAAAAATGCCCGCGAGCTTAGACTCGCGGGCATTCGAACATTAACCACGTGCTTTTTGAGTATGCAGGATGTGACGTAAATGCCTTATCCGGGCTACAAATTCACCAGGTTGCAGGAACTACCTGGGCCTGATATGCGTAGCGCATCAGGTAACGCAGCCTTTGTCGTCAACGCTTAATTAGTGACGAATACCGTCATCGTCTTCATCGACAAAATCTTCATCGTCGCCGTCTTCGCCGTTAGGATCTTCAAAGTAAGTGCCCCAACCATCGTACTCAACGTCAAATTTCTCCGCCAGCGTCATCAGTTGTTCAACCTGGGCATCGATCAGGTCGGCATTCAACGCACACTCGCTGAGGATGTCGCAGCAAATCACGATGTCACCATCTTCAACTTCCAGCTCTTCTGGATCGGTCACTTCGTAACCGAGTTTAAACGCTTCAACTGCTGCTTTTTCCAGGGTTTCCAGATCGTCTGCGGAAAGATGGTGTTCGATGGTGTACAGCGCGTCCGGATCGCTGCCATCTTCCAGTAATTCTTCAATAATCAAACGTGTTTCTTCACGCTGTTCTTCCAGTTGTTCCGGGTTTGCCATGGCTCATTCCTCTTAATGTCCTGCCGATACTCTTATTGTCACACACCACTGACATTGCCTCCACCTTTGTGACAAAGATTTATGCTTTAGACTTGCAAATGAATAATCATCCATATAGATTGAATTTTAATTCATTAAGGCGTTGGCCACAGGAGGGATCTATGTCCGGGTTTTATCATAAGCATTTCCTGAAATTACTCGATTTCACGCCAGCTGAACTCAACAGCTTGTTGCAGTTAGCCGCGAAGCTGAAAGCCGATAAGAAAAGCGGTAAAGAAGAAGCCAGACTCACTGGCAAAAACATCGCGCTCATCTTCGAAAAAGACTCGACCCGTACCCGATGCTCTTTCGAAGTTGCCGCATATGACCAGGGTGCTCGCGTTACTTATCTCGGCCCAAGCGGCAGCCAGATTGGTCACAAAGAGTCGATTAAAGACACTGCCCGCGTGCTTGGTCGCATGTATGACGGAATTCAGCATCGCGGCTATGGTCAGGAGATTGTCGAAACACTGGCGGAATACGCTGGCGTGC
>OAWJ01001312.1_pt1 | contig 14358 bp, 10 predicted proteins | sample 1517021 | NCBI WGS metagenome assembly OAWJ01 (sample SAMEA2580121, study PRJEB22360) | human gut metagenome | biome: human gut; feature: human-associated habitat; material: faeces | place: Denmark | collected 2008/2010
CACCGCGTCAACCAGTCCCCATGCGAGCCCCTGCCATGGCAGCGACAGCGAGGCGAAGTTGCCGCCGGTGGCGATGAGGAACGTGCCTGCGAGTGCCAGGAGCACGCCGACCAATTCACGCTTGAGAGGCAGTCGTTTGACGCGCAGGCATACCCAGGAGAGCACGAAGACCAGGTTGAGCGTCTGCAATACGGTGGCGGTTCCGGAGTTCGTCCAGTCGATGGTCATCAGGTAGGAGACCTGCACCAGAAGCACGCATATCAGCGTGGTGACCAGATATTTCGGATACGATTTGACGTCTTTGACCGCTCCGGCGAGTTTCTGCGGCGTGGTGATGGCCGATCCGACCAGGAAGATCAGGCTGGCGAATAGCGCGCGCACGCAGGAAAGCCAGACCGGATCCAGCTGGTAGTCGCGCATCAGCAGTTTGGCCACGGTACTGTTCATGCCCCACATGGCACCGCCCAGCAGTGTCATGCCAGTGCCGATGAGCAGACTTTTCGGCGTCTGCTCCAGCACATGTTCCGTTTTTTTCGCGGTTTTTTTCGCAATTTTTTGCGATTCGGAAGTTTTCTGCGATTGCGACGCCTGTCCCGACGTTTGCTTTGCCACGGCCTATCCTCGCTCTCTCCACGGCTTTCACGGCAAATTCACGGCGATTGTAACGCACACGGTGCGCATACTAAACGTCAGTTATGCAAAACAGATTTATTCCGCCAAACTTGCGTTCGGTGCCGCCAAAAAAACGAGGATTTTGTCAAGATATGATTCGAGTACGGCATTCGGCATGGAGAAAATTTCGTGCAATGACTGGCTGTACCGCACTTTTTCGATGGAACCGCCACCTTCTCGCACACGTTCAACGAAGTCATCTTGTGGTCCGTTGAGCACCCACACGTCGCGGCCGGCTTGGAATAGCAATACCGGGGCTTCGATGGCTCCGCACATGTCGGGTTTGAGCACGGCTCGGGAAAGCGCCATCGCCTGGTTTGCCCAATCAAAAGTGGCAGCATTGGTCTGGCATGACTTGTCTGTCAAGCGCTGTTTGTGGAACCAGCGGATGCGTGCTTCGGAAGCTCCCTTGTAATCGTCGGGATTGAGGTTTCCGTCGAAATCGGTATGGCCGAACACGCGCGATTTGCCGAAGCCAAGCCCGCAGATCACGCCGACCACAATGCGTGCAATCCACGTTGGCATGCCGACCACCGGCGCAATCATCGGCGCGGACAGCACCGCTTTGTCGAACAATGACGGGTAGCGTTCCAGCACGGCCGCGCCGATGCCGCCGCCCATGGAATGGCAGTACAAGTACATTGGGCCATCTCCAGCCACTTCGCGACCCACGGTCTGCGCGAACGTGGCGAAATCGGCCACATACCGGCGCCAATCGTCGATCCATACCAAGCTCGGGTTGCTCATGTCGTGCGTGGAATGGCCATGTCCGCGATGTTCGAACACGCATACGGAATAGCCGGCCAGTAGGAAGTACCACACCATTTCGCTGTATTTGCGTCCGAATTCGGTGAATCCGTGCGAAATCACCACCGCACCGCGGAATACGCCCGATGCGCCGTCTTCACGCAATGCGTCGAATTTGTGCGCGTCGTAGCAGTAGTAATGCAACCGTCCAGAATGCTCCAGCTTAGGTAGCATATTGCCGTCCCAATCAACGGTGGCAGGTTCCATCCAGCCCTCCGCCATGCAGTTACGCAGCGCAGGCAGTACCGTTTCGTCCATTTCGGCGTCGTAGCGCGCCTCATCGATGAGCGTGATAGTCATGAATTCCATCTTAGGCGAACAAAGCCAAGACAAAACTAAGCACAAGCATGTGCGCTGTATAACGATGTATCAACAGTGCGTCACGCACTGTATCACCACCCCGCGCGTCATCCTCGCATACTATGGAAGCATGAAATGTGTTTCACTACTGATGGTGGTGACGTTGTCTCTCACCAGCACACCAGCATATGCGTATGCAACAACTCCCGTTGACGGCAACGACGATATCTCCACTGCCGCGAATCCCAACTGCCCAACATGGCTGCAATGGCTGTGTGGGAAAAGAAAGTGATCGCATAATGACCACGTCGGAAAAGCAGCCTAAGATTCATCGCATCGCGCTGGTCGACAATGATCCGCGAGCGCTGGATTCGCTCAGTGCCGTCATTGCCTGCAAAGTGCCGACCGCATATGTGGTGTGGACTGCGACTTCTGGCGATGAGGCGATAGAACGCTGTCAGGACGCGAACAGCAATGTCAGTTTGTTGATTCTTGATATGTCGATGGAAGGTTTGCAGGGGCCTGCTACTTGTCGTCGGTTGCGTTTGATGGGCAAGCATATGCCGATTCTTGGTGCGACGAGTTTTTCCATCAAGAGTTATCGGGACAAGCTGGTGGAGGCTGGTGCGCAGGGTTTGGTTGGTAAGGAGAATGCCGACCAGTTGGCGCAGATTATTATGCGTATGTGCAATGGCGAGGTGATGGAGGGGTTTGAGACGCCTGCGTTGGCTAATTTGCGTATTAGTAGGGAGGCTGAGACTGCGCCTTCGCTCACTGTTCGTGAGGAGCAGATTATTTCTTTGTGTGCGGAGGGCATGCTTGATCGAGAGATTGCCGAGCGTTTGGGGATTTCCGAAGCCACCATCCGCAAGCATATGCAAAGTATTTTAAGGAAACTCAACTGTAAGACTTCGCGTCAGGCAGTGGCATTGTGGGTGAGGTCCAATGCGTTCTAAACCTGCAGCTCAGTACATTGCGTGGCGGAATCGTGTGCGCACGTTGCATCCGAATTTGTGGCATCCAATCCGTTTTACCATCATGTTGATCGTGCTCGTATGGACCGCATATGGAGTTTGTTACGAACCGCCTACCGACATATCTGGCGTGGTTTGGATTGCGATGCTGGTTGCAGTGCTCGTGGTATCTCCATTATTTCCAAAAAGCATGTCGGTGGCGATTATTGTGATTGCCTATGCTGGCGATCTGTTTACCTCTTACGCAAGTTCGGGTAATTCTCTTCCCACGCATCTCTACGCTTATGGCATGCTTGCGTACAGTACCAATGTCATTATCGCGGCAGCGCTGTTCACATATTACATTGCTACTATCCTGCTGATTTCGCCTCCTGGCCCAGGCACTAACCCTGTCTCCATGATCAGCATGTATGCCATGGTGCTGCTGCTCGGCAGGGCGTTGAGTTGGAGCGAGAAAACGACGCGGAAGCGTTTTGAAGCGGCGCAAAACAAGAATCGGTTGCAGGAGTTGGAAAGCCGCGCACGCATTGCCGACGCTATTCACGATGCGGTGACGGGCGATTTGTCGGCGGCGGCGTTTGTGGCACAACGGTATGTTGCCGGCGTTTCAGGCAGCCCTAGTGCCGCTGCCGGAGGCCCTGTCAGCGCAGCCGATGCAGCCGACGCCGAAGACTGGCGTCAGATCAACGAATACATTCTTTTCGCATTGACGAATGTGCATCGCGTTATCGACGAATTGAATATGGATGCCACCGTCCTCCCCGGCGATGCTGACGGCGAAGCGCTGGCCAATCTGCTGCGAGCCACCATGAACGACGGCGACCGACGTTTGCGTAAACTCGGCTTCGAAATCACGTCCATACGGCACTGTGCGGGTGGCAAACCGAGTGCATCGCGGGAGACCGCCGAGCTTGTCAATAATCTGCTGCGTGAAATCTATGCGAATATCGCTCGTCATGCTGCCCCGGGAAGCAAGGTTGATCTTTCGGTGATGCTTAGACCGAATGCCATTGAAATCACTCAAATCAATCCCATGAAAGAAGGGATAGCCGGAGCCGACGGGCACGATAACGAACTTCCTGGCGGCCATGGGCTTGCCTCGTTCAAGAAGCAACTTGAATCACATCAGGGCACGCTCACCGCGTCCGCGCAGGACGGCAGTTGGACGCTTTTCGCGTATATTCCGGTGACTGTCATCGACGATTCGCCGGGATTGTTTGAGCAAGTGCAGGCGTGATCGTGCATATTGCTATTGCAAATCTGACGTGATTCACGTGTTTTCTGATGTGATTCACGTTTCGACTTTGCTTGGCATTCGCCTATTTCTAACGATTTTCGGCTTTTCCAAGCCCAAATTGGGGGGGTACACAAATGTGGTACCCCCTCGCTTGCGAAGTCGCTTTCGCCTGTTTTATGTTGGCAATCGAGAAGGGAACGCGTTCGCCCACGACGCTCGGATGCTTGGCAGTCCGGGAGTCGCGGGGGAACGCGTTTTGCTTTTGTTCGTCGCTTTTGCTTGCGCTGTTGCAGCTATCATTACAGCGTTATCGGCTCAGCACTACCGTTCCAATGCTTTCGCGAGGAAATCGCGCTGCAGGATCAGCAGATTTTCAGCGACGGTTTCGTCATTGGTCATATGCGTGATGCCGGTCAGCGGCAGGAACGTGTGGTTGCGGCCGGCCGCCATCAGCGCTTGGCTCAGGCGTAGGCTGTGCGCGATCGTCACATTGTCGTCGGCGAATCCGTGAATGAGCATGAGCGGGCGATCAAGCTGAGGCGCGTCGGAAATGATGCTGTTACGTTCGTACACGGCCGGATCAAGGCCCAAGTAGCGTTCGGTGTAGTGCGTGTCGTACAGCGTCCAGTCGGTCGGGGGTGCGCCCGCGCAGGCCGCAGCGAAGGTTTCCGGCGCTTCCAGCACGGCGAGCGCGGAAAGGAATCCGCCGTACGACCAGCCGATCATGGCTACGCGGTTGAGGTCGGGTTGCGGGATGGTGGTTTCCGAGGATTCCTTGTTTTCTTGCGCGGCCAGTGTTGCCAACACTTCCGGTAGCGCACGTACGGCGTCTACTTGGTCTTCGAGCGTCACGGATTTCATGGTTTCGTAGATGGCACGGTCCCATTTCGGCCCGCGTCCGGTGGTGCCGCGTCCGTCGGCGGTGACCACGATGTAGCCTTGGTCGGCCCACCATTGCGCATCCCAGTAGAAGGATTGGTTTTCGACGACTTGCTGGAATCCGGGACCGCCGTAAGGCTTCATGAGCACCGGCAGAGTGTCGGCATGCGCGTATTCGCTGCTAGCCGAGGGGAGCACGATTGCCGTGTACAGGCCACGTTCGCCAAGTCGGGTGAAGTGTACGTTCGGCGTGAATCCGGGGGTTTCGGCATGGTTTTCGATTGGTGAGACCACCATTGACGCCACGTCTGTACCATTTTCGTCGGTTGTGACGATGTTCATGCAATGCTGCATTTGCACAGTTGCATCATCCATGCCGCGTCCGGTCACCACGCAGCCGTTGCCTGCGCGAGACATGGTCCACTGGCCGGGCGCGTAAGTGAGGGGTTCCCATGTGCCGTCATAGCGGATCGACACCACGTCGAAGCTGCGGGCGTCATGATCGGCGGCGTTGGACTGCCAGAGGAATGGCAGGCTGTCGTCAGACAACAGTTCGGGGGTGCGCTGTACCACGCAGAGCACGTCGTCGTCGGTCACATTGAGCACTTCGCGCACCTGCAGTCCGGCCGGCGTGAAGGGCACGCCATCGACGGTAAGGCGGTTCGTGTCGGCATCCATGTCGTTCATCGCGCAGATCAGGCGTCCATTCGGCGTGAATGCGGGCGTGCCGTGGATCAGATCGAGCCAGTAGGCGTTGCTGTGTTTTTCGAGCACGCGCGTGCTGCCCGGGCGTTCACCTTCGGCATATTCGGGAATGGCGATGGAGAAGGTTTCGACTTGATCGCCTTCATCGTCGGTAAATCCGTTTTCCGCGTCTCGCATGGTAGCGATCGGTTCGCCCACGTGGATGGCGAGCACCTGATCGTGCTGCTGGAGTCGGTCTTGCACGAGGATGATCGGCTCATGCCCGCTCGTCCAGCTGACTGCGGCCAAATATTCGTAAGTTTCATGATCCCACTGCACCTCATTCGCGATTGCCCCGTAGCAGCAGTTGTCGTTGTCGAAGCCAAGTTCCAGCAGGGTCAGTCGCACGTTGGCATTGGCGGTCAATGCTTGCGGATAGCGGTTGGATCGTGCAGGATTCGCAGGATTAGCTGGGTCCGAAAGATGCCAGATTGGTTCCGGGGATTCATCGTAGGTTTCGAACAGCACATATTTGGAATCGGGAGACCACCAGAAGCCGTCGTAGCGGTTCATTTCCTCGCCTGCTGCGAATTCCGCCAAGCCGATCTTCCATTCGCCGTCTTGCGGGATTGAAGCGACTACCGAAATCGCGTCTCCGATTTCGCAATCGTCGTCACCGAAAGCCGTGTCGAAAGCGGTATCGGCAAGATCGACATTCACCAGATAGGTGCCGGTGGTGTACATGACATGCTGCCCGTCAGGGCTGATACGCGGATTCAGTACCGGCTTGAGCTCGTCTTCTTCTATGGCGATAGCTCGCGTCACGCCGACTGCGATGTCGGTGAGGAAGAGTTGTCCGTTGATGGTGAAGGTCACGCGGTTGCCGCTTGCGTCGGTGGAATAGCCGACGATTCCGGAACCACCTTCGCGTGCACGTTCGCGACGCGCCCGTTCCTCAGCGGGAACGTCTTCGGCGTCGGCATCGGCGAGCAGCGTGCGTGGATCGGCGAGCAGCATTTCGCTGGCGTTGCCGTTTTCGTCGATCACGCTCATCCACAGTGAGGTGACGGTGTCTTCCGATCCGTCGGAACGCAGGAACAATGCACGGGAACCGTCTGCAATCACACGAGCGGAACGCGGAGCTCCGCAGGAAAATCGCAGTGTACGAGCTTTTTTACGAGGAAACTGTCGAATCGCATCTGTCATATTTCCAACCTATCACCATTCCATATCTCCTTTCCCACAGACATCCATCGCACAGCATGGAATCGAAATGATGGTGACAAACCCAGAATCATATACCCCCTAGATGGTATAAAGACCGAAATATTGAATGAAATTTTTGCAATTAAAGAGCTTACGAATTGGCGCTCGGCGCTCTACCGCGTAGGATGGGTGAGGATAGAAAGGGACAAGCATGAGTGTTCTCGACCGATTTGAGAAGAGCGTGGAAGGCGCCGTCAACGGGGTTTTCGCCAAGTTCGGGTCCAAGGACCTGCAGCCCGTCGACCTTTCCAGCGCGCTGGAACGTGAGATTGATAAAGAGGCCATGCCCGTCACGCGAGACCGTACCGTGGCGCCGAACGAGTACCGTTTCAAGCTCAGCACACCGGATTTCAACAACATCGTCGATTGGGGTGCCGAGGCGTTAGCCAACGAGCTGGCCGACAACCTCACCCAGTATGCGAAGGACCAGCATTACGCATTCGTAGGCCCGGTCGTGGTGATCTTCGAAGAGGACCTCGACTTGACCAAGAGCAACTTCAAGCTGACGAGCGAATCCGTGCAAGGCAACACCGTGCCCGTCACCACCGAGGCGCAAACCGAGGATTGCCCGATGCTGGAGATCGGCGAGCACCAGTATCTGCTTACGGAAAGCAAGACCATCATCGGCCGCGGATCCGACTGCGACATCGTGATCGACGATCCGGGCATCTCCCGCCGCCATATGGAGATTGACGTCACCGACAATGGCAGCACCGTCATCGCGCGCGATCTGGGTTCCACCAACGGCATGTATGTCGAAGGCCACCATGTCGAGGCGGCCACGCTGCTCGACGGCAACACCATCACCATCGGCCGCACCCGAATCCTGTATTGGGCCTCTTCGCAGGATCAGGAGTAACCAACCCCAATCTCGGGAGTTGCCTCTATGCTCACTGAACTTACTTTCGCGATCCTCAAGTACGGATTCCTCGTACTGCTTTGGATCTTCGTAGCCTGCACGGTGCGTTCACTGTACAGGGATGTGGAAACGCTCAGCCCGCGCAAGTCGCGGGCTCATCGCCGTAAGGAGCGTCGCGCGCGCAAGGCCGTCGAAGCGCCAGCGCCCGTGGCCGCCCTCGCGCCGGCGGTCAGCACTACATCAAGTGCCAAACCTACCTTGCTGGTCATCATCGATGGCCCTCTTGCCGGCAGTTCCGTCCCCCTGACCGGCAACACCATCACGCTTGGCCGTTCCGCATCGAACACCGTGGTCTTGGATGATGAATTCGTCTCATCCCACCATGCGCGCGTCTACACGGATCCCGCCACCGGCAAATGGGCCGTCGAAGATCTGGGCTCCACCAACGGCACTGTGGTCAACCAGCAGCGTCTGAACGCGCCGATGATCCTCGGAACACGCATTCCCGTACGCATTGGCGCAACCACCTTCGAATTGAGGTGACCCGTTTGCCGACTTCCCCCGCTTCACAACCGCTGTTCATGTATTCCACCGTCGTTTCCGACGTGGGTACCGTACGTTCCAACAATCAAGATTCCGCGTTCGCAGGCGAGCATCTGATCGCCATCTGCGACGGCATGGGAGGCCATGCGGGAGGCGACACCGCCTCCACCATCGCCATCCGTTCGCTGGCCCACATCGAGCAAGACAATGTGCAGGGCGATGTCCAGGTTATTGCCCACATGCTGAAAACCTCGGTGATGGCCGCGCATGACGCGATCGTCGGCAAGGCGAAACGTGAACGTCGTCTCGCGGGCATGGGCACCACCGTCACTTCCGTCGCACTGGTTGCGGGATATTGGGTTGTGGCGCATATCGGCGATTCCCGCGCGTATCTACTGCATGACGGCCGTTTGATCCGCATGACATCCGACCACAGCTATGTGCAGCATTTGATCGATACCGGCCGCATCAGCGAGTCCGAGGCGCGCAATCATCCGCAGCGCAACGTCGTGATGCGGGTTTTGGGCGATTTCGATATCGACTCGCGCCCGGACATCGCCGTACGCAAGGCGCATCCGTCCGACCGTTGGCTGCTATGCTCCGACGGCTTGTGCGGCGTGCTTGAGGATTCCACGTTGCAGGAGGTGCTATCCACCTGCTCCGATCAGGAAGAATGCGCTCAACAGCTGGTTTCGATGGCGCTTCGTGCCGGCAGTACCGACAATGTCACCGCGGTCATCGCCGACGCGACGCTCGCCCTCGACGCGGACACGTTCGACCTGCCACATCAGACACCGCTGGTCGGCGGCGCGGCCAGCGCAAGCCTCGAACCGATCGCCGACATCATCAACGAGCCGGTCGCATCCGCACCCGCACTGCGCGAAGGCAAGAAGTCGCCGGCGGCTCGCGCGGCGGCATTGCGCAACGGCAAGAATCCCGACGAAAACGACAATCCTCAGGAACAGCGCGTGGCACAACCGTCCACGGTACGCGAGGAAAACGGCGACCGCACCAATCCCGATACCGGAGAAATCCCCGTCGTACAAAAGGATGACGGCCGTATTTCCGCCGATCCAAACGATCCGGAAGTCGCCAAAGCCATCCACAACGAACATATCGAGCAACGCAAGACGAAGCGATCACGCACCCGACGCAACCGCGTGATCGCCATCATCATCACCATCGTGATACTGCTAGGGCTGGCAGGCGGCGCTTTCGCAACCTACCGCTGGAGCCAAACCAAGTACTATATCGGCGACAATAACGGCGAAGTGTCGATTTTCCAAGGCGTGCCGACCAGTCTGTTCGGCTTCCAGCTATCGCATGCCATCACCGACACCAATATGAAGACGAGCGAACTGCCGCCAAGTTGGCAGGAGCAACTCACGCAGGGCATTTCCTTCGATACGTACGGCGAGGCGAAAACGCATACGCGCCTGATCAAAAAGCAGCTGAAACAGCAGCAGGACGCCGAAGCGCAGAAGGTGCAAAACAAGACGAACAGCGGATCCGGCAGCAAGTCGTCAAGCAAATCCTCTGATACGACTTCCGACAAATCGTCAAGCAAATCAGGTGATTCGGGCAACGCTTCGGCAGACAAGTCAGGCGGTGACCAGTCATGATGGCAACCCGTCTGAAGCAATTCGGCCTACTCTTGTTCAGCATGCTGATTTGCGGCGTCTCATTCTTCCAGATGTTCGAACGCACCGCTGGCGGTTTTCCGCATAGTTACCTGTGGATGCTTGCATTCGTCGGCGCATTGTTCCTGACTGCCTGGGGATTGCTGCTGCGGTTCCAGCCGTACGCCAACCAAGCGATCATGTGCTGCGTGATGGTGCTGACGGGCACCGGCATCATGATGATCGCCCGCATCGATCAGGATTTGAACACGTCCGTCGCGTTCAAACAATTGCTTTGGCTGTCGATCGCGCTGGTTATGGCGAATCTGCTGGTGATTTTCATGAAGGATTACCGTGTGTTGCGGCGGTTCTCGTACGTCAGCATGGTAATCGGTTTAGTGTTACTGCTGTCGCCGATGCTTCCGGTGGTCGGTTCCGAACAGTATGGCGCCCGTATTTGGGTGAAGATTCCCGGTTTGGGATCGTTCCAGCCAAGCGAATTCGCGAAGCTGTTCCTTGCGTTCTTCTTCGCCTCCTACCTATATGACCACCGCGACCAGCTTGCGGTCGGCGGCAAGAAGGTATTGGGCCTGCAGTTGCCGCGCATCAAGGATCTGGGGCCGATCATCGTGGTGTGGATCGTGTCGATGGGCGTGCTGGTCATGCAGCACGATTTGGGCACGTCGCTCATGTTCTTCGCCATGTTCGTATCCATGCTGTATGTGGCCACAGGGCGTACCAGTTGGATTGTGATTGGTTTCATCGCGTTCGCCGTGGGCGCGTTTGCGGCGGCCAACATTTTCAGCCATGTCGGCGCCCGTGTTGGCGCCTGGCTGCATCCGTTCGACTCGACGCAATACAACAAGGAGTATGGCGGCTCATACCAGCTCGTCACAGGTATTTTCGGCTTGGCATCAGGCGGCTTGATGGGCACCGGCCTTGGGCAAGGTCACCCGTCGCTCACTCCGATCGCCAACTCCGACTACATCTACGCGGCACTTGGCGAAGAGCTGGGTCTCACCGGCCTGATGGCCATTCTGATGCTCTATTTGCTCATCATCGCCGCCGGGATGATCACTGCGATGAAAATCAAGGATGGGTTCGGCAAACTTCTCGCATCGGGCCTCGTGTTCACCATGGCCTTCCAGGTGTTCACCGTGGTGGGAGGCATCACGTTAGTCATACCGCTTACGGGTTTGACTCTTCCGTACATGGCCGCCGGCGGATCCTCACTCATAGCGAATTACATGTTGGCAACACTCTTAATGGTGATTTCCAACTCGGCAAACAAACCCGAATCCGATATCGACAGCGACACGTTCCAATACGAGGCGATGCAGGCACTGAGCGCCCGCAAGCAGAGCCGCGCCCGCAGAAGCGTTGCCTCCGAGCAATCCGCTGCACAATCGCAAGCTGTTTCACAAGCAGCCACGCAAGCCGTTCCGCAAGTCGCCATACCGGCCACCATGCAGCAATCGCAGGCAACGGAAATCATCTTCACGGAAACACCGGTCGCAGGCACGCCAATCGTGCCCCCTGCTCCCCCATCGAATGGGTTCGGCACATCTGACATGACGAGCACGCCGAACCCATCGGGCAACATGTCAGAGGGGAGCCAAGCATGAATAAATCACTTCGCCAACTGTTCACCATCGTGGTGGCGCTGTTCGTCATTCTGGGCATGTCCACCACGATCATCACGGCGATCCGCGCGAACCAGCTCAACAGCGATCCGCGCAACACCCGCGCCCTCTACCACGAGTATGGTGCTCCGCGTGGCGCGATTCTCGCGTCGGACGGCTCCGTCATCGCCAAATCCGACCCGTCGAACGACGCGTTCTCCTATCAGCGCTCCTATGCGGCCGGCGAGCTGTATGCGCCGGTCACCGGCTTCTTCTCCATCAGCCAGCGCGGTTGGAGCGGTATCGAAGCCTCGCGCAGCTCGCTGCTGTCGGGCCAATCCGACCAACTGGTGTGGCAGCGGTTCAAATCGCTGTTCACCGGCCAAGAGAACAAGGGCGCGACCATCGAAACGTCCATCGATCCGAAGATCCAGCAGGCCGCCTACAACGGTCTCGCCAACAATGACGGCGCGGCCGTGGCCATCGAAGTGAAGACCGGCCGTATTCTCGCCATGGCGAGCACGCCAAGCTACGATCCGAACCAGCTGGCAAGCCACGACACGTCCGAAGCGAACGGCAACTATTCCACGCTCTCGCAAAACGAATCGAACCCAATGCTCAACCGCGTCACCTCGCAGCTGTATCCTCCGGGATCCACGTTCAAGACGGTGGTGGCGGCCGCCGCGTTGGAAACGGGCGAATACCAGACTGACACCGAGATTCCGGCCGGATCGAGCTATACGCTTCCAGGCACGGCCACGCAGTTGACGAACGCCGTGTCGCAGGCCGACGGTTCGGATGGCAAGATCACGTTGGAAGACGCGATGGCGTATTCGTCGAACACCGCATTCGCCCAGCTGGGCGTGGCTTTGGGTGACGAAAAGGTCTCATCTATGGCCGAAAAACTTGGTTTCGACAATCCGATCGCCGTCGACGGTTCCGAATCCACGGGCACGCCGTGGGTGAGCGTGGCGTCGAATTTCCCAACCGATGCGTCCGACGACAAGCTCGCCTTGGCGTCCATCGGCCAGGGAGACACCGTGGCGACCCCGCTACAGAACGCGCTGGTGGCTGCTGCAGTGGCGAACGGCGGCAAGGTCATGCGCCCGACGTTGGTGGATTGCGTGCGTTCCTCTGATCTGTCGGTCATCTCGCAGACCAAGCCGCGGGTGATGAGCCGCGCGTTCAGTTCGGACACCGCGGGCAAGCTCACACAGATGATGGAAGCCGTGGTCACCAAAGAAAACCAGAATCTGGCCATCGACGGCGTGCGAGTAGCAGCGAAAACCGGCACCGCGCAGATCGGCGACGGCAACACGTCCATCGACGGCTGGGTGATAGGATTCGCCCCTGCGGATGATCCGAAAATCGCCGTTGCCGTGGTGGTGCACAATGTGGACTTGTATGGCTCGTTCGCCGCAGGACCGATTATGAAAGCGATGATGCAGGAGGCGCTGGCAGAGTGAAACTGATTGAAGGACAGCTCATCCACCGACGCTACAGGTTGGATGCCCGTCTAGCCCAAGGTGGCATGGGCGAAGTGTGGAAAGGCTACGACATCCAGTTGGGCCGACCAGTGGCCATCAAGGCGTTGCGTGGCGATTTAGGGGTCACGCAGGAGGCCAAACTGCTTCGCTTGCGTGCGGAAGCACATAATTCCGCCAATCTTGCACACCCGAACATCGCCGCGTTGTTCGAATATTACGAGCATGACGGCATCGGATTCCTCATTATGGAGTATGTGCCCAGCAAGTCGTTGGCCGACCTGTTCCACGAGCAGAATGGTCCGATGGAGCCGACCCGCTTGCTGCCGATTCTCATCCAGACCGCCCGTGGCCTGTTCGTCGCCCATTCGCATGGCGTGATCCACCGCGATGTGAAGCCGGCGAACATCATGGTGTCCGATTCCGGCGAGGTGAAGATCACCGATTTCGGCGTCTCCTACTCCACTAATCAGGAGCAGATCACGCAGGATGGCATGGTGGTGGGCACCGCGCAGTACATTTCCCCGGAGCAGGCGCAGGGCCAGCATGCCACACCTCAATCCGATATCTATTCGCTTGGCGTCGTCGCCTACGAGGGCCTGTGCGGGCATCGTCCGTTCACGGGTGCCACGCCGGTTGACATCGCCGCAGCCCATGTCAACAATCCGGTTCCGCCGCTGCCTGACTCCGTCGATGTGCAGCTGCGTGAATTCGTCATGTCAATGCTGGCCAAGGATCCCCTTGACCGTCCGAAGGACGCGTTGACGGTGTCGCGCACATTGTCCCGCATCGAACGCCGTCTGCTCGACCAGCAGACACAATTGGCTGACACGATGGTGGTGCCTACAGGTGGAAGGCTTCCGCGCCGCGTGGTCAGCAGACCTCATATCTCCTTGATCACTGATGGGAAGGAACAGGGATGAACATCAACATGCCTACCTCTTTGGCTGGTGAACGTTACCAGCTCGGCCAACTGGTCGGCCGTGGCGGCATGGCCGAAGTGCACGTGGCGCTCGATACGCGTCTTGGGCGTACCGTCGCGGTCAAGATCATGCGCGCCGACTTCGCCAACGACAAGATCTTCCTTGAGCGTTTCCGTCGCGAAGCCCATTCCGTGGCGCAAATGAACAATCCCAACATTGTGAACATCTACGATTCGGGTGAGGAAGTCGTCACCACCGAAACCGGCCAGACCGAGCATCTGCCGTATCTGGTGATGGAGTATGTCAAGGGCCAGACCTTGCGCGACATTCTCAAAGTGAACGGCGCTTTGAGCCAGCGCGACGCCGAACAGGTGATGATGGGCGTGCTCAACGCGCTCGATTATTCGCATCGCATGGGCATCATCCACCGCGACATCAAGCCCGGCAACATCATGATTTCCGAGCAGGGCGTGGTCAAGGTCATGGACT
>OAWJ01001317.1_pt1 | contig 14329 bp, 15 predicted proteins | sample 1517021 | NCBI WGS metagenome assembly OAWJ01 (sample SAMEA2580121, study PRJEB22360) | human gut metagenome | biome: human gut; feature: human-associated habitat; material: faeces | place: Denmark | collected 2008/2010
GGCACGCTCGAGGCGGTCCACTCCGTCTGGTACGGCACGATGCCCTATGACCTCACCACCAAGACGGTCTCGGGCGCCGACGTGCAGTCGACCGATACCGGATCCAGCGAGTCCGGATCCTCCGATTCGAGCAGCGAGGGTGCAACCTCCGAGAGCAAATCGTCCAGCCAGGAGGGCACTATCACCGACGACGACATTAACAAGCTCAATAGCTAGTTATTGCTAGGGGTGGCGTCTCCTATGCGCTAGGAGAGACGCCTCTTCACGGTTTCAACACGCATTACCGGGCTTTCCCAACAGGGGAGCCCGGCTTTTTCGTTTCCATAAAACCAGCAGTTCAAGGACATTTTTTAGGTGCAAAACCAAAGTCGCCGTCGCCCTCCCATAGCGCACTTTGCCACAGAAAAGTGCGAGACTTCGGTATGCGGTATCAAGCAATCGTTATTCGGGTCTTTGGGAATCCGCGTGATTAAATGCACGGCAATGGGTACATAGCCAGTACAGTAAGTCCCCGAGGCAGATTGGAGCCACGTATGGATATCAAGGTTTCTGGACGCAAGACGACGGTAACCGATGCTCTGCGTGCGCATGTGGATGAGAAGATCGGCGAGGCGCTCAAGGTTTTCGATATCGAGCCCATGACGGTCGACGTTGTACTTCGCTATGAGAAGAACCCCTCGAACCCCAACCCGGCAATCGTCGAGGTCACGGTTCGTGTCCGCGGTTCTGTGATTCGCGTTGCCGAGCACGGCGCAGATATGTATGCCGCCATCGATCTCTCCGCCGATAAGGTCACCCGCCAGCTGCGCAAGTTCAAGACCAAGGTCGTGGACAACCGCCAGGGCGGTGCCAGTGCAGCGGATGTCGCACCGGTCGAGCGCGTTGAGGATCTGGCCGACCTGCTGCTGCCCGAGGAAGAGGACGACCTGCTCGTCCGCGAGAAGGTTATCGACGTCACCCCGATGACTGAGGAGCAGGCGCTGGTGCAGACAGATCTGCTCGGCCACGACTTCTACGTGTTCGAGAACGCGACGACTGGCCTCATCAATGTGGTGTATCACCGTAAGAATGGTGGATATGGCATCATCAAGCCCCGCATCGAAACACTTGACGAGTAAAATACGTTAACTTGCATGAGTTAACGGTTGGCGGCCATCCCATGCGGGTGGCCGCCTTTTTACGTAAGGAGTCGCTTTGATGGACAAGGCCGCATCCGCCGGTCATTCGGACCGTTGCCGCATCGTCGTCGATACCTGCTGCGACTTTAGCCCCGAGGTCGCCGCGAACCTCGATGTCGATATCCTGGGTTTCCCCTTCATTATCGATGGCGAAGAGCGCACGGACGACATCTGGTCGAGCATCACACCCAAGGAGTTCTACGACCGGATGCGCGCCGGTGCCCGCGTGTCCACCTCGGCTGTGTCGCTCGGTCGCTATATCGAGTTCTTTACCGAGTGCGCCAAAGAGGGCACGCCCACGGTCTACCTGTGCTTTACCTCGGCGCTGTCGTCGAGCTACAACTCCGCGTGCCAGGCGGCAGATGCCGTGCGCGCCGAGTATCCCGATTTTGAGCTTTACGTGGTCGACAACGCTCTGCCCTGTGCGACCGGCGCGCTCTTGGCGCTCGAGGCCGTGCGCCAGCGTTCGGCGGGACTGACCGCCAAGCAGCTGGTCGATTGGGCAAACGAGGCAAAGACCTACGTCCACGGCTACTTTACGCTCGAGAGCTTCGACGCACTGGCTGCCGGCGGCCGCATTCCGCCCGCGGCGGCGCAGCTCACGGCAAAGCTCGATGTCAAGCCCGAGCTCTCCTACGACCTTGCCGGCTCGCTGTCGCTGATCGGCGTCAACCGCGGCCGCAAGAAGGCGCTCAAGTCCATTCTCAAGTCGTTCCGCGAGAACTACGTGCCCGACCGCACCATGCCCATCGCCATCATGACGGCCGATGCCGAAAAGGACGGCGACTGGCTCGAAGCCGCCATCCGCAAGGAGGAGGGCTGCGCCGACGTCACGATCATTCGCAGCTCCGTGGGTCCCACCATTGGCTCGCACGTGGGCCCCGGCATGGTGGCCTGCGCGTTTTGGGGTAAGAACCGCGCCGACAAGGCGTCGCTTTCCGACCGCATCGCCCGTCGCGTGCGCGGTCAGTAGGCAAGTAACGCGGCCGTAATCGATCCCAGCTCACTGCCCAAACGCTGGCATCGAGTATTCAACCTGGTAACAACACCCAACCCAAAAGGAAAGGTTTCATGGCAAACAAGCTCTCCGTCGCATTTATCGGCACCGGAATCATGGGTGCCCCCATCGCCGGTCACATCCTGGATGCTGGCTATCCCGTCACGGTCAACAACCGCACCAAGTCCAAGGCTGCCGCGCTTATCGAGCGCGGTGCCGCTTGGGCCGATACGCCGGCCGATGCCGTGGCTAACGCCGATGTCGTCTTTACCATGGTGGGCTATCCCTCCGAGGTCGAGGAGCTCTACCTGGCGGGCGACGGCCTGCTCGCGTGCACTAAGCCCGGCGCGGTCCTGATCGACCTCACCACGAGCTCGCCCGAGCTGGCGCGCGACATTGCCGAGGCCGCCCAGGTTTCCGGTCGCATGGCGTTTGACTGCCCCGTTACCGGCGGCGAGTCGGGTGCTATCGCCGGCACGCTTACGGCTATCGTGGGCGCTACCGAGAACGACATCGCGTCGGTCCGCGATATCCTTTCCACCTTTGCGGCAACCATCTGCTGCTTCGATGGCGCCGGCAAGGGCCAGGCTGCCAAGCTCGCCAACCAGGTGTCGCTGGGCGCCTGCATGGTCGGCATGGCCGATGCGCTGGCGTTTGCCGAGCTGAGCGGCCTCGATCTGGAGAAGACCCGTCAGATGATTCTGGGTGGTACCGGCAAGTCCGGCGCCATGGAGAGTCTGGCGCCCAAGGCGCTCGACGGCGATTACAAGCCCGGCTTTATGGTCGAGCACTTCATCAAGGACCTGCGCTTGGCGCTCGCCTATGCCGACGACCGCGAGCTTGCGCTGCCCGGCGCCGACGTGGCCTTTACGCTCTACGACATGCTCGATGCCATCGGTGGCGCCAAGCTGGGCACCCAGGCCATCACGGTGCTCTACAAGGAGGAGGCCGACGCCATCGCCGCCGGTCTTGACTGGTCGCAGTATCGTCCCGAGGAGCATGGTGCTCACGAGGAAGGCTGCGGTTGCGGCGAACATGGCGAGGGCCACGAGTGCGGTTGCGGCCACCATCACGGCGAGGACCACGAGTGCTGCGGCGGCCACGGCCACGACGACGGCCCCGAGGGCTTTAAGGCCGGGAGTGCTGCTGCGGCCACCATCACGGGGAGTAGCGCCCATGAGCTGGACGTTCGTGGTGCTTGCGCTGGTGCTCTTTCTCTTTGCGATCTACATCGGCTTTTTGTGCGGCCAGTGGGCGTGCGAAAAGCGCGTCATCACCAAGCGTGACTACTGGATTGCCAACTTTGCGGGAGCGGCGGCAGTCATCCTGCTGACCTGGGTGTTCTCGCTGTTCCCGCTAGTGCAGTTTGCGCCGATCGGCTGGCTCGGCGGCTTTATCGCCGGCCTTAAAATGAGCTTTGGCGAATCCGTCGGCCCGTGGCGCAAGCACGACGAGGTCTTTAACGTCAACAAGGCTCACCGCGCCGCCGCCGACGCGGGCGACGCCGAGGAGCGCCGCCGCGCGCGTCGCAATGGCGCGGCCGACCGACAGCTCATCTCGGTCACCGATGACAGCAAAGGTGCTGGCAAGCACGCTAAGAAATAGTAAGAAGAGGTAACTATGGCAGAAAACAAAGACGAACAGCTCACCGACGAGGAGCTGGCACAGCTTCAGCTGGCAGAGGAGAACGAGAACGCCGTCGACCGTCTGGTCAAGGAGCTCGGCTGCCCCACGCGCCGCATCCGCCAGTTTGCCGCCCGCGTGCTGCACCTGCTTGCCGAGCGCGATCCGCAGCGCGTCGTGCCCTGCGTGCCCGCGCTGATCGAGGCGCTTGACCGCCCCGAGGCTCAGACCCGCTGGGAGGCCCTCGATGCCCTGACGGCGCTCGCTACCACCTGCCCCGAGCAGCTGGGCGATGCCTTTGAGGGCGCCGAGACTGCACTGTTCGACGAGATCTCCTCCACGCTGCGCTATGCCGCCTTCCGCCTGCTGTGCGTGTGGGGTGCCACGAGCGTCGAGCGTTCGCGCGAGGCTTGGCCCATCCTGGACGAGGCCATCCAGTGCTACCACGGCGACCTCGAGTATCGCGACATGCTCGGTTGCCTGTACGAGTTTTGCCAGGGCGAGATCGACGCCGAGGTTGCCGAGAAGCTTGCGCTGCGCCTTAAGTTCGATGCCGAGAACGGTAAGGGCAGCTATCTCAAGGCCCGTTCGAGCGAGATTTGCGAAATGCTTGTTAAACGTTTTGGCCTGGATCTCTCCAAAAAGAAGAAGCGTGCTAGCGTTAAAAAGTCTGACGACGCCGAAGACGAGGAGTAACAGATTATGGCGCACGATGTAGTCCTGATTCCCGGTGACGGTATCGGTCCCGAGATTACGCAGGCCATGCGCCGCGTGGTCGAGGCCACCGGTGTCCAGATCAACTGGAACGTCCAGGAGGCCGGTGCCGGCGTCATGGACGAGTTTGGCACGCCGCTGCCCCAGCACGTGCTCGATGCGGTCGCCGAGACCAAGGTTGCCATCAAGGGCCCCATCACCACGCCGGTCGGCACGGGTTTCCGCAGCGTCAACGTGGCCCTGCGCAAGCATTTTGACCTGTATGCCTGCGTGCGCCCCTGCCTGTCGCAGCCGGGTGACGGCTCGCGCTTCCGCGACGTCGACCTGGTTATCGTGCGCGAGAACACCGAGGACCTCTACGCCGGCATCGAGTTCGATGAGGGCACTGCCGAGGTTGAGGAGCTCTCGCAGCTCGTTGAGCGTTCGGGCCAAAAGACCTTCGCCGCCGATTCCGCGATCTCGATCAAGCCCATCTCCATTGCCAAGAGCCGCCGCATTGTGGAGTATGCCTTTGAGCATGCCCGCCGCTGCGGCCGCAAAAAGGTGACGGCCGTGCACAAGGCCAACATCATGAAGGCGACCGACGGCCTGTTCCTGCGCGTGGCGCGCGAGGTGGCTGCCAACTATCCCGATATCGAGTTCAACGACAAGATCGTCGACGCCACCTGCATGGGCCTGGTCCAGAACCCCAACGACTTCGATGTCCTGGTGCTGCCCAACCTGTACGGCGACATCGTGAGTGACCTGTGCGCCGGCCTGGTGGGCGGCTTGGGTATGGCCCCCGGCTCCAACATCGGTGCCGACTGCGCCATCTTTGAGGCTACGCACGGCTCCGCGCCCGATATCGCGGGCAAGGATATCGCCAACCCCACGGCCGAGATCCTCTCTGCTGCGATGATGCTCGATCACTTGGGCGAGAACGATGCCGCCAATCGTATTCGCGCCGCCGTATCTGCCACGCTCGACGAGGGCGAGCAGGTTACCGGTGACGTGCGTCGTGCCCAGACCGGCTCCGTTGAGGGCGCTGTGGGCACGCAGGCCTTTGCCGATGCCGTTATCGCGCACCTGGTCTAAGGTATGCACGCTGCAAACGCCTAAATAGTACTTAAGTGTTTGCGTATAACCTGAGAATCAATACGCCCGGCGCTCTGTCGGGCGTATTCTATTGAGGACTATGTTTCCTAACAAGGAGTAACTGATATGGGTCTGATTCAAAAGAAGGACGAGAAGGACGAGATCGACGGCATCCAGATCATCGAGCGCGGCGAAGGCCCCGACGGTGATGAGGACGAGAAGATCGACCTGGTCGCCGGCACGTCTGCCGAACATATTGCCGCCGGCACGACCGCCGAGGAGGAGGACGCTCGCCTGGAGGCAAAGATCGCCGCGGATGCCGCTGACGAGAACCTGATGCCCGAGGAGCAGGATGAGGACAACGACTCCGACGTGGATGACCACGCTTGCAAGCACAAGAAGACGATGATTGCCGCCTTTGTGGTCGCCGTCGTGATCGCTGCCGTGGTCGGCTTCTTTATCGGCAACGGTGGTTTTGGCGGAAAGGGCGTCGGCTCGGCGACCCTCACCGAGGACCAGCTCGATTCGACCGTGGCAAGCTATAGCTACAACGGCAAGAAGAGCGACATCACCGCGCGCGAGGCCATCGAGAGCCAGTACAGCCTCGACACCGTTAAGGACGACGACGACAACTACACCGCTCCGTCTGCCGACGTTATCCTGTCCTACGTGCGCAACCAGATTCTGCTGGACGCTGCCGAGGACGAGGGCATTACCGTCTCTTCCAAGGAAATGAAGCAGTACGCCGAGGATTCCATCGGCACCTCCGACTACAAGACCATGGCCACGCAGTACGGCGTGTCCAAGGACCAGGCCAAGCAGATCGTCCGTCAGTCCGCGACGCTGCAGAAGCTCTACAAGAAGAAGGTCGGCGACACCTCCGCAAGCATGCCGACCGCCCCGACTGAGCCTGCTGACGGCAACGAGGAGACCGCGAGCAAGGACTACGCCGACTACATCATCAACCTTGCCGGCGACGAGTGGGATAGCTCAAAGGGCACCTGGAAGGACGCCGATAGCACCTACGCCAAGGCCTTCGCTGACGATGCCTTTACGGCCGATAGCGCTACCTATAAGCAGGCCATGACCGCCTATTACACCGCCTACCAGCAGTATTCCTCGCAGGCTTCGAGCGCCAGCTCCAAGTGGACCGAGTATGCTAACGGCCTCTACGCCAAGGCCAACATCAGCATCTACGGCCTGTTTGCGTAAAGAGTTGCACGGCTCATCGAGCATCTAGCCGATAGACAGCAAGTAGCCCGCCAGTACGGAAGTCGTTCTGGCGGGCTATTTGCGTTGAGAGCGTGATCGGCAGTTTAATTATGGCTATTCATCTTTAAGCCCAAAAAGGCTATCGGCTTCATCGTCGGATATATATTCCAGTACATCGCCCGGTTGGCAGTCGAGTGCCCGGCATATCGCGTCAAGAGTTGAAAAACGTATGGCAGAAACCTTGCCCGTCTTAATGCGTGACATATTAACCTGGGAGATGCCCACACGTTCCGCAAGCTCTTTGGATGAGATCTTGCGTTCGGCGAGCATGCGGTCAAGCCGCAGAATAATCATGGATTCCCCCTAGAGCAACTCGTCATCTTGTTTTTGCAGGATATACCCGTAGCGGAAGATGCTGGCAATCAGGCAAATAATCAGGCCTGCAAAGAGCATGGAGGGCTCGAATAACTGGCCGACGAACGCATCCGTAAAGCTGCCGCCAAATCCTGAGAGTATCATTCCCGTGATTACGGCGCCAAGAAGCCTCACGGCAACGCCGCCGATAAGGAATAAATGTCCTACTCGACGAAGTGTCTGGTTACATTCAAGGTCAAATGGTCTGCCTTCCTTTTCAATGTTGAAGAAAAGCCTGCGCACGCTTATCGCGATGGTAAGCGCGAGACATGTCATCAAGAGGCTCCCTATGGCAGTGTGACCATCGTGTGCGACGAGCATAAGTGGGGCCTGCGCATCGGTACCGACGATAGCAAGGCACGGCCCTTCGCCGGCTTGAAGTTCTACGGATTGGAGACACGGGCCTTGGGAGAGGCCAGGCAGTATGAGTAGAAGGTCAATCGCAATGACTGCGAGGAGTCCCAGAGCGAGCGCGGTGGTAATGCAGATCGTGGCCCATTTGCAGATGCGAGCGAGCTTCCTCAGTTTGGCTATCGTCTGTTCGCGGCTGATGGTTTCATTCGATATAGATGCGTTTCGATGGACCATAACCCCTCCAATCGGCGTTTGGGATGATACTTGTATCATATCAGAATTAACGATAAACGATAAATAATTACGGATACTGAGTATGTAATGATTGAAAACGATTAGCATGAGATATTAGCTCATTTTGGATGCCGGAGTTTGGCGCGTGGGGGATAAGGACAAATGCCAAAATTTCCTGTGATCGCGCAAGCGCTCCATCGGGTTCCCCTAATTCATATGGGAAAACAGCTGCAAACGATTGCAAGTAACCGGTGAACGGTCGAAAACTACCGTTCACCGATAATCTCAAAACTGGTTCTAACTGGTATTAAGTCAAAAAGACCAATTCACATATCTTCACAATGACCTGCAATTTTTCTACACGCTATTTTTAGCCGCCCTGCGTTGTTTAGACACAGGAAAAGATCCGATTTTTTGCCAAAGCATTTCGAAACGGTTTCAAAACCGCAGGTAGAAGTGTTAACGACCGGTAAACGGTCGATTTATCACCGTGAGCGGTGCAAAAACGTTTTACCGTATGAATCAACGAAAGCGACCTCTTCTGGGGTGATATAGTGACAACAACACGTCACGTGGTTACTACCAGTTTAGAAACCACTGGTCTTCAAAGAACGCTTTCTAAGAAGCTTTAAGGGCGAGTGCCCGCTGGCTTCCGAAAATCATCGGACTCAGATTGTACACACCTTCGGAAGGGAAATTTGAATGGTTGGCTTTATTCTTACCGGTCATGGACAGTTCGCACCCGGCCTTGCAAGCGCTATCGCTATGGTTGCCGGCGACCAGCCTGCTTTTACCGTCGTTCCTTTTGAGGGCGACCAGGCCGCATCCTACGGTGAGGATCTCCGCGCCGCTATTACCGCCATGCGCGAGGAGTGCGATGGCGTGCTTGTCTTTACCGACCTGCTTGGCGGCACCCCGTTCAACCAGTCGATGATGATTGCCCAGGATGTCGACAACGTCGAGGTTCTGACTGGCACCAACCTTCCCATGGTTATTGAGCTTCTGTTCCTCCGCGGCAATGCCACGCTCGCCGAGCTTGGCGAGCAGGCCGTGACCGTTGGCCAGACGGGCATCACCGCCCAGACGGTCGCATCCGTTGCCGGCTCCGAGGAAGAGGATATCTTCGGCGACGAGGACGGCATCTAATGGCCGATTTCGGAGCCAACGTCCTGAGCTCCTCGGTCGCCCTTTTAGGCCTGCTTGTCATCATGGGCTTGATTTACACTATCTGGTCGCAAATCAACATGAAGAAGAAGCAGAAGTACTTCAAGGAGCTGCACACCGAGCTCAAGCCGGGTCAGGAGGTTCTTTTCGCCGGCGGTATCTACGGAACCGTCAAAGGCATCGAAGGCGAGAAGGTCCAGATCAAAGTCCGATCCGGAGCCGTCGTAGATGTTTCGCGTTACGCGATTCAGGAGATCAAGTAACTGTCGTCAGCAAATATCGAAAGGAAGCTGATCAACATGGCAGAACCCAACATTCTTCTTACCCGCATCGATAACCGACTGGTTCATGGTCAGGTTGCCACCCAGTGGAACTCCACTCTGGGCTCCAACCTCATCCTCGTCGCCAACGACGACGTGGCGTCCAACACCATGCGCCAGAACCTCATGAAGATGGCCGCTCCCGCCGGCGTCGCTACGCGTTTCTTCTCCCTGCAGAAGACCATCGACGTCATTGGCAAGGCGAGCCCGCGCCAGAAGATCTTCATCGTGGCCGAAACACCGGAAGACGTGCTTACGCTCGTCAAGGGCGGTGTGCCTATAAAGAAGGTAAACATCGGCAACATGCACATGTCGGAAGGAAAGCGCCAAGTCGCCACCTCCGTCGCAGTTAACGACGAGGATGTCGCTGCGTTTAAAGAGCTGCAGGAATTGGGGGTGGAGTTGGAGATCAGGCGCGTTCCGAGCACGCCTGTTGAGGACACGAGCAAGCTCTTCTCGTAATCCTCGTGATCCACGTTGTCAGGAGTGAAACCCTGACGTTCTGTACGTGATATCCAAAGTGCGTACATACATTTTGAAAGGAGGAGCAAGATGGAATACTCGATCATCCAGATCGCTCTGGTCTTCGTTGTTACGTTCATCGCGGCAATCGACCAGTTTGACTTCCTCGAGTCTCTCTATCAGCCCATCGTCACCGGCGCCGTCATCGGTCTTATCCTTGGCGACCTCAACACCGGTCTTCTCGTGGGTGGTACCTATCAGCTCATGACGATCGGCAACATGCCGATCGGAGGCGCTCAGCCGCCTAACGCCGTCATCGGCGGCATCATGGCAGCCATTCTCGCTATCGCCACGGGCCTCGAGCCCAACGCGGCAGTCGGCCTCGCCATTCCGTTCGCTCTGCTTGGCCAGCTTGGCGTTACCCTGGTCTTCACGCTTATGTCCCCGCTTATGTCCACGGCCGATAACATGGCTCACAACGCGGACACCAAGGGCATCGAGCGCCTGAACTACTTCGCCATGGCTCTGCTCGGCCTGATCTTCGCTGTCGTCGTCACCCTGTTCTTCATCGCTGGCGCTACCATCGGTCAGACCATCGCTTCTGCCATCCCGACTTGGCTGCAGACCGGTCTGTCCGCTGCAGGCGGCATGATGCGCTTCGTCGGCTTCGCCGTCCTGCTCAAGGTTATGATGAACCGCGATATGTGGGGCTTCTTCCTCATGGGCTTTGGCCTCGCGCTCATCACCGTTGCCAACGATTCGCTGGCAACCCCTGCTCTGCTCATCCTCGCTCTCATCGGCTTCGGCATCGCTTTCTGGGACTTCCAGCAGCAGACCGAGCTGAAGGGTGCAGCTGTTTCTGACGGAGGTGACTTCGAAGATGGCATCTAATGAGTATGTGATCCCGGAGCACTACGAGGATCTCACTCCTGCTCCGCAGCTCGACCAGAAGACCCTCAACAAGATGGCTTGGCGCTCCTGCTTCCTGCAGGCCTCGTTCAACTACGAGCGTATGCAGGCCGCTGGCTGGCTCTACTCCATCATCCCCGGTCTGGAGAAGATCCACACCAACAAGAACGACCTCGCGGCTTCCATGAGCCACAACCTGGAGTTCTTCAACACCCACCCGTTCCTCGTCACCTTTGTTATGGGCATCGTGCTTTCGCTCGAGCAGAACAAGGTTGACATCCCCACGATCCGCGCCGTCCGCGTCGCCGCAATGGGCCCGCTCGGTGGTATCGGTGACGCCCTGTTCTGGCTGACGCTCGTGCCTATCACGGCCGGCATCACCTCCAACATGGCCATCAACGGCAACGCCGCTGCGCCGATTATCTTCCTGGTGATCTTCAACGCCGTCCAGTTCGCTCTGCGCTTCTGGCTCATGAACTGGTCCTACAAGCTTGGCACCAGCGCTATTGACGCTCTGACCGCCAACATGCAGGCCTTCACGCGTGCCGCTTCCATCATGGGCGTCTTCGTCGTCGGTTGCCTGGTCGTCACCATGGGTGGCACCCAGATCAACCTCGAGATCCCCAACGGTACCACCCGTGGCCTCTCCGCCACTACCGTGATCGTCTCCGAGAAGGAGGCCGAGAACTTCACTGGTATGGAGGGCATCGATACCGAGACCGCTGAGGCCGGTACCATCGCCATGACCGATGAGGACGGCAACGCCCTTACCGCTTCCGATGCCGACGGCAACGCTGTCGAGTGCGGCGTCACCGATCTGGGCAACGGCATGGAGTCCGTTACCTACGGCACCGTTACCGAGGATCCGGTCAACTTCTCTGTTGCCGACACCCTCAACACCATCGTCCCGAAGCTCGTCCCGCTTATGCTTACGCTGCTGCTTTACTACATGTTCGCTAAGCACAGCTGGACCCCGACTAAGGGCATTCTCCTGCTCTTCGTCCTTGGCATCCTGGGCGCTGGCCCGCTTGGTCTCTGGCCGAGCATCTGGTAAGGCTCTAGCTTGAGGGGTGTGTCCCTACGCGGCTCACACCCCGACCCCTTAAGCCATGTGTATGTTAAAAGCCGCGTGCTCGAAAGAGCGCGCGGCTTTTGTTTTCTTGATGATTCGGGTGTGGCAGACAGATAATGCTAAACACCCTAGGTAGTTAGCCGAATTCGAGCAAAAGGGAGGATAGGATGGCGATCGGAGCGCGTAAGCAACCGCTGTACGATCAGCTGGTCGATATTCTGACCGAAAAGATCGACCATGAATATCGCGCCGGTGACATGATTCCTTCCGAGCGCGAACTTTCGGAGCGCTATGGTCTCTCGCGCACTACGGTACGCCTGGCTCTGCAGGAACTGGAGCGTTTAGGACTGGTGGTTCGGCAGCACGGTCGCGGTACCTTTGTGACCGACCGTTCGGCAAAGGCAACCAATCTCATGCAGTCCTACAGCTTTACCGAGCAGATGCGCGCGATGGGTCGCGACCCCGAGACCACGATTCTCGAGTTTTGCGAGATGGAGGCCGATAAAAATCTGGCCGAGCATATGGGATTGCGTATCGGTGATCGCATTTTTAAGCTTAAGCGCCTTCGTTCTGCCGACAACATGCCCATGATGGTCGAACGCAGCTATCTACCAGTTCGTCAATTTCTGTCCCTAAAGCGACCGCTGCTGGAGCGTAAGCCGCTTTACGATGTGATTGAGCAAGACTTTCAGCAAAAGATACGCGTGGCCGAAGAGGAGTTCTATGCGAGCATAGCCCGTCCCACCGATGCCCACCTTTTGGGAATTGTCGAGGGCTCGCCTGTGCTCGATTTGGTCAGGACTACGTATAACGAGTCAAACGAGGTTGTGGAGTACACACTCTCGGTTGCTCGTGCCGATCAGTTTAAATACAAGGTTTACCACCAGCGTAGCGACTAGTGTTCGCATCGTTTCCATATGATGATTCTTTGCATTTAACTGGTTACTACCAGATAACCAACCGAAGTGTATAATTGCACGTCAGAGGATTGCTTCTAGAGAGAGGTATTAGAAATGTTCGAGAAGAGTGTCGAGGAGCTTACCGAGCTCGGCGCCCAGATCACCACGGCCGAGATTGCTCAGCAGCCCGAGCTTTGGCGTGATACGCTCAACATCTATCGCGAGAACAAGGAGGCCATCGAGGCCTTTCTGGCCGAGGCTCGCGCTATGGGCGAGGGTCGTCTGTCCGTTGTCTTCACCGGTGCCGGTACGTCCGACTACGTTGGCGATACCTGCGCCCCGTACCTGCGTCACGCTGGCAACACTGATCTCTACGACTTTAAGCCCATCGCCACGACCGACATCGTGAGCGCCCCGCGCGACTTCCTGCGCGCCGAGGATCCCACGCTCGTGGTTTCCTTTGCCCGCTCTGGCAACAGCCCCGAGAGCCTTGCCGCCGTTGCCGTTGCCAAGGAGCTCGTCCACAACGTTAAGTTCCTCAACATCACCTGCGCTCCCGAGGGCAAGCTCGCCGTCGAGTCTGCCGATGATCCCAACGCGCTGACGCTGCTCATTCCGCGCGCCAACGACAAGGGCTTCGCCATGACCGGTTCTTACACCTGCATGACCCTGCTCTCCACCCTTATCTTTGACGAGGCTTCCGATGAGCAGAAGGCTGAATGGGTCGAGACCATCGCCAAGATGGGCGAGGAGGTCATCTCCCGTGAGCCTGAGATCGCCGATTACCTGGCTGGCGACTTCAACCGCGTGACCTACTTGGGTTCTGGCTCCTTCGGTGGCCTTGCCCAGGAGAGCCAGCTCAAGATCCTCGAGCTCGCTCACGGTCTGGTCGCTACTTCCTACGACACCTCCATGGGCTATCGTCACGGACCTAAGTCTTTCGTCGACGATAAGACACTCGTCTTCGTGTTCGTCAACAATGACGCCTACACCCGTCAGTACGACATCGACATCCTCAACGAGATCGGTGGCGACGATATTGCTCAGCACACCGTTGCCGTTCAGCAGGATGGCGCTACTGTCTACGAGGGTGAGTCCTTCACCTTTAAGGGCTATGAGGCACTCCCCGAGGGTTACCTTGCTCTGCCGTTCGTGATGTTTGCCCAGGCAATCAGCCTGCTCAACTCCGTGCGCGTGGGTAACACGCCCGATACGCCGAGCCCCACCGGCACGGTCAACCGCGTGGTCAAGGGCGTGACGATTCACCCCTTCACCGCTTAATCGCGTCCCCCTGTAAGGGCGCCCGTCCGCTCATAACGGCGGGCGGGCGCTTTTTGTTTTAAGTGAGCTGGGTATAAGCATCACCACAGTCAACTGCTTTAGAAGCGAGGAGTGCATATGAGCACGTACGCAATTAAGGCTGACAAGTTCTTCTTGCCGGCAGGCCCGCAACTGGGCGGCTATCTTATGGTCGAGGATGGCGTCTTTGGCGCCTGGCAGGCCGACGAGCCCTCTTGCGAGATTAAGGACTACACGGGATCGTGGATCGCGCCGGGCATGGTCGACACCCACATCCATGGCTTCTATAACCACTCGACTACCGATAACGACCCCGAGGGTATCGATATCAGCTCGACCGAGCTCGCCCGTCGCGGCACCACCAGCTGGCTGCCTACGACGTTCACCGATGGCGTCGAGCAGAT
>OAWJ01001318.1_pt1 | contig 14324 bp, 8 predicted proteins | sample 1517021 | NCBI WGS metagenome assembly OAWJ01 (sample SAMEA2580121, study PRJEB22360) | human gut metagenome | biome: human gut; feature: human-associated habitat; material: faeces | place: Denmark | collected 2008/2010
TGGCATTGTGTATCCATCGACGGAGGCGAGCGCGTGTGGCGCACCAGGCCGATCCTCACCACCGAGGCGGCGCTTGACGAGATCATCGAGGAGGGATGAGCATGACGGACAACACCGACGGATTCGACACTGGCATCGGCATCGAAGAGGAGACAGGCCCGGAATCCGGCATGCCGTCCGAAGGGCCGGCCATGACGAGGGACAGGCCGGCATTGTTCGACGGGGATACGGGAGACATGCCTCTTGAGGCGCGTATGGCCGCGATCGCGCTGAAACGCGAACGCTACATCGACGGTAGCCTGTACGACAGGGCGTGCCAGTACCGTGAGGCCGTGGAACGGTCGTTGAACAACGACATGCTCAGACTGGTCGACAACACGAAATACCGGATCATGTACGCGTCGCCGGTCACGGACGCGGAGACGAACATCCGCTCGTTGAAGACGCGTGTGAGCCTCACCCGCGAGGAGGCCGCCACGCTCGCGGCCCTGCGCATCAAGGTGCTGGAGTACGAGAACCAGAAGACGAAGCCGGGCGACTGGCTCATCAGCTTCGACGACATCCGCGCGCTGCTCGCCACGGGAGCGGGCTTCCTCACGGCCAGCAACGACGAGGAGGGCACGGCGAAGAAGATCACGTCCGTCATCTCGCGCATGCGCACCTACGGGTATCTCGCGGAAACGGGGGACGAGAACATGTACGTGCTCACGCCATTGGTGCCGATGGTGCTCGACCAGAAGCTCGCCGACCGGTGGCTCGGCTCCGATGATACGGACGGCGATGGTATGAAAGACGCGGATGGCGATGGTTATGACGATTCGTCCATCGGCGCGGATGGTGGCGATACTTCCGATTCGACCGGGACGGTTTCGTCCGGCGTCGAGCAGGACGCGTTCGATTTCGATTCGGCCGATGACGCTTTTGATGGAGGGGAACACTGATGGAAGACGGCATGAAAATCGTTTCCGACCGTTGGACGCTGCAAAGCCGGCAGATCGTCAACTGGGGCTCCTACGGCGGTTCCGCCCGTCCATGGACGATGCGATGCCGGTGACCCTGCTCGCCGGCGCGAGCGAATCGGGCAAATCCACGCTCGTCGACGCGCAGATCTCGCTGTTCTACCCATCCGGCACCCCCTACAATAAGGCGTCGAATTCGGGACGTTCGGAACGCAACGACTACACGTACCTGCGCGGCATGATCGGCATCAGCGACGGCGAAAACGGTGAGACCCCGATCTTCCTGCGCGGCAGGGACGCGGACGGCACCCCGCAGAACATCTGGGGCGCGATCGTCGACACATACGCGAACCGCAGCGACGGCGGACTGTTGTCCTGCGCAAAATTCCTCTACCTGACCGCAGGCGACGGGCCGGACGGACTGCGCCGCCAATACGTCACCTGGAACCAGACCATCGACCCGCGCCTCATGGACCGGCACCGCGACACGTCATTCACGCGAGGACTGATGGAACAGACCTACCCAGGATGCACGACGCACGTCAACGCGCAGGCGTTCCACGCCTCCATCTGGCAGGACATGGGCCTAAGCGCCGAAGCATGCAGGCTCCTGCACAAGATCCAATCCGCCGACGCGCCCTCCAAACTCGACGACATCTTCAAACAGGGCGTGCTCGACGTGCCCGAATCCATCCGGCTCGCCCGCGAAACCGTCGACGACTACAACCGGTTCAGCGAGAACTTCCACAGCATGGAAGACAAAATGGAACGCGTCGCCATCCTGCAGGACATACAAGCCCGCTACGGCGAATACGCCAAACAAGCCAGCGAACGCCGAGAATACACGCCCATCGACCCCGACCGCGAGCAAGGCGAGACGACGCTCGCCGCATGGACATGGTCGCGCATGGCCAGCGAAGTACGCGCCGGACTGCCATCGGCGCAACGCAAAGCCAAGGAATCCCAGGACGCCATCGACCGGTCTCAGCAGCGCATCGACGAACTCGACACGCAAATCGAAGCCGTCAAAGAACGCATGAACGGCATCGACGGCGGCAGCCTGCAGCAACTCGGCAAGGACTTCGAACGCGCACGCCAGGACGCCGACGAGGCGCGCAGACAACGGCACGCCATCGCCGAACGGTTCGAACGCGTCGAAGGCAGACTCCCCGCCGACGAGCAGACATGGAATGCCAAACGCGCCGCGCTCGCCTTGTCGCTCGACACGTACGACAAGCGTTTGGAAGACGCGCGATCCGAATACCAGCGGATGGTGGTGGAACGTCACGCCCGGCAGGGCGAACGCGACCTGTTGAGGCAGGATTACCGGCGCAAGATCGAACACAGGACGCGCATCAGCGACGACATGGACCATGCGCGCACGCTCATCGCACGGGCGACGGGCTTGGACGAGACGGAACTGCCGTACGTGGCCGAACTGATGGACGTGGACGAGGGGGACGAGCAATGGCGTCTGGCGATGGACGTCACGTACGCGCCCATCGCGCAGACCATTCTCGTGGACAAGCGGCATGAGCAGGGGTTCGCCGCGAAGGTCAGCGCGATCGATCCGACTCGTATGACGCGGCGTGCCTGGCGTTTCGTCGATACCGACGCGCAATACGATTCGGCCTGCAACGAGGGGTGGATATCGTCGAAGCTGCGGTACAAGGAGGATTCGCCGTTCGTCGGATGGTTGAAGGAGCAGACCGCGTCGCAACGGTTCGACGCGCGTTGCGTGGAGGCGATCGACGACATGGACCGGGCCGAACGGCAGGTGCAGGTCGACGGGCAGATCAAATCCGGCGACCGTGGATTCTATGGCGTCAAAGGCCTGCGTCAGGTCATCGGCTTCGTGAACGAACGGTATCTGGCCGAATTGGAACGCCAGCTTGACGGGGCGGAACGGGCGTTGGAGGACGCCGACCGCCGCGGCAGGCAGATGGCCAACGCCATGACTCTGCTGCAGGACGAGCATGAGCTCGCATTGACCGTCGCGGATCTGCCATGGGGCAAGATCGACGTGGACGGGCTCGAGACGAAGGCGGAACGGATCCGTCTGCAGATCGAACGGATCGAAAGCGATCCGGAACTGGCACAATTGCAGGACGAGTTGAAACAGCTGCTACGGCAGAAGGACGACGAGGGCAAGACCAGGTACCGTGCCGAAGCGGAATTGGAAAACGCGCAGCATGCCGTCCAGGCCGAACAGGCATGGCTCGGCATGCATGGCGACTCCGATTTCGACGATGCCGCATTGTCCGACATGGTGTCGAATCTGCTGGCCGACACGTATGAGACCTGTTTCGACACGTCGCGTCCGCAGGAACGGCCGCAGCGCATCGCCGGCGGTTTCGACCGTGAGGGGACGGCGCCGTTCGACGTGCGCGTGCTGCGCAGAATCGGCAACACCGTGCGTGCGAGACTCCAGCAGATCGACGAGCGTGCCGTCCAATTGCGCGCCGACACGGAACGCGCCATGGGCGACTATCTGAAGCACCATTCCACGGAGGGCGACACCGTCATGGCGAGCGTGGAGGACTATCCGTATTTCCTTGACGAGCTCAAGAACCTCAACATGCTCGTCACCCGCGCCGCGACCGACGAGGAGTATGCGAACAGCGTCGAAAAGCTGTATATGAGCTTCCAACAGCTCAACCGCGCGTTCAACACCGACGAGGAGAACGTCAGGGAGCAGCTCGACCGCATCAACGGCATGCTCAAAGGCCAACAGTTCGGCCCCCGCGGCGGCAGGCTCTCGCTCCACGTGGACTTCCACCCGATCGACCGGCAGTTCAAATCCTCGTTGGGCCGCATCATGTCGAAGCTCGACGATTGGACACGCAACGCGCGCAGCAATCCCATGGAGACGCGCAAGGCGTTCGCAGGCTGCGAAACGTTCATCGGCAGGCTCCAGGCGGAACTCGGCCAGATCCGCGACACGAACGGCATCAAGGAATACGGTGCGCGCAACCTCGATCCGCGCGTGCGCAGCTCGTTCTACGCGATCGTGCACCATAACGATCTGCCCGACGAGCGCATCAGCTCCACCGGCGGCAAGTCCGGCGGCGCGTTGCAGGAACTCACCTCGTTCGTCTACGGCGCGGCCCTGATCTACCTGCTCGGCGGCGACCTGACCGGCAAGCCCACCTACACCACGCTGTTCCTGGACGAAGCCCTCATCAAAGCCGACGGACGCTACACGAAACGCGCGCTGACCGTGCTGCCGCGCCTCGGCTTCCAGATCATCGTATCCGCGCCGGAAAGCAAAACCGCCGAAATCCTCAGCATCGCAGACAAGGCGTACGTGGCATACAAGGATCCCGCAACCGGCAACTCGTACCTGCAGGAGCTCGACCGCGAGCCGGCAACGCAAGCCGAAACACAAGACGCCACCGTCGAGCAGACGCAACCCGCGACGGAGGCATAATATGGCAGCGGCCAGAAACACCACAGGCGAAACGGACATCCGCCGGAAACTCGACGAATACGTCGACGCCCACCTCACCAGGCACATGTACGACACCGACGAATCCTGGCCGCTGCGCAAAACCATCCGACTGCCCAAACAAGCCGAACTAGAGCAGCACTACAACCAAATCCGCGCCCAAAACGAAACCATCCGCGACTGGGCGCGGCAACACCACTGCGAAACCAGCGAAAAAACCAAAATCGTCTCCAGCGGACTCATCCAACAAAAAAGCCCGCTCATCGACTCCGTGACCATACCCGACCTCGACACCGCCCTCCGCATCGCCACCAAACAAACCCGCGAACGCTACCTACGCGAACACGACCGCATGAGCGCGCTCGCCAAAGAATTCGGCCTCGAACCGGAGAACGCCATGAACGTCGCCAAAACCCTCAAAGACCATGACGACACCGACTTCCACCTCGTCATCCAAGCCGCTCACTACTTCGCAAACCACGACTGCCACACCATGACCCCACGCATGGCGCCCATCCCAGGATTCAGCGCCAAATGGCTCGGCGCACCCAACTCTCAACGCCGCAAAGCGATATGCCAGCTCACCGGACAAGACAACCTCACCTTCCAGGAACGCCCGAACGAACTCCGACTACGCCTCATGGACGCCGAACACCACGACCAACCCGACCTCATCGTCACCCAACCATGGGTCCGCAGCCAGCCAACCGACATCGAACACGCCATCATCATCGAAAACAAAGACACCTACCAGGCCATGCCCACCGTCGAACACGCCATCTGCATCCTCGGCAACGGATACGCCGCAACATCACACATCACAACACTCCTGCCATGGCTCACCACCATCCCCAACATCATCTACTGGGGCGACATGGACGCCAACGGACTCGACATCCTCTCCAAACTACGCGCCACCGGCATCCCATGCACATCCATACTGATGGACACCACCGCATACCGGACATACGAACAATACGGCACCCAATTCGACGCCAAAAACAAACCCCTCACCACACAAACCCCACAACCCACACCCGGACTCACCACCGAAGAACGCAAACTCTACGAAACACTCTGCACAGGAACAGACATCCAATACCTACGCATCGAACAGGAACGCATCCCCATACGCGACGCCACAACCATCCTGCACGACCAACACCACTGGCCAATCGACATACCCGGCAACGACATACCAAACAACAACACCAAATAGAACACCTGTTCGAAACCACAACAAAAATACGCTATCCTATACAACAGAACAGGCAACACCAAGCGGAAGAACACTATGACAACCAAACGCAACAACACGACACACAACGAAGTCGTGGTCGAACGCGTACTCACCAGCGACGCATTCCTCACACGCGAAATCAAAAAAGCCCCCATGAAAACAACAGGCGACTCACTCATAGCAGACCTCACCCACCTACCCAACGACCTCAAAATCACCATCCAAGGCGCTCGCGAGCACAATCTCAAGAACGTGGACTTGGAGTTTCCTCGCAACCGCATGGTGGTGTTCACAGGGTTGTCGGGCTCCGGCAAATCCTCACTTGCGTTCGACACGCTGTTCGCCGAAGGCCAACGCAGGTATGTGGAGTCGCTATCGGCGTACGCGAGGCAGTTCCTGGGGCAGATGGACAAGCCGGACGTCGATTTCATCGAAGGCTTGAGCCCGGCCGTGTCGATTGATCAGAAGACCACGAATCGCAATCCGCGTTCGACGGTCGGCACGATTACGGAGATTTACGATTACCTGCGACTGTTGTTCGCACGTACGGGTGTTCCGCATTGCCCGGAATGCGGCGCATTGGTAAGTGCGCAGACGCCACAGCAAATGGTGGATGCGCTGCTGCAGTATCCGGAACGTACACGATTCCAGATTCTTGCGCCGGTCGTTCGTGGGCGTAAAGGAGAGTTCGAGGACTTACTCGAACTATTACGCGGCGATGGCTATGCGCGAGCGTTGATTGATGGCGAAATGAAGCAGCTGTCTGACGACATCAAACTCACCAAGCAGAAGAAGCACACCATCGAAGTGGTGGTGGATCGACTGGTGGTCAAGGACGGTATCCGCCAGCGTCTGACCGATTCCATCGAAACGGCGTTGAAGCTTTCCAAAGGCGTGGTCGTCGCCGATTTCGTCGATTTGGACGAGAAGGATCCGGACCGCCGCAAGCCGTTCTCCGAGAAACGCGCCTGCCCGAACGGCCATCAGCTGGAACTCGACGAGATCGAACCGCGCACCTTCTCCTTCAACGCGCCGTATGGCGCCTGCCCTGAATGCACGGGTATCGGATACAAGCTGGAAATCGACCCCGAACTGGTCATTCCCGATCCGGACAAGACGCTGAACGAGAACGCCATCGAACCGTGGGGCATGACCAAAGGCACCGGCGAATACTACCGCCATGTGCTTGAGGGACTCGGCGATGAGATGAGCTTCGACCTGGACACGCCTTGGAAGGATCTGCCCAAGGACGCGCGCGACGCCATCATGTATGGCCGCGATTTCAAGGTGCAGGTCTCGTACCGCAACCGTTGGGGTCGCATGCGCGAGTATTCCACCGGTTTCGAAGGCGTGGTGCGCACGTTGATGCGCCGGCATGACGAAACCGATTCCGACCAGATGAAGCAGTATTACGAGTCATACATGCGCGAGGTGCCATGCCAGGCGTGCCATGGGCGGCGTCTGCGTCCGGAAGTGCTTGCCGTCACCGTGGGCGACGAGTCCATCGCGGACGTGTGCGACATGTCCGCCGAACGGAGCCTCGCATGGATCAACGGCCTAGAACTCGAAGGCTCGGCCGCGCAGATAGCCGGCGAAGTCGTCAAGGAGATTCGCGCACGACTCGGCTTCCTCAACGATGTCGGCCTGAACTATCTGACGTTGTCGCGTGCGGCGAAGACCCTGTCGGGCGGCGAGGCGCAGCGCATCCGACTGGCCACCCAGATCGGCTCCGGCCTGGTGGGCGTCATGTATGTGCTGGACGAACCATCCATCGGCCTGCATCAGCGTGACAACGAACGGCTGATCGGCACATTGCATCATTTGCGCGACCTCGGCAACACGCTGATCGTCGTCGAACATGACGAGGACACCATCAGAAACGCGGACTGGGTCATCGACATCGGTCCGGGCGCCGGCGAACATGGCGGCGAGGTCGTGTATTCCGGCCCCGCCAGAAAAATCACCGAAGCGCCACGCTCCATCACCGGCGACTACATCGCCGGCCGACGGAAGATCGAAGTGCCCGCCGCACGCCGCAAGACGCATAAGACCAAGCAGCTGCGCGTGGTCGGAGCCCGCGAGAACAACCTCAAGAACCTGAACGTCAATTTCCCGCTGGGCGTGTTCACCTGCGTGACGGGCGTTTCCGGTTCCGGCAAGTCCACTTTGATCAATCAGATTCTGTATCCAGTGCTTGCCGACAAACTTAACGGCGCACGCATCGTTCCCGGCAAACATACCCGGGTGGAAGGCGTGGACCAATGTGACAAAGTGATCCACGTCGATCAGAACCCGATTGGGCGTACCCCTCGTTCCAACCCGGCAACCTATACCGGAGTATGGGACAAGATCCGCACGTTGTTTGCTAAAACTCCTGAAGCTCAGGTACGCGGATATGGTCCAGGGCGTTTTTCGTTCAATGTCAAAGGCGGACGGTGCGAAGCGTGCCACGGCGACGGCACGCTGAAGATTGAAATGAACTTCCTGCCGGACGTGTACGTGGACTGCGAGGAATGCCATGGCAAACGTTACAACCGCGAAACGCTGGAGGTGAAATACAACGGCAAATCCGTTGCCGATGTGCTTGATATGCCAATCGAAGAGGCTGCCCAGTTCTTCAAAGCCTATCCTTCCATTTCTCGCTATCTCGACACACTCGTTCAGGTGGGACTTGGATATATCCGACTTGGACAGCCAGCTCCAACGCTTTCCGGCGGCGAATCGCAGCGAGTGAAACTTGCCACGGAATTGCAGCGAAGGTCCACAGGCAAAACCGTATATATTCTTGACGAACCGACCACAGGCTTACATTTTGAGGATGTGCGCAAACTACTGCTTGTTCTGCAGGGATTGGTAGACAAAGGCAATACCGTCATCGTTATCGAGCACAACCTCGATGTAGTCAAATCGGCTGACTGGCTTATTGATCTTGGCCCAGAGGGCGGAGATGGAGGCGGCACCATCGTCACTGAAGGCACGCCGGAACAGGTGGCGCAGTGCGAGCGATCCTGGACCGGCAAATTCCTTAGGGGCATGCTGTGAGCACACCCATTGAACGTCACAGTCCGGAAGTCTGGCGCAAAACCGTCGAGCAGATGAGCGTTGACGGCAGTGATGCCGTAGGGAGTGCCCTTTCTGACGGAAATGCTCCTTCCTGCGGAGGAATGAACAAGAATGGCGCGCCTCTGCTGGGAGATTCGCGTGACCTGTTTCGTCCGAAAACATCTGATATTCCGGCACAGCCGGGCGTCTATAAGTGGCGAGACGGTGAAGGCAGGGTCATTTATGTGGGCAAGGCCAAAAACCTGCGCAACCGTTTGACCAACTACTTCCAGCCGTTGTATCAGCTGCATCCACGCACCCAGACCATGGTGCTTACGGCACGCAGCTTGGAATGGACGGTCGTAGGTACCGAACTTGAGTCATTGACGTTGGAATACACGTGGATCAAAGAGTTTGATCCACGATTCAACGTCGTGTTCCGAGACGACAAAACCTACCCGTATTTGGCGATCTCATCCGCAGAGCATGTGCCGCGGGTGTGGGTGACCAGAAGTCGCAAACGTCGAGATACCAGATATTTCGGCCCCTATGCCAAGGTGTGGGATTTGCGGCATAGTCTTGATCGGCTGCTGAAAACTTTCCCCGTGCGCACATGTTCGCAAAACGTCTATCACAAGGCGGAAGTTACCCGGCGCCCATGCCTGTTGGCTTCGATCGGCAAATGTTCAGCACCTTGCGTCGGGCGCATCAGTGCAGCGGAACACCGGAAAATGTGCGAACAGCTCGTCGGCGTGCTGACCGGTCGCATCGGCAAATCGTATATCGCGCAGCTCACTCGCGAAATGAAAGAAGCAAGTGCTGAACTTGAGTTTGAAAAGGCAGCACGATTGCGTGACCAAATCCAAATGCTGTCCACGGTGGTCGAGCAGAATGCCGTAGTATTCGATTCCGATGTCGATGCCGATTTTTTCGGCGTCGAATCGGATGAGCTGGAAGCATCCGTGCATGCATTTTACGTACGTGCCGGTTCCATTCGCGGGGAACGCAATTGGAGCGTGGAACGGGTTGAGGATGTGACAGACGAGGAGCTGATCGCAGACCTCATCGTGCAAGTGTATTCGGAAACCGCGGGGGATACGTCCAATGTCTCCCAGTCGACCGTCGTCACCGAACAACGTAATGCCATCGGATCAACGCAAACCGTGACTGCGACCGATGCTTTGGCGCGCGCGCAGGCAACGCGAGAACGCAATGAACGTCAGGGGCAGACTGGTCGCGCGGATTTGCTCGCCCCCATCTCTCCGGTGCCGCGTGAGGTGATCGTTCCCATCGAGCCAGCCCGGCGTGAGGAGTTGGAATCGTGGCTCAGTGGACTGCGCGGCGGTGCTGTGAACATTCGCACGGCCAGCAGGGGAGGCAAAAAGCAACTCCTGGACCGTGCCAACGACAATGCCAGGCAGGCGATGCAGCGCAGCAAAATGAACCGTATCAGCGATATGGGCGCCCGCACTACGGCCATGAATGATGTCGCCAAGGCGCTTGGGCTTGAACAGGCGCCGTTACGCATCGAATGCTATGACATTTCCAATACCGTTGGTGGTGCGTTCCAGGTCGCTTCCATGGTGGTGTTCGAGGATGCGATCGCCAAGAAGTCGGAATATCGTCGTTTCGCCATTCGCGGAGCGGACGGGCAAGGCGCACTTGACGATTTGAGCGCATTGTATGAGACGCTGACGCGTCGATTCCGGCATGGCAATATCGCAGGCGATTCCGGCGAAAGCATGGACAACGAACGGCGGGCATCCGAACAGGGCGAACAGGTCGAGAAGCCGTCGGTGCAGCAGAACGTCGACCGTCATCATTTCGCCTATAAGCCGAATCTCGTGGTGGTTGACGGCGGCAAACCGCAGGTCATGGCGGCAGCGAAAGCACTGGAGGATTGCGGCGTGGACGATGTGGCCGTCTGCGGATTGGCGAAACGTTTGGAAGAGGTATGGGTTCCGGACGACGATTATCCGATCATTCTCAAACGTCAGTCCGAAGGTATGTATTTGCTGCAACGTGTTCGTGACGAGTCGCATCGTTTCGCCATCACCTACCATCGCCAGACACGAAGGAAAGGTGCGTTGCGTTCCGCATTGGACGATATTCCCGGCGTCGGAGAGACGTATCAGAAGCGTCTGCTGAACCATTTTGGTTCGGTTCGTGCCATGCGGGAGGCGAATGCCGAGGATTTCGAGCAGGTCAAAGGCGTCGGAAAAGCCAAAGCCGAAGCCATTTATCAGGCGTTGCACGCCCGTGACGGGCAGTGACCGATGGAAGATGCAGTTTCGTCGAATAGTCCGAAGGATGGAATGGATTAGGATTGAGTAGCGGAAAAAGACAATCGGATTGCTAGCATGATAACGGTGAGTATTAAGGGAGGGAATATGGCTGAGGTCAATCACCGGTGTGCGGTTTTGGGCAAGCCTATCGCGCATTCGTTGTCTCCGGTGCTGCACAATGCCGCTTATCAGGCGTTAGGCCTTGATGATTGGTCGTACGACAAGCATGAGGTAGGAGAACCCGATCTTGAAGGTTTTCTCGAATCGCTTGACCCGACTTGGGCTGGTCTCAGTCTGACCATGCCATTGAAGAAAACAATTCAACCGTACGGTACGCCCTGCAATATGTGGGCGAAGGAACTTATGGTAGCCAACACCGCGGTGTTCGATTGGAACGAAACCTGCGTCAACGGTAATCCGGATCTTCCCGCCATCAAGCTGTATAACACGGATGTGTCAGGCATCGAGCTCGCTTTCGAACACTCGTATCAGACGCGCAGGATGGAGCCGAAGACGGACCGTTCGGGAACGGCTGTGATTATCGGCAACGGCAACACGGCGACGTCAGCGTTGGCCGCGTGCGTGGAATCCCCCGCAATCGGACACGTCATCGTCGTAGCTCGCCATCCCGAAAAGAACACCGCTCTCAAACCTCTTGCCGAACGATATTTGCCGTCGGAGCGACCGATAACCATTGTCGGAATGGATCATGCTATTGAGGCGTTACGTCATGCAGATATGGCGGTAAACACCATCCCTGGCCTGGCTGCGGACAGTATCGCCGAAGCTTTGGAAACGTCAAATGCGAACATGGGCGGAACATTGCTTGACGTCGTGTACGATCCACGTCCTACCAAACTGATGCAGGCTTGGCGCCAAAGGGAAGGAACCGCCATTGGCGGCGAGGAAATGTTATTGTACCAGGCCATGGTACAGGTTTGGCTGATGACGGGAATCTGGAATAATAATCCGCCGAGTGGCATGATTGATCAGGACCGCACCGCGCGGTTGGAACAAGCCATGCGCATCGCACTTGAGGAGGCTCTGTGATGGCACAGGAAGATATCAATGCGCAAGCGAATGGCACGCATGCCAGCGCTCCTTCGCCTGCCGAAGGTTTTGAAGTATTGCTGATCACCGGCATGAGCGGTGCGGGGCGATCGCATGCGGCCAACAGTATTGAGGATATGGGCTGGTATGTGGTCGATAACATGCCTCCCAAACTGTTGGTGCCGCTGGTCGACATGATGACCACCGGAGCCAACATCCATAAGCTTGCGGCAGTCGTGGATGTTCGTTCCCGCGATTATTTCGACGATTTGTCCGCAGTGCTCAGCCATTTGGATGATCTTGGTGTGAAAACACGCATCCTGTTTCTTGATGCCAGCAACGAGGTGCTGATCAAACGATACGAATCCGTACGCAGGCCGCATCCGCTGCAACAGGGCAACCGGCTGATCGACGGCATTCTCGAGGAACGTGACCTTCTTGAGAATCTCAAGGAGCGTGCAGACATCGTCATTGACACGTCGTCATTGAGCATCCACCAACTGTCTACGAAACTATATGAGGCCATGCTTGGATCTGGGCCGACCACGGTTTCCGTGCACATCTTCAGTTTCGGTTTCAAATATGGCATTCCCATCGACGCCGATTTTGTCGCCGACGTGAGATTTCTGCCGAACCCATTCTGGGTGCCGGAGTTGCGTTCGCTCACTGGACGAGACAAGGCAGTCAGCGATTACGTGCTTTCCAGCGAAGGTGCCGCCGATTTCCTTGACGCATACGAAAAAGCGATCGCGATCGCGATCGAAGGGTATGCGCAGGAAGATAAACATTATGTGACGATTGCAATCGGCTGCACCGGAGGACAGCATCGTTCCGTTGCGATGAGCGAGGCCTTGGCCAAACGCTTGCGCGCGAGAGGGCTATCGGTTTCTGTTTCCGCACGTGAGCTTGATAAGCGGTAAGCGGAAAAATGACCGTATTATGAAAAAATAGTGTCCATATATAAAGAAATCAGGCTGTGATTGTCCAAGATGGACGGTATCACAGTAAGCCGTGGCAGTGCGGAATGATTCCGCGACTCGCCTGAAATTTAGGGAAGAACAGCAAGGTAGGAGGTTGGCTCTTGGCTCTTCTGGATGACGTCAAAAGCGAGCTGTCCGCAATCGACAATGAATTGCCAATCGCCAAAAAGGCGCAGGCTACGGCAATGATTCGGTTCGGCAATGGTTTGCACTCGGTGGATCACCACATTCTTGTGCAGGTGCAGCTCGACTCCCAAGATGCGGCCACTTGGCTGCAAGACACCATCAAGAACCTGTATGGTCACGAAGCCACGCTCACTCCTGTCTCTAGGCAGACGCCGACCGGTACGGTGCAGCGTTATGTGATTCGCGTGCCGAAGGGCAGCGCGGCACTTGTGTTGCAGACCGGTCTATACAGCCGCTACACGAAGAACATGGTGCTTGGTCTGCCGAGCGATATCATCAACGGCAAGATCGCGCAGATCAAAGCCGCATGGCGTGGTGCGTTCCTTGCGAACGGCCGTCTGTCAGACCCGGGCAAGGCAAGCTATCTCGAGATCGTATGCCCGAACCATGAGGCCGCTCTGGCACTGGTTTCCACCGCACGCCGCTTGGGCATCACCGCCAAGCCACGTAAGCTGCGTAGCTCCGAGCGCGTGACCCTGCGCGACCCTGATGCCATCGAACGCATGCTCATCCTTATGGGCGCCCCGCGTTCAGCACGCGAATGGACTGGAAAGCGTTCCGACGGCGAAGCACGAGGTAAAGCGAACCGCTTGGCCAACTTCGATGACGCCAACATGCGCCGCAGCGCCAAGGCGGCCGCGGAAGCATGCGATAAGGTACGTCAGGCATTTGAAATCCTCGGCGACGATGTTCCCGATAACCTCAAGTCCGCGGGCCAGCTCCGTCTCGATCATACGGATGCGTCGCTGGAACAGCTGGGACGTTTAGCTGATCCTCCGATTACCAAGGATGCCATCGCCGGTCGTATTCGTCGACTGCTGCAGCTCGCCGAAAAAACCGAGAAGGCGCGCCGACAGTCGGTCTGATTGAGCTTTTTTACACGAAACACCATGCCTGTTTTCGAACAGCATGGTGTTTTTGTTCGTTTGAGCTTGTATTATTCGTAAATGGCAATATGACCATTCCACGCTTACAAGCGGCTAGGAAAGGATATACATGAAGACACTCAAGGATCTTGGAGATCTCAAGGGCAAGCGCGTTCTCGTTCGCGCCGATTTCAACGTTCCGCTGGACGGCACCACGATCACTGATGACGGTCGTATCAAGGCCGCCCTGCCGACCATTAAGGCCCTG
>OAWJ01001319.1_pt1 | contig 14321 bp, 6 predicted proteins | sample 1517021 | NCBI WGS metagenome assembly OAWJ01 (sample SAMEA2580121, study PRJEB22360) | human gut metagenome | biome: human gut; feature: human-associated habitat; material: faeces | place: Denmark | collected 2008/2010
ATGCCACTCTGATGAGTGGCTAATCAATTGATAGTACGCACTATGGTGCGTTTACACCACCACTTCAACATTAATATCTGAAACGTTTTAAACCGTATAACACAAGAAAACTGATTCCACCGTAATGGATCAGTTTTCTTTAAATAATGGCTACTTCATTTTTCTCTTTTTATAAAATCCTACAATCAAACCAAGACTAACAATCGCTATTAAAAACCATGCAACTATATTGGTTGTATCTCCAGTTTTTACCGTATTTATTATTTTCTGAATAGTATTTGGCTTATCAGGTTTTGAAGGTACCGGATCCTTTGGCTTATCTGGATTGTTCGGTGGTGTTTCTGGTGAAACCCATTCAGCTTTTGGCTCTATCGTTACATTATATTCTACACTCCCATTGATTTCAGATGGAATATTAACAAGGAATGGAGCAGATTCAAATTTATCTGTACCACTTTCCACATTTTCAATCTGTGCAATCAGATAAATTCCTTCATCCAATTCTCCAAAACTCGTGCGTCCTAAACTATCTGTTTCTTGCATTAAGCTGGAAATATCATTTTCCTTCGCAAATGCAAACAATTGTTTTGCCTGTTTTTCTCTTGCTTCTGCACTGGTATCTTGTAATGATATACCTGAATCTTTAAAACCATCTTCCCAGACCAGCTCATCATTTTTCATATATTGAATTGGAAATATCGAGAACTTTGCTCCGGAAAGAGTCACTTCTTTATCCGAACTATTTCTTCCCTTGTAACTAATTTGAATGCTTCCTGTTCTACTTCCTGCTTCAGCATGGATTGTTGAAATATCTATAAAATTACCGACAAGAAAAAGCAAAACGAATAAAATAATGTGAATACTTCTTATCTTCTTTCTCACCTTACTTTCCTCCTTTTTCTATCTCGTATACTATAAATTATAGCTATCATCAGCCCTATAAAAATTACTATAATTGTTACAATCAGCACTTTAGCAGTAAAAGATAACTCTGGTTTTATATTTGTATCAGGTTCTTGCTTTGTTGCCTCTTCATAAGGTATTCTCTCTCCACGAACTAAAAGTCTATGTGTGTTGATTGCAAATGGTGTACAAGTAACAAGTGTTGCATAATCCTTACCTGGTTCAATGGACAAGCTATCTGTCTCTTGTGGCAAAACCGTTAATATCTGATCAATCTGATATGCCAGTGTTTCATCTAAGACTTTAATGTAAAAAATATCCCCTACTTCCAGTTTATCCATATTGGTAAATAGTGTTTTTGTCGGAAGACCTCTATGTCCAGTCAGAACTGTATGTGTACTTTCTCCACCAACCGGAAGAGATGTACCCCAGAAATGTCCGACACCTGCCTGTAACACAGCTTCACTTGTTCCATGATAGATTGGAAGTTCTACATTAATCTTAGGAATGCGAATGTATCCCATCATTCCAGAACCATCTACGTTTAACAGGCTCTCATAGCGAGCATCTATTTCCACATCTTCCTGCGAAAATGGATCAATCAAATCAATATTTCCCAGCATTTCCTTATTGTATGCTCTCGCATCTTCCAGCATTTGCTCTTTTTCTGCCTTACTTAACTTTACGCTTTCCTCATCATAATAGGATACAACTTTGGAACCATTCTTTTCATTCAAATAACTACTAAACGTTGGATATAACAATACGGAGAATGCCACCAAAAGCACAATCAGACGAATAATATCTTTTATTGTTACCTTCTTTTTTTTCTTCTTACTCTTCATTTCATTCTCCCTGTTGTTATACTTGGAATTGCGGTTACCTTCCGTGGAAGATAACCGCCAATTCCTTAAATATTATCTTATATCTCTGGTAAAATTATTATGCTTCTTTTCTTTTGTCACGGATGAAGCTTACTGCTACACCGAATACAAGAAGAGCTGCGATTACAGAAAATGCAATTGCTCCACGTCCACCTGTGGATGGAAGGAGGGAACCTGTGCTGTTCTGAATATCGATGATTTTATCATTTTCTGGAGTTTCATTGTTATCTTTTGTAATAGTCCATTCAGTGTCGCTGGTCTTTTTGATTGTGACCTTAACTGGAGCTGACAGCTTGTTATAACCATCTGGTGCCTGTGTCTCTTCCAAATAATAGATTCCTGCTGCCAGACCGTTAATGTGTAAATTGTAATTTCCATCAATTTCACTTGCAACTGTTACCATTTCGTCAATTGTATCTGCTGCACTTTGATCAGCTGCATAAGTGTATTTACCATCAGAATTTTCTACATCTTTTGTTACTTTGATTACTGTATTTTTATCGATGTTACCATCTGTAGTTGAAGCATACAGCTTAAAGTGTGCCCCTGCTAACATATTATCTTTTGTGTCTGTTTTCTTTACATCCAGTGGATATGTAGGTGTTACAACTTCAGACGGTTTTGTTGTTCCTGTTGCATCTGTACCTGGTTTATTGCTATATTCTAATGTCGCACTATTCTTTGTTTCAACAACTGCATTTTTGTTTACTTTTGCTTGATAAGTAACTTCGATTTTAGCTCCTGTAGCAGCTGTTTTCACTTTTTCAGATAAGTCAATTGTCATATTTCTTGCGTTATCCTTAGAAATTGCACCTACTACATCATTACAATTTGTTTCTCCAATTTTAACTGTTACAACAACGCTTCCTGCTTCATTTGTTACAAAATCCAAACCATTTGTTAATGTATCGTGGATTTTATATACGTAATTACTATAACCTGTCATATCAGGAACCTGTCCTGTAATTGTATAAGTTACAGTCTGTCCTACGTGAACTGTAGTTGCATCATTATCTGCTGTTTTGGTAATATCTGGTGCTTGAGTTTTTAAGTTCACTGTTGCTGTTTCTCCAACTACTGGAACTAATGAAGACTGAATTTCTTTTGTACCAGTCTGGCAAACCAGATAGTAACCAAAGTCTAACCCCGTAACATTAAAAGTTTTATCTGTTGCATCCTTACCAAATGATTTAGTGCTTGTTGCCTCAATCATTTGGTCTGAATGTTCTGTATTATACTTTAATAATTCTTTTGTGAAGTCATTTGCAAATTTCTGCGTATTCGTTCCATTAGCAGTATCTGTAGCTTTCTGCACTGCGTCATAATATCCCTGATCTGTTTTATCAGTGAAACCAACACCTAAAACTTGATCCAAAATTGGCGTATACATACTATTTACTTTGTAACCATAATTAGTACCGCTGACTGTCATATCAAATAATTTGTAGATATTAACTGTCTGATTTGCTAATGTCTGTCCATCTTTTACATTTACTGTAAGTGTTCCTTTTGTTGCTCCTTCTGCGGCAAATACTGTGACAGACATAGCCATCATCATAATCGCTGCCAGCATTAATGCCATGATTTTTTTCATTCTCTTCATGTCCTTTATCTCCTTTTCTTGAGAATTTTTCTTTTATAGTTTTTCTGCTTTTTTATTTTCCTTGCATTTTTTATATCTCATTACGAAATATATCAGGAAAAGCAGAACAGCTATCAGGTAAATCAAATAACTTCCGTATCCTCCGGTATCCGGAAGACCTGGGAAATGTCTATTAGTTATTGTGAAGGTAAATCCATCTTGCGATTTATCTATCGTTGTTGTATAACCATCCACCTTTGCTTCTGTGATGGAATACGTGTAATAATAAATTTCATCTCCATCTGTCTTGTATGCCGGGAGTTCCTTTATCACCTCCTGCCATTTAGATTTATCGATAGAACCTTCTATTTTGTAACTCTCGTAACCTGGTACTGGTTCTGTCATTTCATTTCCTGCCTTATCTTTCCAAGTACGTGATATTGTTACCGTAATACTGTTTGGTCTTGAATGATCAAAATTGTTTAAATCTTTCCAAACTTTATTGATCGTCAGCTTGATGTTCTCATCACATGGATCCTGTGACTCGGATGGTTCCGGTGTATCACTATCTCCCGTGTTCAATGTTGTTCTAGTATCTGCCATCAATACTGCTTTTGCTGGTGATTCATAAGCTTTAAGCTCTGCTGTCGTAGACGAAGTATCATCTGTCAGCTTTGCATTTTGCAAAGTTTCATAGCTTTTTATCGAATTCATATGACCCAGCGTGTAAATATCCCATCCACTGGAAGTATCTTTTTCATAGCTTAGATTCAGCTTGTCTGAACCCTTTTTGATTTGATCCAGCGCTACATCCAGCTTTCTGTAAATACGGTAATTATTATTCTCGCCTTCCACCTTCTCCTGTGTGTTAGCTTCATATACAGAATCCAACTTACTCTTTCCGCTAAATGGTCCAACAAGATCTTTTGTTCCCCGAACCACATCACAGTAATACATGTTGTTGTTCTTCAAAAGTCCTTCATCGTTGAATCCAACAAAGCCACCACTTCGTCCGTCTTTAGCATCACCATCATTGTTATTTCCGGCTCCACCGGCATAGACATCATATCCTTGACTGACACCGTAGACATTACTATCTGTGATTTTTGTTCGATTCGCCTTGATCAGACTCACACTGATATTGGATTTGGCATCATTATCATTCAAAAGTCCATTTTCATCGCATGGAAGTTTGATGGATGAATCTCCAATCGTAATAATTGCAAGGTCTGTCTGTTGATTGTTATCCGTTGACTTTTTTGAAAGTCCTACAGAAATATCCAATCCAAGCAGATTTACATGAAGCAGTTTGCCATCATACAGCGCATCCACTTTGATGATTCCAAGATTAATCTTCAGAAGATCGGAATCCTGGATTTTATCCAGATATAGTGCTTTTACAAGTTGATTAACAACTGAGAATATTACATTCACTGCTCCTGAATCCAACTTCAAATCTGCAAGATAAGCGAAACTTGTTCGTCCTGCAAATCCACCGGCTGTTCCACCTGACGCTACCTGTTTCAGTCCAATTTTCTGGTTTGTCTTGTCACCTGCTGTACAATTCGACATTCTTGCAAGATTTGCATATCCGATAAATCCTCCGGCAATCTGCTCATCTCCATTTGTACTCTGCACAGTGTAACCATCATCAGTTCCTGTAACTGCACAGTCATCAATGTGAGAACCAAAAATGTCCATAACTCCAAGAGCTCCACCAAGTAACTGTCCTGTATTGTCTCCAAGAACGTCTATCTTGTCTGCCTTAACTACTCCGCTCTTTCCAGAATAGCCGACAAATCCTCCGACACTATTCAAACCTCTTACATTGCTTAATTCTGTTACTTTACTGTTTTTCACAGAACCATTTAGCAATGAGCCGCCAAAACCTCCGGCTGTTCCGCTATATGTAACCTGGTTGTTCTGTCCGGATTTTATCGCTGTGTTTGCACTGACACTTAATCCAGCATCCTTACTTCCGCTTACAGTTCCGTAATATACATAACTTCTAAACGCATCCAGCACATCGGTTCTTCCAAGCTTTAACAATTTATCAAGGAGCGAGGTCTCATTTCCTGCACTGATATTGGCAACTCCGGCTACGTCAGCAACACCGAAGCATCCTCCGGCATATTCACCTGCGACTACGGAACGGATATTCTGTACAGAAACTCCTGCTTCTTCCGTATCCTTCTTACCGAGTACCGTTCCTTCCAGATTTCCGGCAAATCCTCCTGCCGCTTTTGCATAAGAAGTGTTATTACTTCCACTTGCATAAGCACCATTTACGATGATTCCCCAGTCGTCCCAGGCTTCCACATCTGCGTAACTGATCGTTGCGACTGTAGCATTTAATACTTTTATCAAATCTGCCGGTGTACTTAACAGTTTATTCAGAAGCTGACTGAGCAATCCTTCTCCTGCAGTTGGATTCAGTGTTGCTACACTTCCCGGTCTTGAGCTTCCAATAAATCCACCAACATAGCTTCTTCCGTCAACTCGTCTCAGCTTTGTGACCTTGCAGCGTGCATCATTTTCGCCCCAGATCTGCCCACCGATCAGTTTTCCTACATAACCTCCGGCATAACCACAGGTATCTTTGTCATCTACACCTTCTGACTGGACAATCAGTCCACTCTGATAACCCTCTACCGAAGATTTCTTGATTACTGGCACAAAGACATTAAGTACCTGCAACATTTGTCCTAATTGCAGATTAAGACCGAGGATATCAACTCCTCCAAGCTTTGCTGCTCCGCCGTTTATCATTTCACCTGCAAAACCGCCGGCGCATCGAAGCCCTTTAATTGTCTTCGCCTGATAAGCCTGTCCATTTGTTATCGTTCCGGTCTGCATTGATCCGACATAGCCACCAGCTGCTCCGCCATTTGCCAGTTTTGTCTCATCCCGATAATTGACTCTTCCTGCTACAACATTGTATCCGTAAGCATATTTTCCAATAATTTTATCCAGTTCTGCTTGATTTTTTACTGTTCCATGCTCCGCAAGATCACTTCCGTAACCACCCTTTTTTCCGACAAACTCCACCCATTTATTCCAGGTTTCATAATCCATCAAGGCAAGTGGTCCGTAAACTGCCGTATTTTCTTCCGTCGGATAGACAACACTAAGAGCTCCCAGGATGTTATCTACTTTTACCAGTCCCCACAACAAGGACAGGTTTCCGGTACTTGCCGTATCTGCTGACTCCATAAGTCCTGTGAAGCCACCAGCAATTTCTTTTCCGTATACTGACCGGATCCGGACTGCTTTGCAGACACTTGTTGGTCCGGTATAAGCTTTACCTTTCCAATTCTTTGTATTGTTTCCCCAGATATGACCGCCTTCATTATGCCCTGCATAACCTCCGGCCATACCTCGTTGTACCTGTGTTGTGGAAGCCGCATCTGCACGAACTGCACCACCGCAAGGAACACAAGTCGTAGAGCTGTTTCTGATCGTCGGTACAAAGTCCTCCGCTAATGATGCCAATGTATCTGACACATCAACAAGACCACCTAAGATACCAGTATCGCCAAGTACATTTGCCACATTTCCGGGTTCAAGATCTCCCACGTAACCACCGGCTGTAATCTGTCCAATGATATAGGAGAAGTTATTTGCATTAGAGTCCTGAATATGTCCGCCAGATATCTTTCCGGCAAAACCTCCTGCATCTCCAAGAACGTCATTTGCTGAGGCATCGGATGCTGTATTTTTCCAGGTCGCTTTTACTGCAAAACCTCCAACATCTCCTGTAACATTCGAATGTTCTATTGTAGAAACAACGACATTCAATGCATCCAGCACATGATTGATTCCTATTGAGTGACCAAGTACGCTCAATCCTTTTCCAACAGAAGCTGCGGAACCAATATTCATATAACCAATATATCCACCGGCATATCTTGCACCCGTTACTGCATATGTACTATCCTGTCCAAAATAATTTGAACTATCTTCACCCTCTAAATCTTTAGGAGGTGTTACCTTTGTATGTTTTAAATTTGTTACATCACAATGACTAACTTGAACTCCACTGCCATAACCAATAAAGCCACCAGCACTACCAGAATTCATATCATCCGATTTGATTTTATTAGCCGTAACCGTAAATCCATTATCGGATTTAACTCCTGCATACTGTACATATGGAATGTAAGCATTAATCAGGTTCAGTAAATCTCCGACATTAATATTCAGACCTGTGATTCCTCCAAGAATGCTGATTCCACCTCCAGCATCTGCCAATGCTCCGGAGTAAACATTTCCGCCAAAGCCTCCGGCATAAGACTGCCCGTTTACATGATCCAGATTATATACAGAATAATAGTTACCTTCTCCTGCGCCCTGGTTGTTAACCGTTCCACTCTGGAAGTTTCCGGCAAAACCGCCGGCTGTATCTGCAGCAACTCCGCCTGTATCAACATAAGTAACCTTGCACTCTGTATAAGAAGGAAGCAAGTACGTGACAGCACCTAACAACTTACTTGCATTTAACAAAGCCTTGACATCCGCTTCACCAGCTACATCTGCAAGCCCTCCAGTCTGTGACGAACCTACAAATCCTCCGGCAATACCGTCTTTATCATTTGCTGTTACTTCTTTTAAATTTTTCACATCGGACTTAATGATCTCACAGCTGTTACTCTTTCCGATGAAACCACCGGCTGTGTAATCCACTACTTCGCCGTTTGAATTTGCACCTGTTGCTTCTACAGTCATGCCTCCTGCGATGCCATTTACATGAGCTTCGTTGATTTTAACTCTGACACCTTCTGCCACAGAAAGCAGATTTTTTACTTTCAGCAAGTTGTTCAGTCCTAACAGATTCAAAGTCAGTCCATTTCCACCTGCCAGATCTCCCGGACCTGCACAACCGATAAAACCACCTACTCTGTTTTTTGCCGAAACAGATTTTACCTGATTCAATGTTACAGTATCCACATCTCCACCAACAGCCTCGCCAAGTGCTCCGCCGGCATAGTTTTCTTTTGCTTCAACTGTATATCCATCATTTACTCCCGTCACTGTTACATGATGCACAGTAAATCCAAGGAAGTTTCCGATTCCAAGCGTATTATTTAAAAGTCCTGTGACATTTGCTGTTGTTACACTTCCGGCAATACCTCCGACACGATTTTCACCTGCCGTAACTGTTTTTAATCCTGTAAGCACATTATTTCTTTGTGCTACGCTACTTGCATCTGCTCCACCATGTTTCCAATAAGGAAGTTTATTTAGATACTCTGTACTGGATTCCGCAATATAGACGCCATCACCGCCACCAAGAATACCACCGGAATAGCTCTTACCAGCCTCAACTGAAACTGATGAACAATCCATGTTACATCCCAGGATTGCTGATGGTGCAATTCCTACAAGTGACAAGAGCATACCTGCTTTTTCCGGATCACTCGACAAAAGACCTGTCAACAAGTCTTTCACTGTTGTTAAAAGGCTTGCATCCTTGACTTCTTTATTTCCAAGGTTTGTAATCCATCCAACTGTTGAAATACCACTCACACCACCGGCATAACTTCCGCTTGCTTTAACTGCAATGCTTCCGCTCACTCCGCAATTGACTGCATAGCTGTTTGTCTGTGCTCCTACAATACCACCTTGATAATTTTCACCAGATACTGAGACATTACATCCTGTCAGATTGCAATTTAACAAGATACTCTGTGGCTGCATTACTCGAATAAGTTCAACACCTACATCACTTAACAAACCTCGGATTTCTGCATCTCTGCTGATTCCTGCAAATCCTCCGCCGTATTCTTTTGCCGTTACAGAATAACTACTGTTTTTCACGGAGCAGTCAAAGATTCTTGTTCCTACCTGCTGTCCTACAAAACCACCTGCATAATCTTTATCCGCAGCTCCGATAGTTCCTGTCAGATTCTCTACATGACAGTATTTGATATTTACATTTTTGTATCCAGTAGGGATTAAACTACCAACCGGCAATGCATTGTCCAGAAGAATTGTGATCAAATCTCCAAGCCCAAGTCCCGGAATTGCATTTAACAATGATGATAATGCATTCACCGTTACTCCAAGAGCTTTTGACAATCCGTCATACTGTGTCACACCTTCTGCATACCCGACAAATCCACCAGTGCGATCATTAATATTCGAAACACTGACTGTTCCTGTCACATCACAGTTTTCAATGGAAACATCGCCCACTAGCCTTCCGGCAAATGCACCTGTTGCATAAATCGTCGGATCCTTTGCTCTTGCATTTAAAAGTGCTGATAATGTATCTTTTAAATTCAGGTTTACGTTTCCAAATGTTAAAACTCCTACTAATAAATCAACTACACCACCTACAAGCCATCCAAGCCCCGATGTCAATCCACTGATAAGAGTCTGTGTGTTTTTATGTTCATTTGTATTATTTTTTACATCTACATTGCGAAGTTCCAGATTGGACACAGTAACCGTTCCGGCGCTGACTCCGATGTCATGTACATTCACTTCATTCGTAACCGTTCCGAAGAAACCAATACCAATATACTTTGTACCATCCATTTTTTCTGTCTGGTTTACATTGATATTAGAAATCACCGGTCTTCCTGTTGCCAGAATACTGTTCTCATCTGCTAACTTCGTCTCGCCGCCGGAAAGCTTGGCACCGACAATATCTCCAGATACCATAAGTGGCGTCCAAAGATCATCTTCTTGATTTGAATTCACACCATCCTTTGATAAGTCAATATCTCGGAAAATGATGTAATTTGCATTGGATGAATATTTTAAACCACCATATTCTTGCTTTAACTTCATCAGACTCGCTGTTTCATTGTCAGGTAACCCTTGGTCGTTAACGCCACATAAACTACCAGTTCCTACTGTAAGACCACCCAATAATGTCCCTAACAGTCCACCTACTCCCTTCAACAGACCCGTAACAATATCATCGCTTGTCAAATCGACATCTGCCAGCTTATACTTACCATTATCTTTATAATATAGATACGAGTTATCACCTTTCACTGTATCTGGCTTTTGTTGGAATCCAGAAAGATGGGTAGTTGCCCCTTCTGCAGCAACAGCATCAAGTCCAAGATCCGCATCGCCTGGATAGTATGGTGTGTAGAAAGGCTTTCCGCCAAGTAATCCGCTTACTAACCCCTGACGGTAATAAACATACAGTCTCGGAGTTACGCTCTTATTGCTTCCAATCGCCCGCAACTGTGACTCATTTCCGATCAGAATATATTTCTTCCCGGAAACTTCTACATATAATTGTCCCGGTTTTGTTCTTCCATCTGCATGTTCACCATCTAGCCACTGAACTCCATTCGCTGATTTTTCTGTCAATTGATCTGCAACCAGTTCTGGCTTATCCGAATTAAACTTCTGCGATAACACATAATTATGAGACTTACTATAAGTCAGATACTCCTGATCTTCTCCATCCGGATAGATCACCTGTCCCATACCAAACTGTGGTGCATCATAATCTAATGTCATAACAGGTTCTGTTTCAGATTCTTCCTGTGCAAGTACCATTAACTGATATGGATTATATATGTAGATTGTATCCGTTTCCTTATCATACAGCGTTGGTGTTTCGTTTTCTTCTAGTTTCGTACCTGTGATAGTTCCGGTAAAGGAATCCGGTACTAACCACATCTGTTCCGAGTTCATCTGGATGTCATTCATCAAAATGTACTGAGCATCTGCACCGTATTTCAGCTCTGTGCCTTCACTCTTTACTACTTCTCCAGAACCAATCTGTCCTTCCTTATCGCCTGTGTAAATATAAGCATCTGAACCAATCTGTTTTAATTGTTCATAATTATAAATGCATATTTTACTATCCTTATAATAAGCATCTATGTTATCTGTTGATTCCGATTTAACATTTCCACCGAACGATTCCGATTCGTCATTTTTCGAGTTTTCACTTGTTTCCTCCGATATCTTAGATTCGGATTCCGTGGTGCCATTTATTTCATCTGAAACTGTGGACTCGGTTAATACTTCACCATTACTCTTATTGGCATCATCAGAAAGTGTCACTTGACTAGTGTTGGTACCCGATGGATTTACGTCTGCCGCATCCGCAATATTCACTTGAGAAAATAAGATAGCCATACATAGTATTACTGCGATAATTCTGTTCTCTATCCTTCTTTTTTTCTTCATATCTGGACCTCTAATCGGAATAAAAATTCCTACCATTTACTCAATATTGCATTCTAATATCTAGAATGATTTTTTAGCATAAAATAACTAATTTTATTATAATATCCGTTAAAATTTCTTTCATTTTCATCAAATACCTACTGAGCTTTTTCCTTACTCTTCTCTGTTTGATTCTACTTTCTGCACCCACTCTTTTTGCATAGCCGCAGCAAAAAAACATTGAAGCAATTTCATGGAAAACGCTCCACATTCAGCATTTACAATCATCCTTACCGCCTCGGCATGTTTCAGTTTTCGTTTATATGGTCGCTCACTGACCAAAGCATCATAGGCATCCACCAAACCGACCACCTGAGCACAAAGCGGAATCTGATCTCCCTTTAAACCGTCCGGATATCCAGAGCCATCAAATCTCTCATGGTGATGTCGGCAGATTTCATAGCTGTACTTATTCAATTTCTCTGTTGTCATACCATTCGGAAATCTCAATGTCATCTCTGCACCGGTAATTGGATGCTGCTTCACGACTTCCATCTCGTCTATCGTTAATTTCCCATTTTTATTCAATATTTCTATCGGTACCCGGATTTTACCAATATCATGGATTGGTGCCAGGTGTGATACATTTTCAATCTCTTCTTCGGTAATTCCATATTCCGGATAATTTTTCTGTAGTTGACGATAAACCTGCTCCGTATAAAAACTAATATCATCCTGATGTTCCGTTTCCACCAGATTATTATGATTCAATACCGCAACAAGCAAAGAAACCATATCCCAATACTGTTTCGTGATATTCTTTTCTTTCTTCCGCAATTCCTGTTCCATATTAACAATCGTATCTGGAATGACCTTCGCATTATGGAATGTGAGAATGGCAATATTCTCCGTCTCATCTACATATCTTTTTGCTTCCATCCAAATATAAGACTCTGCTTCATTATCACATATTCTACGGTAGGACATATCATCTTCCATACAGCCGTCTACTAAGTGTTCCGTAAGCTTTTCGCTTGTCAAAAATCGTCTTAACTTCTGGCGATCCTGTTCATATACATATTGTTCTGTGTACTTCCTTATAAACTCATCATAGGTAGCTGAATCACTTACTTTATCATAGACTTCATGTACGTGGGAATAAATACATTCATATGTTTGATCCTTTAAATTCAATTTTATAACTACATAAAAACGTCCAAAATATTCATCTTTGCCCGGTTGAATAATATCTGATATTTTCACATTTTCCAGCCTGTTATTATAAGTGTTCTGCAGATCCAGTAACACCTTATGTACCTTGCAGCAATCTGAATAATTTCTGGAACAGTATCCGTCCTTCTCCAGACATCTGCTAATTGCCATTGTTGACTCTGTACAGTTAATAACGTCCATAAGAGAAATTTCTTCCGGTCGTTTTTCCAGCATATAGCCTCCATTCGATCCCTCTGCCGCTTTAACAATTTCTTTTTCTTTTAATTGCTTTGTTATTTTAGGAATGTAACTTGCCGGAATATTTAATTCACGAGATAGTTCTGCTGTAGTTATTACCTTATTTTCTGATGCTAGATAACATACGATTCTAATGGCATAATCCGTTGTATTTGTAAGCTGCATAATGTCACCCTCTCTATCCGTCCCCAATAATGATTTTTATCCTGAACATTTTTCTTGTTTCTTTCATTGTAAAAAGGAAGAATCATACTTTCAGGTTCTTCACTTCACAAGCACAATTCTTCCTTTTTGCCTTAATGATATTTTCTTTTTACTTTTCTGAAAAATACCTTGCTTCCAATGCCAATCAGTAAAACCACAATCAGCATCATAATCCAGCTATTATTCTGAATATTTCTTCCGGTTACGGGCGGTGCCACGGTTGATGTATTTGTAAATTGGATATCTTCCGTTCCTGTTGCTGCCATTGTAAATGATGCTGCTTCTCCAACGGTTTTCGATCCACCATTTATCGAGTATGACACCTCGAAGTTTGTTCCCGGTGCTGTCTCCGTAACGGTATATGTCCATCCTGTCGGTAAGCAACTGATATCTACAGATTCATCTTTTTTCAATGTAAAGGCTGCCTGATTATTTGTGAAAGTCAGTTTTTCTGCTGTTCCATTTCCTTTTTCAATAACAGCTGAAAGATATCTTCTCCCAGTGTCGTTTCCTGTCTGGAAGCTGTTTCTCATTATTCTGTTCTTTCTCAACCTGTTTCTTTTTCATGTTTCATTCCTGCTTCATATCAACTTAGATAATCAAGGTATTCTTTTATGGACTGGTTAAAGTATAGCACTTGTTTTTTGCAAAAATAATACAGAGAATAGGAAGATATTTTCACGTTTTGCTACAAAAAGTTTGTAGTTATCGGTTTTTCGCAAAAAAAGAAACCATACCGTAGAGATATAGTTTCTCTTTAAATTACAGTGTTTCTGCCATTTTGAATAAAACGATTCCATTTCTAACAGCCAGCATCTCAGCAGAATTCTTGAAATCAATGCCAGAAATATCTCTTATTATTTTCAATCGCCCTGAAAGAGTACGATAATTTACATAGAGTTTTTCAGCTGCTTTATTCGCACTCTTATCACAGTCCAGATACGCCTGCAGCGTTTCAATCAGTTCTCCATCATGTTCTTTATCATGTGTACTTTCTCCACCAACTGGAAGAGATGTACCCCAAAAATGTCCGACATCTGCCTGTAACACAGCTTCACTTGTTCCATGATCAAGTGCTGTCAGGATTGCTTGCTGTGCACATCTATTCGGTCTGAATCCGTAGCTATGGTCATGGA